>Ga0209401_1000326_pt1 | contig 32700 bp, 43 predicted proteins | sample M_140807_MF_Meta_FD_187318 | JGI IMG/M metagenome (GOLD analysis project Ga0209401, IMG submission 187318) | Freshwater microbial communities from Lake Montjoie, Canada to study carbon cycling - M_140807_MF_MetaG (SPAdes) (version 2) | ecosystem: Environmental > Aquatic > Freshwater > Lake... | reverse complement strand
TCCATAAAAAATGATAGAGCCTGTTTGATCGCCATTTGAGACAATAGCGTTGGTTCCAACTGTTGCTCCTCGTGATTTGACCAAGGCAAGCTCAGGAGAGGCACCAGAAGCAATAAATCTATAAACACCAATCGATGTGTCTGTTGCCCTTACATCAAGCGTATTACTTGGGGCGGTTGTTCCCACACCTACACGATTATTAGTGCGGTCAATGAAGAGCGGCGCAGGGACGATATTTGAGAGCTGAAAGTTGGTGCCGTCGTAAACTATCTCGACCAGATCGCCCGTCTTAAACTCATTTCCCACCAGAGCTGAGCCACCCCGTTGAAGGGTTTTCGGTGAAGCTATGCCGTTGATCTGCACCGTCGTGGCACCCGTTGGAGTACCACCGGCAAGAAATCTAAAAACCTGTCCTGCGGAGTAGCCGGTAAAGGCGGGAGTCGTGCTGAAGGTGATAGCATTGGTTCCGGTAGAGGTGCCTCCCCACAGAAACGCTCCGTCCTGTACCTGCCCCAGCGAGGCATAGTGAGTTCGCGCCGTGGCGTTCCCGACGTTTGTGTGCTTGTTACCGCCCATCGGAAGGTCGCCCGTGGCCGCGTTCTGTCCGTCCTTTGTTAAGCAGTTGTTGATGCCGAGAGCGATGTCTTGATCGTGAGTATCAAAGCGGGCAGCAGTAATCTTGTAACCAGCATTTTGATCATCTTGCCAAACGGTAGCTCCGAAGAAGCTTCCGTTAGTGCGTTGAAAGGTGCCGGATCCGTTCCATCCCATAAATTTAAGCCTCCACTACTCCACCGCGTCTTGCTGGGCTGCCGTTATACCGAGCAATGATTTTCTTCACGTAATTTTGAGTTTCAGCAGGCAGGTAGTCTGAGATGACAGAGGGCCCAAACTTTTCAATGAGAGCGGCGGCAGCTGCTCGTTTTGCACCGCCTTGAGTCATCCCTGCGCGGATGTTGTCGATGGTCTCCTGCTCTAAAAACTGCTGAATGCGAAGAGGCCCGCTCTGTCCGAGCTTTGCAATAGCCCTGTCGAGGTTGCCCATGCCCCAGTTGTAGGCGGCAAGCCCGAGAGGAACCGATCCCTGATAGCGGTCGACGAGATCGCTTAAATAGGCGGTGCCGATTTGGGTGTTCTGCTCGCGGTCGAACGGGTCATACTTGCCAGAGAGCCCCAGCTTCTTAAAGACCTCCTTCCCTGTAGAGTCGAGGAGCTGCATTCTCCCCTTGGCCTGTCCATATTTCGTCAGTGGGCCCACGGCATCTGCACGATTTCCGCTCTCGATGTGCGCAACGGCATCAACAAGCCGAGCATCGACCTGACGGGGGAACTCAAGCGAAATGTTGCCAACTGGGGCAGTGATTTTTGAGGGTTTCTCGTCGCTCATAGGGGCCTTTTCCTCCTCCATTCTAAGCGGGTTTGAGGCTTCGCCAACGGGGGCGCTAGGATTTTGCGTTAAAGCGGAGGCGAGGTCCTCCAGCTGTGGCTGTGCGCTCGGCTGCGATACCATGTAGGAGCTAGGCTCAAGCAGCGTGGCAAGGCTTTGAGCGGCTTTAGCTGTATCCGTGCGGGTTAAAAGCGCACCGGTCACGAGAAGCTGCCGAATGGCCGAGAAACCGAAGTTTTTCTTATCGAGTATCTCTTTTGCCATGCTTAAGCGCCTCGGTGATGCCTTTGTAAGGAGCAACTGCGCAAACTGGGGATCGGCGGCAGCTTTTGCGATTTGAGCCAGCGCTGCATTTTCTGCCCGTTTTGAGATAAGAGCGACCTTGTTTCCTACCCACAAACCGGCTCCTGCACCAAGCCCCAGCCCTGCACTTCCTCCCAGCGTGCCACCCTTCCCAAAACCAACGGCGCCCGAAACGCCTGCGCCAATAGCGCCTCCCACTTTGGGAGCGCTCGAGAGCAGTTTGCCTGCTACCCCAAACTCTTGTGAAATTTGCGACTTAAGCTCGTCGAGATTGGTGAGCTTCTGTTGGGTAGCTGATTGGCCCCGCGATGCCTGCGTTGCCAAGTCGTTGGTTGCCACTTGGCTGGAGAGGTCTTTGTAGATTGAGTCGAATACCCTCATCTGATCGGGGGTGAAAAGCTCGTTTAAATAGCTCTCATTGTTCTGCACGAACCGCTTGAAGGTGGCCGGTTTCGCCTCTTGCCCGCCGATGTTGTAAAGGTCGCGCGTCAAGCGGTCGATCGTGCCGCGTCGCAGTCCCTCAAGCTTCTCTGGGTTTGACTTAAACAGTTGTTTAAGCGACCGGAGGCGTTGAAGCGATTGAGAGCCGCTCATGAGGACCCCAGCAGCTTGCTCTGGATCGGCTTCCACAAACTTGCCGAAGTTCTTATCGCGCAACTTGGCGCGAGCTTCTGTCTCGTAAATAGTCGATATTGGGTTTTTAATCTCGGGGAACACGTTCAGCAGGTCGGCGTGGGCGTTCATCCACTTCTTAACTTTTTCAGGGTTGAGTGACCCGTCGATGTTTACGCTTGTCTTTCGGAAATCCGATACCGCATCGCGCACCAGCAGCTCGTTTGCCTCAAGGTTGCCTCCGAGCGCCTTGCCATAGTTCTGAAGCGCTTCTCGATTTGAGTTCCAGAACTGTCGACCGACCGAGGAGGGCTCGAGCTGGTAACCGGTTGAGCCTTGTCCACGTCGCAGGATTCTGCCCGTTGGCCCAAGGTCGAAGGTATCCATCATCTGTTTGTGGGCTTTGAGAGCGTTCTTATAGGCGGTTGCCTGCTCCTGCGGCATCGTTCCGTCTTTCACAGCCTGCTCCAGCCCCGTGTCGATGTCGTTTACGACTGCCTGAGCGACAGATCCTGCCCTGTTCTCGCCCTTGTTAAAGTACTGCGTGGCTTCCTCACCGGCCCAGCGCCGTAGCCGCTGAAGGTAGTCGAGGTCAACGAGCGGCGACTGCGGCGGCTGCTGGTTGTCACTTATCTCAGCAAGCAGCCTGTCGGTGCCTGTAAGCTTTGGCTGCTGCTTTTGATCTGGAGCTAACGTCTCAACCATCTTTCGGATCTGAGACGGCGCACCCTCGGACCCAGGACCGAAGTAATCGGCAAGGCGCCCAACGGCGGTTTTGAGATTCGCATCGGGTGTGAAGCGCTTGACCTCCGAGTCAGGGATGGCACTAAACTCCTGCTGTACGCCTTCGCGCGCTTTACCAGCAAGGCGCTCTGCTATCTCTCGGAGGCCCCCGCCAGCAACAGAAGGATCGATATTTGCAGGCAGTTGTGCATCTGCTGCGGCACTTGCTTCGCGTAAGCTATCGATCGAGTCGGAGACTGACCGCTGAACGTCATCGATACGCGCGTTCGGGGATGCCTGCTCATCAAGGAGTTGCCGCCGCGCCGCCTCTCGAGCAGTCATCTGCTGCCCTATCGGGTCGTCTACTATCTGAGTCGACTGCACGATCTTTTGCAACTGGCTTGCTGGCTGGGATTGTAATAGCTCGGCGGTCGAGCGGTAGCCGCCCAACGGGTCACCCTCGAGGGCTTTGGCCGCTTCCTCTATTCTTCCAATCGCATTTGGCCCGTAGACATCCCGCAGGACGTTGGCAGCCGCCTGAGTTCTGCCTCCTTCGGTTGCTATAGCTTTTACAGGCGCAGCTGCGGCGCGCGCTCCAGCTCCGATACCTCGCAAGGCCAAGTCAGTGCCGATGCCGCCCGCAGTGTTATAGGCAAGGCTGTTGAGCCGTTCCTGCGTGGTGCGGGGAGCGTCGACTCCCATTTTTTCCGCAAACCAGTCAAGACCAAGCAAGCCCGCAGCTCCTCCTATCGCTGGGAGTGCAATCGAGGCGGCTCCTCCTGCTATAGGCCCAGCTGCCCAGAAAGGAGCGGAAGCCTCTAAGCCAAGCATCGCACCAGATGTCCCAGCAGCAAGTGATCCGAGGTTTCGTAGCCCCTGCTTTTCGGCGGGCATCGCTTCCTGTCCCGTTGCTAGGGACAAGCCCGCGCCAGCCGATTGTTTCGCAGTATCAACAAGGGAGGGCACCATGTTGTAGAGATTTGAAGGGATATCCTTAATGCCCTGCAAGGCATTCTCTGCCATTGATCCGTAACGAGCACGGAACTCACTTTCTGGCATGTCGATGATAACCGGCTGCACCATGCCCTGCGCGTTAGGTTGCGCAGCGGTGCCCTGATTATCAGGCGCAAGAGGAGGAAGCTGCTGCCGCTGCTGCTGATTGATAAAGGTCTGCGGGTCCACTCCAAAGCGGGCAGTGAACTCGCTCTCGGTCATATCGACGATAGAAGGATCTGACACTATTTCCCCTTCTGAATCCTGATGTATTGGTTTGGTGCAATCTGGATGTACTGCTGATCAGCAGCAGGCGCTGGCAGAGGGGCCACGGGGATGAGCTCCTGCGGTTGGCTTCCCATTGAACCCACGATCGGCGCTCTCGGCTGAATCTGGCGAAGCTGCGCAGATGCTGTCTGCTGATTAAACGCCTGCTGAATTTGCTCCGCTGTCGGAATCGTTTTAAGGAAATCGGCGTAGTCGTCCTGCTTGTAGGGCATCATGATGACGTCGCGCTCCTCCAAACCGGACCGTTTTGCAAGGTCGGCATACTTGGAGGCATAAACCTCATACAGTCCTCGAGAGCTGTCCCAATAATCCTTTGCCGCGCCGAGCATCCTCGACCGGATTTCTGGATTAAGTTTCGCCTTGCCTTCGACAACGGCTCTCCAGTTTCCAAACTGATTATCCAGCGCGCTGGCTACGTCGGCAGATACCTTGTACTCACCCTCTCTGACCACACTGGTCGGATCTCGTAGCTTGGCGAGGTTTGAAATCATCGAAATGTCAGAAATCTTGTCGTCCTTAGTCGCCGCGCTGATCATTGCTTTGAAATAGCGATCGGTTTCGGCAAAGGCTTTGAGAGGCGGCCCATCAACTTCGCTGCGAATCTGTTTCCCGCGATCAAACTGATCCTTTCCGCTCACTCCATCAGTGAGCGATTTCTTATAGTCCTCTTTCTGCTTAAAAAGATTGAAGTCCTGCTGCTGCTCTGCTGCTTTGCTTGCCGCGCTCATATCCCTCTCGACAAGCGCAAGAGCAAGCGCCCGTTTCTGCGGATCGGTATTAGTAAGCCCCGCCTGTATCTCTGGGGTAACCTTGACACCAAGCTGACCGAGCTGCGGCACCATCTTTGCCGCGTTCTCCGCATTTTGTTCATTGACTACTTGCTGCCCGTACCCTTGGAGCCCGTAGCCCACGAGGCCCTGCGCTGTATTAGCGAGAAGGCTCGTCCACGGATTCTTAAAAACCGGCATTTGAGATTTAAGGATCGACTGTCCACCGATTGAATACAGTGAGTCTTTGGTCGTGTTTGGATAGAGCACCGAAGCCAGCGCGTCAGCTATTCCTGCCATTTCCCTTACCTCGCAAGATCCTCTCCAGTCAGTTGCTTGATGAGTTCCATCAGTTTGTCAAAATTAAGACCGCCGCCGCCTTGCGATGCAATCTCTTTAAGCTTGATAGCTCTGTCTTTCTGAGCCTCTTTCGCTTTGAATCGCTGATCTGACTCCACCATGTCTCTTGAATTTTGCAGCTGCCCAAGTCCCACGGTTGGATTTAACATCGCCGCAAGGTTGTTGATCCGTTGTGCAGAGAGGCTCTCCGCTTCGGAGGTGCCTTGCTTTCGCGCACTGAGAGCTTGGTCAAATAACTTCACCTGCTCGTCGCCTGAGTCCCGCATCGCTTGGAAGCGAGCATCGTTATAGGCTTGGTCGCGTCCTCTTAGGAAAAGCTCTTTTTCCTTCTGATAGCGAGGGTTTCCAATGTCAATTCCCTGATTCGCCATATCCTGCTCAAACTGATCCGTCTCAGTCTTGTACCGAGTATCCAGATCGTTTCGCGCTCGGTTGTAGAGTCCGTCTTCGATACGTTGGCGCTCCCCTGCAAAGTCGTTTGCCCCAGGGAGTGCGGGGGCGTTGTTGAAGTTTGGCGCGTTATTTTTTGCGAAATCAGCGAAAGAGTTGAAAGCATCCATCGCTTTTTCGCCAAACGGGTTGCCCATGAGGAAACCACGAAAGTCTGACAAGGGCTGCTTTGAGACGTTTGGCTTATCAGTTCGAGGTGCTTGCCCGTTCGGCTGTCTTGAGGATCCGTTGCTGCCGCTGCCGCGCTGGCCGTTTATAGGCTGTCCTTGGCCGTTTACGAGGCGTCCTTGTGCGTCCCGATACACCCCAGGGGAGAGGTATCGCAAGCCTTGGCGCCCATTTGGCTGCCCTTGACTAGCAGCTGGCGATGACGTGGAAGGCGAGCTCTGCGCCGAGACAGACCCGCTCGTTGTTGATGGATTGAACATTGGCATTATATGATCCCCCCCTCCTCAAATATAAAAGACACCGCACTGAGTGTCGTCCCTGCTGGCGAAATATAATTACTTCCCAACCCCTTCGCCGTTTTGAGCTTGTAGCTGAAAAATGTCCCCGTTCGGCAGTCGACCGAGTAGTAGGCAGGGTTTACCGAGCTCCCCGTGCTCCATGCCGATGCCCACGGAGATCCCCACGCTGTTTCAATAGCGGCAGCTCCCCGCAAAAGGTTTTCGTAGGTTTTCGGCTCAAAGTCGGCAGAGCACTCAAGGTAGTACTGAAAGGGCTTTGGGCATACGAAGAAGGGACGGATCCGCTTCACCTGCTTGATGCTGTACGGGTTGCCAAGAGGGAGGTAGGCACTCTGGATCTCGATATCGGCTGGAGGCGTATCCCCTACGTCAAACTGCACGATTTGGTTACTGGAGGCACTTTTGACAGAGTAAAAAAGCTTGTTTCGAAGCGGACAAAGGGCAGAGGCCTGAATCCCTTTAAAGCGGCACCACGCCCCCGTGAACGTGTTCATCACGTACTGCTGCACGTCGTTCGGGTAGCTCTGGGGCACGTTAAGGATGAGCATGTGGCCCGACGGCCAGTATTTAAGCTCCCACCCATCGTAGGAGGTCGCCGCTGTTGCCGACTTATTGTAAACGTTTTGTATCTTGTCGGTGATGAACTCAGCTTCGTGCCCCGAGTCGATCAAAGCGTTGGTGGATACGATACCCTCAGTCGTTGCTATCAGGAGGTCGCTTTGCTTCTGACAGAAGGCGCGCTTTCCAAGCGGAACACCGATCTGGGCACGTCCTGAGATGGACCAGTTGCTTGCCCCAGGATTGTCACCGGTAAAAAATAGCACTTCCCCCTGATCGGTAACGATGACAAAAAACTCGACGAGTCCGCCGTAGGCGTCTTTCGTCACTGAACCCGCGTAGACGATCGAGCCGCCCCGTCGAACGATACCCGTGATATCGTAAGCGGTGAGCGCCCCAGAGGTGGCTCGGAGCCCGCCGTACCAGATGACAAGGCTTGAGTCTTGCACAAAGTAGAGGCGGCTCTTGTAAGTGTCGATATTTGATAGCGTTGTGACTACGAGGCTTGTCCCCGTGTAACTTGGGTTACTCCATGAGGTGCCGTTGTACAGGACGGGGTTAGCGCCCGTGCTCACAAAGATGACCGAGTTGTTCATGTTGGTGTGCTGCCATCGCCTCACACCACCGCTTGAAAATGTGCTACCCGTAAAGGTCCCAGCGCTTGAAACCAGACGGAAGTTGTCGCTGTCGACCACGATACCGAAGGCTCCTCCGGTCGCCGAATAGTAGTCGGCAAAGGTTTCAAAGTATCCGTTGGATGCGATCGAGTCAGTGACAGCTCCCCCGCCTATCACGCGGCACAGGTTAGCCTCAGGGAACACGTTGTCGAGAATAATAGCCTCAGACGGATCCATGACGGGCAACGCGTCTTTGGCGTTCCACCCACCGACGGGCGCCGGTATCATGAAAGGCTGTCCGCTGCTCGGTTGCATACGCTTTTAACCCTTACAGTGGAGTTACTCGCTGTCCAAGCCGCGCAAGGATATCCTCGAGCGGCTGCCCTGTTATTTGACTGAGAGACCGCAAGCCCAAGAGCCCCCGCATTTGCGGCGACGTTGCTTGGTTCGGTGCAAAGTTTTGCTCCAAGGTTTGCAGTGGCTGCGGCTGCTGCCCTACCGGAGTCGGGGTCAGAAGCGGCTTTTGCGCTACATTGCTGCTCGGTGGAGGTGCCCCTACCCCCGATCCCACAACGCCCTGAAGCTGCTTGAGGAGGTCGTCAGTTGATTGCATGGGACCCGTTTTCTTAAGGTTTTCTGGCCCAACCACTTTCTCCCAGTTGGTTTCGCTCACGGGGCCCAAAAAGCTTGCGTTTTGAGTCTCAAGCGGTTTTGGTCCAAACCCTTGCCCCGCCGTCGCCGGTTTTGCGGCGGGAGGAGGAGTTGTCGGTGTTGGTGTCGGTGCTGACTGAGCAGCGAGTGGCGTCTTAAACCCGTCGAGCTTCTCGCCAAGGACCGACTTGATGTTTGCGAGCACCTCCTCCTTCGTTTTAGCGTTAGAGGTAACGGCGTTGACAATCATGCCCGTCAGTTGGCTTGGTAAATACTTCTTGTCGGCGATGTCTTTCCCAAACTGAGAGCGGACAAGAGGGTCGATCTGACTCACTGCGTACTGCTGGAGAGGATTAGAGCTGTCGACGTCGTAGTATGCCCGCTGTGTTTTTCCGTCTGAGTTTGTAAGCCGAGCGCCTCCGTCCAGTCCGATGTTGAACTTGCTACCGTCTGCCAGCCGCACGTTGTAGTCGCTGTCTGCTATGTTGTTCGCTTTGAGTTGTCCTCTAAAATCATCGCGGATCTGCTGTGCCTCAGACTTGCCCGAGGTCATCATGGCGCCGACGCTGCGCTTGCCGAAGAGCCGTAAGCCTATGTTGGGAGCACCTCCCAAGAGAGCATTGACCCCAAAGTTTGCCCAGTCGGAGCGATCTCCCCTTCCCCGCAGGAGGTCTTTCCCTCCCGACTCCCAGATGTTGCTTAAGCCCGCAATGACAGCAGCGACCGGCAGCGCGTAGCCTGCGGCAGATGCAAGGGTTGACGTTCCTGCGCCAGTTCCTGCCCCTCCCACTAAGTTTGCGCTGATCAGGTTTGGCGTCGCCACGGCTGGGGCCCCTGAGGCTCCAAGCAGTTGCAGTCCAGCCGCACCGGCTCCTGCACTGGCTCCTGCACCGGCTCCTGCGCCTGCTGCGGCTCCGCCCCCAATTAACTTGCTTGCAAGGTAGAGCCCTCCAACTTGGCCTCCAATCTGTCCAAGCTGTCCCAAAATAGCGCCGCGCTCGGCTCGCTTGGCCTCCTTCTTCTGTTTGTTCTGCTCGAGGATCTGAAACACGGGCTGAAGCGCCGATAGGTATTGACGCCCCTGTGACCCTTGAGCCATGAGGCCAAGAATCACGGCGAGCTGTCGCTTCTGCTCATCTGAGAACTGATTTGCCATGGTTACCCGTACCTCCCATCAGGAATAGACCAGTAGTTGATCAAGGCTGATCCATGGCTTGCAGTGAGCTGCACCTCCTGTGCTGACCGGCCAGATTGGACGGCCCTCTCGGCTGCGTTGACGGCCTCGGCCTGATAGGTGTCGTACTCAAGCCCGTTCTCCCGCTTCCATCGCCACTTCATGCCAAGCTTAAGGACCTGAGGCGGTAGCACGAGCACGTCCGTATCAGACACGACGCGCTCATAGGACGCCAAGGTCCACGTGACGCCGCCATCTGAAGCGGACCCCTGATCGTGAGTGGGAGGGGTTGCTCCCGTCGTACCGCCTAAGGTGGTCTGGTACACGTTTCCGAGATATTTGCAGTAGCTGCCAGCAGTGAAAGCTGTGGAGGCTACCCAATCAGCCGCCGGTGCTAGCCAGTTCACGCTCTGATATTCGAAAACAAGCTCGTGCGCTTCCGTTGGCGTTGGCTCAAGGTAGAGCGGCAAGCTGCTGCCGCCCATAACACGGAACCCAAAGCGAGGAAGCACCGTCGTGATACCGCTCTTTCTGCGCTGCCACTCTTGCGGAGACAGTGGGCCTCGAAGGTCCCACCGCGTTGTTCTATCCCAGTGGGTCTGAAAGTATTCGAAGTCAAAATCCTCTGGGAGCCCGTAGCTTGCGACGTTGACCTGCGTGTTAAACAGGAACTCTTTTCGAAGAACGGGCCAGATGTATTTTGAGCGAAGCTCTGCGCCCTCCAACTGAAGCAAGCCGATGAGCAGCTGTATCTCACGATCGCTACTACTAGCGACCGACGATGGCACAGGGAGCTTTAGTTCTCGGCATGTATCTTGGAGGAGGGTCAGAACATTCATTTAGCCTTGCTTTCCTTTTTAGTCACAACGCTCTCAAACTTCTCGGCAAGCGCCTCAAGCTGCGACTGGAGCTGTGCGATCTTTGCTTCGCTATCGCGCTTCATCGCTTCCTTTTCGGCTGCTAACCTTTCGGCATACGCACTGTCAGCTCGCACCTTAAGGAACGCATCGGCCTGCGCCACAAGCTCGCGGCCCCCAGGGCCAAGCTTTTGAATGACCGTGTCGTTGTTCTCCATGCTGGCGAGCTCCTCGATCGTTCGAATGTCAAGCCAGTGACAAACGGCGATGCGCTCTTTCGTAATTTGACGCCACTCCTCAAGCGGGGTCCCATCAAGCGGCTTCTCCCCTGCCTCAAGGAATCGCTTCAGCTCAGGGCCATACTCGCGCACGATCCGATTCATAGGATCAGGCACCTTCTGCCCTCGGCTGTTTGTAATGAAATCGACCTCGACATCGGCTGGCTGAAAGTCGCGCGAGCCAGGGATGCGACGCTCCGCAAACAGGCGCTGCTCAAAGATAGGGCGCCCCTCTTGTAAACTTTTTTGCTTAAGCTCTACCGGTCGCCACTCAAAACGCACAAGCGCTTTCGGCGACTTATCGCGCACGGCTCCGAAGCCCTGCTGGATAACGTTATCAGGAATTTCTATCCCCGTTAAATCAAACTCTGCTTCCATAAACCTCCTGTATAAAAAGCGGGGGCGCCGTACTGGCCGCCCCCTAAAAATTGCTCTGCTTATCCGTTAGCATTAAGCGATGGACGAGCAAGCTGCACTACTGCCTGACCAGCTGCCGGAGTTCCGTCAGCGGTCTTGAAGCGTGCGCCGTCGACCTTATCGCCAGCCACTACAGCATCGTCTACCGTTCCGGCTGTAGCCGTGACGTATACGTTACCGTTAGCGGCAACCGTCGACGCCTTCACCACGGCGGCACCAGATATCTGGTAGAAGCCGAACTGACTGGCAACGTTTGCGCTCATCGCTACCGCACAAGGACCACGCGAACCGGCAACGGCTCGAGTGCTTGTCCCTGCATAGGTATCAAAGATCACAAGATCGCCCACGACAGTTGAAGCAACACCCTTCAGGTAGATAAACTCGCCCTCGCCGTACGTTGAGTCGACGGCGCGAACGATTGTCCCCAGTGGGTGCTGCTGTGTGGTTGACGTGTCAGCAATAGCTTGAAGCCCTGCCCTATTTTCAACACTTACAAATGGCATTTTAAGATCCTCCTCTTTTTCTTTGTTAAACTACGCCTTAAGAACGCCCTGCAGGAACGCACACCTGAGTGTGAGATTTCCTGCCCAGCCCAAGAGGCGAACCGTTGCATCTTGATTGACAGCCTGACGATCGCCACCGATCACCACCATGTTTCTATCCTTGTGAGGACGGAAAGAGAGGTAGTCAGTGTTGACGAAGTACATGTGGTTCGCAGGAGCCGCTCCACCGTATCCTCCGTCGAGTACCACGTCGGCATCCATGAACTTCAGGCTTGTGAAACCTGCCTGAGCCAAGGAGTCCGAAGCGATACGCTGAATCGACTGAAGCGATGCAAGATACAACTTGTAATAGTTGTTATCTGCACAGATCAGGTCAGGGCGATCCGTTCCACGTACGAGCTGAACCCATACGTTGTTCATGTACCCCTGAATGTTGAGCGCCGTCGCAGCAGCTCCACCGTCCGTCACTGAGCTGTAGGAAACGTTTCTCCACCAGCTGTAGGTCGCACGGTTAATACCGCCGACAGTTCCCGAGGTCGGGGTGTCAGCGATGAGAGCTTGCAAGCCTCCGATCTGCTTTCCGCTGTTGGCAGTTCCGTCTGAGTAGCATCCGACTGATACGTTATTGATCATGGTCTGCTCAGCGTTGGAAACGCGAGCCTCCAAGAGGTCAATAAGCGCCTCAGGGCCAGAGTTTTGAAGTCTCTCAGTACCCGAGATGCTTACAGCAACAACGCACTGCTTCATCGCAAACTCAGCTGCTGAAACAACTTCAGACGGCGACACGTTCACGGTCTCATAGCCCGAGTACCATCCGAACGTTCCGTTCTCTGAGAAGCTGAGCTCCTCAAGGATTGACGATCCGCCGCCGAATGGTCGAACTCTGTCCTTCGCCTTAAGCTTGAACAGAAGCGCTGTGTTTTTGGTTACATTGTCCGAAAGCTTTTTGCTCCGGTTTTGGATAGTGGTAGCGATTATCTCGCTTATATTTGCATTTGGTGTTGGCATTGTTTACCCCCTTACAAGTTAAGAATGTGCATCGAACGCCGCCATCAGCGCGCTCCGGACGGAGTTCCCATTGTCAGCCAAAAGCGCACTTGCCCCAGGGGCACCCCTGACAGAGCTACCTGCCAGTCGAGCCTGCTGCACTCGAGCAGCTTGAGCCTGCGGCTGCTGCTGCTGTTCAATGAGGCGCGATCGCACTGAGGGATTTTTCCAGCACGCCGTTTCATAGGCCTGTTGGAGTATCTGCCTCGATGCGAGCTCCGGTGTGCGAGCGCGGATGAGAGGGATCTCCTCCATCATCTGCTCGTGAACATCGGCGAGGAACGGCCTTAGTGCCCTCCCTCCCTTGTCGACCTCACTGGCAAACGCCTCTACCTCACCCACTGCGGCGCGCTGTTGCTGGGCCACTTTCTCTTGCTCAAGGGCTGCTAGCTTGCCGCGAATGTTGTCGAGTTCGCCTGTCAAATAGTGCATTTGGGGAAACGCTTGCGGCTGTGAGCCCGTCTGTTCCGAGCCTCCGGCAAGCTGCGATAAATCAAGCCCATAGCTTTGCGCCATAAGCCTCAGAGCACCCGCAGGGTCTTGGTCCAAGAACTGCTGAGCAAGAACTAAGTTCTCGATGCCTTTCATCGGATCAAGGTTTGCCCGCTTGAACATCTCACCATACTGCTCGATGATCCTGTCCACAGGTGCATACCTGTTTTGTATCGCCGTTACTTCCTGCGACTTACGCCCTAAGAACGTCTCTCGCTCCTGCTCTCGCCGTGTCAGGTATTCCTGCATTTGGCGTGGGAGCTGCGAGAATTGCTCTTTGTGCTCAGCAGACCACGAGTAAGGGGGCGCGATGGGCTGCTCGTTGAGCGCTTCGCTATCCTTTGCTTGCGTCGCTTGGTCTGATACTTGTTTCTGAAAGCGCCCCCGCTCATCGCGGCCCGCTTTTGCGGCCTTCGGCGCCTCCGGCTCGGCAGTCTCGTCTGAGCTCTCGCTCATCGCTGCCTTAATTACCGATCGGAGGTCACTTTCCCCCTCCTCTCGCTCAGGTGTGTCTACCTCGGGAGCGTCCTGCTCTACGCTCTCCATTTCGAGATCAATGTCTTCTGCTACCATTTTTTGTCTGTTCCATAGCCGCGAGTATGTCGCCCTTTAAGTTCGAGACGCCCCACTGTCGCGTGTCTTTTTGCACTTCGTTGCCAACCTCTACACAGCCAGCTGCTTTCGTGTGCTGACGAAACCGGCTTTTCGAGTCGACATACTTTCCGGTGGCTGGGTGCCAAAGCCCCCCAGGAGGAAGGGAGTCAGTAATGATCTGGGTGCGCACTTCAGGCTGCTGTTTGCCCAGCTCGATAAACTCACCCTCTCTCCAAACGAAAAAACGTCGTGCCACGCCATCATGGTGGCGCTTTTTAGGTTTTGGAGAAGGCGCTTTTAGAAAAAAGGTCTACCTACTTGCGGGGATAGGTACGGGCTGAAAAGTCAAACACCTCAAGAGCCGTCCACAGGTCACTATCGAGGAGGTCCACAATGTCAGCCACCTCTGCCCGCTCGGCCTCAAGGCGCTTGTGGTGCTGTGCCACGAGCTCCTCAATGCGCGCTAAAGCCACCCTCTCCCGCTCCCGCTGCTCGGCGTCGGCTGCTGCTGCGGCAAGCTGCTGCTGTAACTGCGCCTGTGCCGCCTCTAGGAGCTCCAGCTCGGCCTGTACCGACAAAAGCTCGAACCGCTCCCGAAGGATGGACAGATCAAGCCCATCAACCGCCGCCGCCACCACGTTGGCAGCCGTTGGAGGCTCGAGGAGGAGCTCCGAGTTGTCGTCGGTCTGACCCTTCTGCGAACGAGGTTTTTTAGGCTTTGAGGGCTTCTTCTTGCCCTTCTTCTCCGGCCAGACAAGGTAGGGGCTGTAGGAGCTCCCGTCGTGGGTGTCACCTAGAGACAGTACACTCCGCCGAACCCGCCGCTGCTCAAGGCCAACTCCCCGACGACTGGCAAGTTCTTTTACTTCAGCGCCAGTGAGTGCTCGATTATACAAACGAACATCGTCAATGTGCCCGTCATAATTATCATAACCGTCACGGTAACCAACATTTAAAAAATATGCGGGATCAAGTAGGTAGTCAAAGCCAAACATTCCGTACTGATTCAGATTTCCATCAAGGTAAAACCGATATTCTTGGTCAGTTATAACGATACAATAATGATACCACTGGTTTAAGGTTGGCGCTCCTTGGATATAAAGATTGTTTTCGGCAAAAACACCGTCAGTAAACACATAAGTTATGTTGTTATCGGGATCATAAGTTGATTGCAGAATCAGTCGCTGACCATAATCGTAATAACTTGTAACAATCTCAAAAATTGCATTGTTCCAGTAGTAAAGATCTCCATCATATAAACTCCGCAGACTATGCCAGCCGCTGACGGTAATTTGTTGACCTGTACTGTAGTCTGGAACTTTGCTTACATCATAAGTGTAGGCGCCACCGAAACTAGGCTGAAAATCAAATGCCATGCCGGTGCCTCTAGCACCATAGCCTTGCCCATTTTCGTAAGTGGTAAGAGTTAAGTCACGATGATATTTAGTGCGGTCTATTGCAATTCTGCCGGTAGCGCCCAAAGAAGGACACCAAGCCCCAATCAGGCCCTTCATTAGGTTGATATAGGGCTTCCGCCGCATTATCCCACCGTTTCATAAACTGGCGTTAATCGAATTTGGTGATTGCTTGCGGTAGCATTTAACGCCACACCAGAGCCGTTTACGACAAAGAGAACAAATGCCTTGGGAACAGTTCCGCCAAAGATTGAGGCAAGCGAAACAGGACCAAAAAACTGTGCGTAATTTGAAATGTTGTAGTTTGCAATCGATGAAACCAATTTACAGACCTCGTTTTTTACGCTCAGAGAGCTGACTGTCTCTGGGCTGTCGGTCCCGTCAAACACGTCGGGCCAAGTAGTGCCATCAATCGAGCCAACCGCCCACACCTCAATAGTGCCTAAGCCAGGAGCGGTGCCGGTCGTAATCTTCCCCGATATGAGATAGTCGAGGTTGCCCGCCGAGTTCGATATTGCAGCAGACTCCCTCCCCTGAAGCAGATTTCCGTCGTAGAGGAGACTTGCGAGCGTTATCGAGGCGTCAAACGACGTGCCGTATGCTAGTTTGATATCTGCCATGACTACCCTTTACGCGCCAAGCGCACAAACCCAAGACCAACTATGCCAAGCCCTACGTGGGAAGCCCACGAGACCTGCTGAGCAGCGCTCCCCCGCACTTCGCTCGCCTCCTCTGTGGTGCAAAAGCCCTGCGCCACGAGAGCATCAAGAAGTGAGCTCACCGGCTCCCTGTCGATGTCTATACTTGAGAGCCCACTCTTGTCGGTATCGACAAGGGCAAGCACAGTGATGGCAAGCTGCCTTTTGGGAGCCGGTAGGTCTATGTCGGTTGAGGCATCGACAAGCTTTGCATATAGCCCGCGCTCAATCATCTTTTTGCGGAGGCGCTTTGTCGGGAGGGGCTTTCTTACCGTCACCACCTTTGCGGATACCGCCTCAGCGGCCTCGGCATCGGTGAGAGTGGAGTACTCTGGTTTTTTAAGCTCCTCGGTCAGTAATGTCAGATCCATAGTGCACCTTTACAACGTTACGAGCGGCTCCCCTTCTGCCTTGTCCTCTCTCAGGTCAAGCACGGTGCCCTCGGGCTGTTCATTCTTTTCAGCAGGCTCTGCCACATCCTCAATCACGTAGGCAGTTTGCCCACTAGCGTCGGTGTGCGGCACCACTTTGCGCTTCACCACCGATCCTGTACCGCCCTCGCCCTCCATCGCATCCTCAATCAGGTAGGCCCTCATGCCTCCCTCATCAACGTGGGGCACTACCCGCCGACGTTTGAGCTTAAGCGGCGCTACCGCTACCGACGGCACATCGCTTGAGTCTACAAGCTTGCGCTGCTTTTTGATCGCAATGTCAAGTTCGGCCTTCATCTGGTTAATTGAAATGTCTGCCTGCGCCTGTGCCTGCTGCACCCTGATCTCAGCATCGAGGCGAGCCTGCTCGAGGATTATCGCATTGCGGGTTTGCTCCATCTCTTGCAGCGCCTTAATTTGCGCCTTTTCCTGCTCAAGCTGCGCCTTGGTCTGAGCGATCTGCATGTCATGGTCGGCCTTCTGCTGCTCGAGGGTCATCTGGGTCTGCGCCTTAAATTGCTCAAGCTGCATCTTACCCTGAACCTCAAGCATCTTCGGATCTGGCGGCGGCGGCTGCTCTCCCTGTGCTGCAAGCATCTGCTTTGTTTGCTCAATAGCTTGCTCAATACTGCCCTCAAACGCTCTGCCAGCCTTGTACGTGCGCGCCACAAAGTTGATTGCCTCTCCGAGTACGGGCACAAACGCTGGCATCTGCTCAAAGAGCGGCCCAATCTGCTGGAGCGCTCCCACCAGTGACTGCATGAACTCAGAGCGGGCGTCCTGATTCAGCGCCTCGTTTACAGCAAGGGTCGAGTCGGTCTCGATATCAATACGGAACCGCCGCATGGGCTCCGAACGTAGAAGTTCGACCGCCGTGAGGTAGTTTTGCTGCTGCTCCTCGGGGCTCTCCCCAGGGACAAACTCAAACCCTGTCATGCTCATGAGCTGCGCAGGCTCAAACTGCTCCGCAATCACCTCGCCCATCAGAGCAATAAGGTCCCGACAGAAGCGCTGCACGTCGTTCTGTGCGCTCGTGAGCCGAATGGAGGCAAACTGCCCCTTAAGCTGCTGCGCTGCTGCTGTTTCATTCGGATCGCTTGTGCCGCGCATCACGTCAGCCCAGCCGGTCACTTCGTAAATATCGTTCTTCGTCTGCTCTTTCTGTTGGTAGAGCACGTTGAGCGCATTCACCACGTAATCAACGGGCCAGAACTCGACAGCCGACTGGATGCCGCCTTGCGCCTTAAGCGCTGCAAAGTTCCTGACAGGGATAAGGCGGTCGCCGCCCTTCACTAACCGAGGGATCTCCTCAAGCTGCGCGTCGTAGACCCCCGCAACGCGTAGGTCCTCGGTAAGCGCGCCAATCTTTGCCGAGATATCATCAAGAAGGTTATAGAGTCGGCGGCACTGGCGGGCATCCGGTACAGGAATCAAACTATCGTTTGTGAGAGTCCCGTAGAGGGGACGAGGCATGGGGAAGAAATTCTCAAGGTTTAACGGGTCCGGCGCCATGTCCAGCACGTCATCCTTAAGCTCAGGCGAAATCCAGATCACCGTGCGGGTCGACTTATCCCAGACCTCCCACACTTCTGCCTTCTTGTAGGCTTCCTGCTCACCCTCTCCAAACGTCCGCTCGTCATCGAGCGCCTCTGGCACGTGAGTGTAACTGAGGAGCTTTGCCTTATCTTTCCCAAAGCGCTTAACTGCCTCCTCTTTCCCAAGGTAGGAGCGAAAAGATACCTGCGTTACCTCCTCCCACGTGCGGGCAGTCGAGTGTCTAAAATCGACCAGCTGCACATACCCAAACCGCACCCGCTCAAAAGTCTTTGCCTCCACCCCATCAATGACCTCAATCTCAGGCTCGTAGTATACTCGAGCAACGCCACGCCCGTAGAGCAGCCGGTCAAGCACGGCTGAGGTCACGTTGGTGTCAAAATCAAAATCCCCCACCTCAAAGCGCACTGCACGCTCAAGGATCTCGGCAGCCACGCGAGCAACGGGATCGGCATCCTTGTACCGCCGATCAACTTGCGGCAGCGGTGTGCGTGCGTAGAGGCTTGGGAGCGCCGTCTGGAGTGAGCTCCAGTAGAGGTTAAACCATGCGGCTGCATCCTCCTCGAGTTCGAGCCCCCTTCCCTTCTCGGCCCTGTAGCGGCGCGTGACGCGCTTGCACTCAGAGTGCCAGTTCTCAAACTCTTTGTCGTATAGGCGCCCCTGACCTAGCAGCTTTCTCGCTAGGTCCGCTGGCTTTCCTACCATGCTCTCTGTTTTTTCGGCTGTTGTGTCCAAAGTTCGTCCAAACTTGCCCGTTCTACACCTCGGATCGGCTCAAGCACCTTCGGTGCGCTCCTCTGGTACGGTCGGCTCATCACCCCATACCGTAGGGCATCAGCGGCGTGATCCTCTGCCTTCGTGTCAAGATCCTCTGCCTTTGCCGGATCGTGTTGAAGCGCTGGCAGGGTCCTAATAAGGTGTTTACAGGTATTAAAGATTTGGAGAAGAGGCCCAGAATCATATTCCTCAAGTCGTTGTCGTACCTGTGCCCAGCCACCAAGGCGGTTGTTATCGGCGCGAGTAAAGACCACCTTCTGACGCGCAAACTCCTCAGCCAGTGACGGACCTCCCTCAAACTTAAAGATGGAAGGGTCCGCCACGCTGTACTCGATGCGCTCATCAGGCATTTCAACACTTCGAATGGCATCGGCAATCTGCTGTATCGTGTGACGCGCCCCCTCATTTGGCCCCACAGCGCCATAGAGCTCTCGGTACACGACAAGGGAGTTCTTTCCCACGTAGGGCACCGTGCCGTCAGACACCGCAAGCCAGAGGCAGCAGTAGGGAGAGGCAAACCCGTGGTCGTAGCAGCGAAACCGCGGCCAATAGGCAGGGATCTGAAAGGGCTCCACTACGTGCCACGGCTTTCCTTCTCGGGTAGCCGCAAACGTGTCGAAATAGGCCCCCGCAATCGCCGACCAATCGCCCTCAAGCCACGCCCGTACCAGCTCACGGGAGCCGATGCCCTTTAAGGTGTTGACGTAGTTTGGATCGTTAGCGAGCAGGATCCTGTTATCTGCCACCCGCGACGGGATATACATCCTCCACCACTTGCTTTCATCATCAAAGAGGGGCTCGTAGCCAGCAGGTGCCGAATCAATAAACAAGCTTTTTACCCACTGGTGCCCCGCACCCCCAGGGTTTCCCGACGAGCGCACACGTTTGGTAGGGATCTCAGCCTCAGCCCAGCGGCGGCAGGCTTTAAGCATATTGTAGACAGCTGGCGTGCCCCAGTTGGTGAGCTCATCAAACCCAATCCACGGGTACTGATGCCCCTGATACCGGTTTGCGTCGAGGTCTCGCTCGAGGTGCCGAAAACGCAAGATTGCACCGTTTGGGAATTGCCATTGGTGCTTTGCCTCTTTCCACTCTGCCCCAGTCTGCGACCACAAAGCGTGCGAGCGCTGTACTAGCCCCGAGAGCTCTGGGTAGCTCTTACGAAAGAGAACCCCCTGCCAGTGACGCCCGTAGCGGTTAATGTCCTGCGCGTAGTCGTTTAGAAGGTAGTCGGATTTTCCTCCGCCTCGAGCGCCGCCAAAAAACAACTCATCGCACCACGTCGCTGCTATCGCCTCCGCTTGCGGTCCCTCCTGAGGTGCCCACGTGCTCTGATTCATACCTTACAGGCAAACACGCGCGGCTTAGAGCCGACAGCGCACCACGGGCACCCGACCAGCTCCTCTCCCACCTCGTGATCAAGCGGGACCGGTCCACACGTGCGGCACACGCCACGAAACGTCCACGAGGACGGGACAAACCCATGTGCCACCATACGATTCTCAGCCACAAGCCGCACCAAAGCGCTGCGAGTAGCACTGTCCCCTTCCGTCCACAGAGGATCCTTTGATTCAGTTAAGTAGGTATGCGCCTCCCGTAGGGATTCTTGCCACTTGGTAGCGAGCTCTGTCGGGTCAAACTGATCATCCATCTTTGCGCCGTTTCAGCCACTCCCCCATCGATTCTTGCTTCGGACCGTCAACAAACTGCACCTGCATCGGCTGCTGATTGACTTGCTCAACTTCCTGTTTATCACGCCACTGTTTTGGTCGCCTGTTCTTGAGCCAGAAGATACACGACACGGGATCGGGCGGCATTTCTTCCACGCACGGCACCACTTCGCCGTCACGCGTTAAACGCTCAATGGTGCGAGTGTAGCCTGTTGCGCGCTTGTAGAGACTCAGCTCGACCTTATCGTCTGCCTCAGCCTTAGAATCTTTTAAGGTCTGGAAAAACTCTGGCTTAGAGCGCTTCCACTTATCGACCGTGGAAATATCGACCTTAAAAAACTGCGCTAGCTGATCATCCGTTGCCGCAAATATCCGACAAAGGAGCTCCGCCTGCTCTATGGTCTCACCGTCTTTAAACTTAGAAGGGCGACCACCGACCCCTTTCCGATTTGTCACGTTCTTTTCCCTCTACGGGAGCAGGCTGATCTTCTTGCTAGCCCTAAACCGCCCCAAAATTGAAAGCACAGCGCCAAGGATCCCCACTGTAGCCGTGAGAGCCGCGCCAGCCTTTGGTGGCAACGCCTCAGCAGGTACCTGACTAAGCGCACTGTGCAGAATCTCGAGCCCACTTCCAAGCGAGAGAAGAGACCCGACCACGGTCAGGCTTTTAAACGCACTTTTGCTGTCTGATATCGACATACCTACCCCATCAGGTGATCCACATTATAGCTTTATTGAACCACTCCTATACGCTTGGCCAATCGCTTGGAGAGAAAAAAGTTGAAGCACCCGCTACGTGCCGAGCGATATGAGACTATTGACCTATGCAGTTGCAAAAAACCCCAACTGTCTCAAACCTCTGGCTCGCCGTTTCCGCGTGGCTTGCCCAGCTTGCGCCCACCACGCAAACCACCTACGTTTCAGTGATAAAAGAGTTCTGTAGCTTCCTTGGGGCTCAGGCGGGGACAGGGGTTGCAGCTACCCTCCTCCAAGAGGTGCGCGCCCCGCAGGCGCTCGCTTTCGTACAGGCGGCAAAAAACCAACTGGGACACCGCCCGAGATACCAAAAGAAAGGCACCAGCAAGGCTGCTCCCGCTACCATTTACAAAAAGATCATGGTGCTGCGGCGGCTTTACGGAGTTTTAGTTGCCCACCAGCTCGTGCCGACCAATCCATTCCTTCGCGAGCTCCTGCCCCTGCCAAACCCCCAGGGCGGGCGAAAGCGCGACACGGAGATGCTCCCCTTCGATAGTGTGCGACCCCTGATGAAAAGCATTGAAGAGGGACCCCGCAAAACGCGCGACAGCGCCATCCTTGCCTGCTTATTTGGAGGGGGCCTCCGACGCGGCGAGATCGTAAAGTTGCTCGTTGCTGATGTGGCACGCACCTCGCAGGGAACCACTTACCTCGCACTGAGCAAAACAAAGGACGGGCAAGATCACCGGCAAGCACTTCCCGCATGGGCTGCCGAGCGCGTGTGGGCGCTAGTCGCAGAGCGGCGAACTATGGGGGCACTCCCCGAGGATCCCCTCTTTGTCACCTACACCGGACAAGGAGGGCAAACCCCAACCACGCGCGCCATGCCTGCGTGCGCCGTCTACCACCTCTTTCGACGCTCGTGTGAGAAGATTGGCCTTGCCCCTCACTATAGCCCCCACTCAGCGCGGGCGACCGCTATCACAAAGCTCCTCGCTGACGGTGTGCCCCATAGGCAGGTGCAGGAATTTAGCCGCCACAAAAGCATCACTATGGTCGAGGTGTATGATAAGCGTCGGTTTGAAGTCGACCACTCACCTGCAAAATCGCTGTCATTTTAGGTATATACAACTCTTGTATAACAGAAGATACCCCCCTGCCACGTTGCCTTAGGAAAAAAGAGGTTATATAACTATTGCATAACGGGGCCATTAGTGCCCCGCTTTTTGTTGTAAAAGGCAGTGTTGTATGAACCAGTATTTTAAAACGATGGATCTTTTCTTCCGAGGCAGAGCAAGCAACGGCGTGCACTATCGCGCCACGGGACGCGGAGGCGTTGTCGACATTTGGAGCACCGAGTCGGGGTGTGTGTGGCGCGTCAAGCGAACGCTCCTGCGTGTTGATTTTGATACATGGGCGACAAGAGAGCGCCTGCTTCGTTGCGGTCCTCGAGTCGGGGACAAATTAAAAACTCTTGCGGATCGGGTTACTGCACAGGTAAACAACTATTAAAGCAGCGGGGCTCACACCATCCCGCATCTGCGGGAGGTTTCTTTGCCACGCCCCAAAACAAAAGCAAGCGAAAAGCGAAAGCGCATCATGTTAGCCATGCGCCCCGATATTCACGAACGGCTGCGGCGGATGGCTGCACATGAAAACCTAAGCATGAGCCGCTACATTGAGAAGCTTGTGCTCGAGAAGGCGGGAAACAAGTGAAGCCTTGTTTTGAGTGTGGCAAGCCAGCAAAAAACCGCCACCACGTTGTGCCCCGTATTTTAGGCGGCAAAAAGACCGTCCCTTTGTGCGATACCTGTCACTCCCTTGCCCACGGGCGAACTGGGAGCTGGAACACAAGCGAACTGACCAAGGCGGCTCTCGAACAGAAGCGGGAAGAGGGTCGTTTTACCGGCGGGCGGGTCCCCTTCGGTTACATGTGCCAAGATGGGCAGCTCTACCCGTGCGAGCCCGATATTGGGGTGCGCCAGCTCATCATGCTGTGGCGCTCGACGGGGAGTGCCTTTCAGAAGATAGCCAAAGCCCTTGACGTCATCGGGGTCCCTACCAAAACCCAGCAATCACGCTGGAAAGAGGCGACAATACGAAAAATCTGCGCTCGGGGGCTTTTTTAAGGTATAACCCTTCCCGCATGACCCGACGCGGTACGGAACTCTTAGACCTGCCCACCCTTGCTACCTCAAAAGAGGGTCGCACAGCAGTGTGGCTCAAGGTATCAAACGACACGGAGCGCGTCTGGCTCACCGCTCGCCACGAGGTCATCGTGGAGGTGAAAGTGGGGAATCATTGGTCTGTTGCCGACCGGTACCACCTCTCGGACGCACACGCGGCGGCTGCCCTCGTGTTCCACAAACATTTCAAATTTCAAGGCTGCCGATCCTGCCAAGGAGGGGGCCTTGCCATTCAACGCGACTGGCGATTTTGTCCGCATTGCTCCGCACCCATTCAGCGTCGAGGTCGAGCACGTCACAGACCCACAAGTAGCTAAACGGCCCGTGCTCCTTTGACCATGCCCACTCAACGGCAGAGAAACGAGCCTCTAGGGAGGTCTCCGCATTTAGGTTGCGAATACAGACCCCGCTATAGTCGAGCAGCCAGCGCTTCAGCATGGCCCACAGAAGGCGCCTTTCAGGCTGCTGCTGCCGCTGCTCGCTCATCAACTCATGGAGCGTCCAGCTGTAAAACACCTTCCCTTTGTCACCCAATCGCAATGGAATCGCACCCAACATTTTTCCCATAAAACCTCCGTTCCGGTATGTGCGGCGGGAACTCATCCCTTAGCCGCTGATAATCAACAAAACCACGCAACTCAAAAACCTCAGCCGCTCCCGCAGCCGTGTGAACATTCGACCACGCACTCCGGTAGGCGTCCCCCTGCTCTCCCCTAAAAAGTTTTAAGGCAGCAGCAGCAGAAGCCAGCCGTTTGCGCTCCCTGCCCACCTCCGATGCCACCACCGGAGGCCCCGCAGGGGGTTTCCCCATAAGCAGCTGCGGCTCTAGCTGCAAGCTAGGGTCTGTGTTTATAAGATCCCCCCCTTTTTGCATCAGGGTAGCTCTGAGCATGGCCGACAACAGGGCCTTTAAGGGGCGCCTCTCAAACCTCCCCACCCGCCTCGGTGGAGCTCTTAAGGGCCTCACCTCCTCGCCAGCCGTAATCGAGAGATCCTCAGGGAACTCCCAGAGGGACCCGTACCGGTTGACACTCCACCGCTCAGCTTGCCGGTTGCGCATCAGGAGCCTCCGCTCTTGGAGCTTTAGCATCGCAGCCGTCACGTGCGCCTCCTTACTATCGGAGAGCTCCGCCACAAGCCGAGCCGATACCCGCGCCCTCTGAAACCGGTTGACCATCCGGCGGGCCATCATCGTCAGCATGACCGCTATCTCAAGCCGGCTTCCCCTTTTCGCTAGGTAGCGCACCAGCCGCCGCGGGACCCAGACCTTCCCCTGTAGGTTGTGTCGCCCCAGCTTGGCAGCCATCGCCTCGAGCGCCCCTTCAGGCACCTCAACCCGAGGGTTTTGCACTACCCGCAGCACCTCCGAATCCGTGATCCGAGTCGAGCCAACCAGCACCCTGAACTCGGTCATTGACCATCGCCCAACGCGCCCCGCACAGGCACGCCGATGCGCTATTTCAGCGAGCGCCAAACGTGTTCTAATTTGAGCAACGTTTCGAGTTCTCGTGAGGTAAAGAAGTTTTAGTAAATCCGAAAGGTTAAAGACTAGCGATGATCGCCTTCTAGTTCTAGTAAAGTAGCGATGCGCCCGCCCAAGTTCCTGATATTTTAGGTTCTTTGCGGCTTTATAACAGTGTTCAATCCACGGAATTTGCGCATTTTCAAACACGCTATCTAAGGATCTAATATCGCTAAATAATTTTGTATCGACAATTTCCGAAATTGCCGGTAAGGTGGGCTCGTACGGTGTCTTCTGACTGCTGAAAGGCAACGCGGGAGTCATTACCCCAGCGGGTTTTAAGACGGGTTTCGTGGGTCGAGGCAGGTCGATCTCGGAGTTCATACCGTATAAAAGTGGCCGTCCGTTGTGTCTCCTCCTAACTGCCAACGGGGAGACGTGGGGTTGTATCTTGTCCCTGTCTTCATCAACGGACGGCTTTCATTTTTTCCCTACCTTCTCCGGCTCATTACGCCGAAAACGGTAGCTGACGGCGCTCAGTGTACCGCAAGACAGGTATTGCTTCGAGTCTAAAATTATAATTTGGGCAACTTTGTTGCCGCTGCCGCTGCCTGCCGAAGCGCTTTGATGAACTCCTCAGGGGTCATGCCCGACACCTCGTACAACTTAAGCACCTCGCCCATTCTGACCAGTTGATCAGGGTTGCGCCGCTTGTATGCCCACTGCCGTGGCTCTCCGAAAGCTTGCGCCAGTTCGTGATTCTCCCAGCCCAGATGCGCTCGAATTATTTCGTGCAAACTGAGCTTCGTATTTTTTTTTGACCCCATGCATTTTCCATCTTTCGTCACTGCCGCCGCTACGCTATGGTCGGGGCGTGATAAGAATCATACGGTTTTTATCGCAATGCGTCTGCAAGCCTAATGAACTTTCGGACGTGGGAATATATTTCGGAGATAATATGCAAGATACCGTTCTGCTCTTGCGGCAGCTAGCCGCAGACTTGCGCACCCGCGCGCGTCAAGAAAGCACCTCAATCGATACAAAAAACCCGACCCAGAGCCCCATGAGCATGGGAGCGTTTCAGGCATACAACTCAAGCGCCGATGTATTTGAGCAACAAGCCGACGCCCTCGTGGCCGAATATGAGGCAAACCTCGCCGAGCACGTATCTGCTCGCGGGGATGACAACTGGCGTCCGTACTAACCGCTTCAGGTCAGTACGTTTACACATTTTTTGCTTATTTCGAGAGGAGCTTAAACATGGCTATTACATTTAAACGCGCACAACGTCACCAAAGAAAGTTTAAGGGCTGCATAGCAGGCACATCAGGGAGCGGTAAAACGTGGACCGCACTTGAGCTTGCAAAAGGCTTGGCAGGAGCTAACGGTCGGATCGCTTTCGGCGACACCGAGCAGAGCTCAGCGGCACTCTACGCAGACAATTTCATCTTCGATCACGTAGACCTACCGAACACAAGCGTGAAAGCCTACGTCGACCTGATCGAGTCAGCCGTGGCGGCCAAGTACGACGTGCTTGTGATCGACTCCCTCTCCCACGCGTGGGAGTACCTTCTTGAAGAGGTCGACAACGTACAAGCTCGAGGACGTGGGAACAGTTTCACCGCTTGGAAATCAGTCACCCCAATTTACAAGCAACTTGTTGAGGCGATCGTCAAAGCTCCGATCCATATCATCGCGACCATGCGCGCCAAGACCGACTACGTGATGGAGGAAGTCACGGGCTCAGATGGCAAAACGAGGCAGGTGCCGAAGAAGGTCGGGCTTGCGCCGGTGTTCCGCCAGGGCGGTGAGTACGAGTTTGATGTCATGTGCACAATGGACATCGACCACCGGCTTATTTTTGAAAAGACACGTATTCCGATGTTTGCGGATCGCGTCATCATGAAACCAGATCACAAAATCGGCGCCGAAATCGGTGCTTGGCTTGCTGGAGCGCTAGTAGAGGAACCAAAGGTATTCTCCCCCTTGGATACTCTGAAGGCTGCTGCGGCTGCGGGCGACTTAGCAACGCTCAGCCAGCACAAGATTGAAACGCGATGCAGTAAGCAGGGCCAACCCATCGGCAGCTTAGATCCCGACTGGATCTATAAAGCGCTCGCGCGCGAGCTTGAGCCGACGGATCGCTTTGCAATCGAGCAGCTGCTTAAGCTAGCGCCGAAAACCTCCACCTCGGAGGATCTCAGTAGTTCGCCAAACGTCTAAGGCTTTCTCGACGCCCTGCGGGGCGGGCGTTAGACGTGGCCCCGCATTTTTCTCACGTGAGAGGAGATCATGAACTACGAGCATAGGGAGTACATCGGCACCATAGCAGCCCCGTTTAACCTGTCGGCAAAACGACAGACAAAAAATGGGTGGTATCTGGATTTTGCAATAGAGGTTGGCGGCAAGGTGATGCCCTGCCGCGTGTTTGAGGAGGTTTTTGAGAGCGCGACTGAGGTTTGGGAAGTCGGCAAAAAAGTCGCGCTCTTTGGTTATCTCGCAGGTGAGCAGCTGCGGGTGAAGGTAGCGCGCGAGGTCACAAAGCCCGCTACGCAAAAGCACATCGCCTATAACGGCGAAACGCTGGACGAGGCTCGGGACGCCATGCGCGAGCGGGCAGTCATGATGCGCCAAAAAGGCTTTGAGCCGGTGCGTGACGGTAACGCGCTCCGATGGCTTCCAAAAGAGTACACGGTGCCAGTCAACGGTCGCACGTTGAGCAAGCTTGAGTTTGCGATTGAAAAGCTTGGGGCCCCCTACGTGGCGCACAAGCTTCGCCCTCAGCACTTCGTGACCCTCACGAGCGGAGCCGCGTCGTTTGCCTCGCAGTTTCGCAGCCGATACCTCACCCTCTTGGATACCCTTGTTGCGGAGGCGGTGAAGATCGATGCCGAGCAGTTTTAGAGGGCGCTCAAAGTTTGGGGCAGTCAAAACCGTCGTCGATGGGCTCCGGTTTGATTCAAAAAAGGAAGCGCGTCGGTGGAGTGAGTTAAAGGCACTAGAGCAAGCGAAGATGATCACAGGTTTAGAGCGACAAGTATCGATCCCCATATACGTCTCAGGGGTCAAGGTCTGCACGTACCGCGCAGATTTTTGCTACCAGCAGGACGGCGAGCACGTGGTGGAAGATGCGAAGGGCTTTGAGACTGACGTGTTTAAGTTGAAATGGAAGATGGTGAAGCTGCTCTATCCGCAGTGGAGGTTTGTATTGTCATGACCAAGAAGGACGCTGTTCAATTTTTGATGGGTTACATCATGGGAGCCGCTTCACGCGGAGAGCGGGATCGTCACATAAACGATCGGACGTTTGCCCAAAAAGCCTTTAAGCGCGGTTACCGCACTTTAAGCTCGCTCGAGCGGGGGTTTTTCAACGCCTTGGAGCGAGTCGTGGACGAGGAGTTGACCGAAATAGGCTATCACGGAGAGCTCAACTAAACAGGGACGATGATGACGTGGACGACATTTAAGCAACGGGTCCCCAGTCAGCAAAGCCGCGTGCTCATTTGGATGCCGCAGCAGCGCACATGGGAGCTCGCTTCACTCACCGGCTCAAGTTTCACGCTCTTGTCGGGTCATAACGTGGGCACGGTCTTGAGCTGGAAAGAGGTCTCACATTTTCTGGAAGTGGAAACACCAAACAAAGAGGCAAAACACCATGAGTAATGAACAGGCAGATTTTAGTGACGACAGGGTGCTTCGGGCACTGCGCGCCGTGCTCGTATCGGTCAAGCACCGGCAGCTATCAGTTGAGGCGGCCCTGCGCCGTCTAATGAGGATTTTCAATCAACGCGAGGACGCCATCATCGACGTGGTGAAGCTGGCGGTCGTGGAGTTGGAACGAGAGGTTACATACTTAAAACAAAGGAACGAAAACCGATGACTTATATCCTTTTCCTTAAATTCGCTTGGTACTGCATCTCGTGCGCCGTGTTTTTTACGATGGGGTGCGCTTGGCAGGCGCTTGGTGACGACTAGGCGAGGTGTCTATGACCGTGCTTGTTGAAACCATGCACCGAATCACCGTCCCAAACTACGAGATCCGCATTTGGCGTGCGGAGCGGCCCGACTACAAGTTTGAGCCAGAGCCGTTTGGGAAGCTTGCGCTACTTGCACAACGCAATCAGGAGCTCCCGCTCGATGAACTCGCGCGGCTGCTGCTGGCAGAAGATAACGTGAGCGCCGTGGAGGTCCTTAACTGGGCTCACTGCGGCGTCGTTTTGTATAAGGAATGGCCCTAATGAGTGACAACGATTTGATAAAAGCGTCAACCGACATTGAGCTGGAAGTGATACCGGCAGACCAGAAAGAGATTTTTCGGATAGTCCCGACAGCGGACGGCTTCGATATCGTGCTCGGCGAAGGCGTAACGATGACCGAGGCGGCGCGGGTCTTTGTTGAGCATGTACGAGCACGGTTTATAATCGGAGGTGGTGATGAACAAGACACCTGAAGAGTTGGCGGAAAAGTGGGCTAGTAACCGATGTCCAGAGCAAGGGCCGGAATTTATAGTTTGGAATATGTGCAAGGATGACTTTCTCGCTGGCTACCAAGCCGCAGCGCCTCAGTGGATCTCGGTGAAGGATAGGTTGCCGGAGGAGGATCTTCCAGTCTTGGTATATGGGCAGGTTCTTAATGATCCTGCCGAGACTCTTGGAGTCAGACGAAGATACAATGGCGATCAAGAATGGAAACACACTTGGGAATCTGAAGACGGTTTTATTTATCGAGAAGATGATGTCACCCACTGGATGCCGCTACCTAAGCCACCGGAGGAATAATGAACAACCAATCAGTACGAAATAGGTTGTATTCTTACATTGTTTTAAACACTAGTGGCGATCAACAGCCTGAAGAGATTTGGATTAACAGCGATGATTTTAAAGAGTTTTACGCAGAGTTAAAGGAAATACAACGTCACAATTCACTTGCTATACAAGCTCCATACGACAAACGATTGGCTGGTTTTAGAGCAGTATTATTTAGTGGTGCTGCAATTATTTGGAATCCAGAAGCACCATCATTACCAAAAACCTGCGAAGAAATGCGAGACTGGTTGAATGTTCCTTTTGAAATAAAAAGCGAATCTAAGCCCGAACCGCCGAAGGAGGAGAAATGAAAAGCCCCGAGACACTGGCAGAGGCGTGGGCGAAGCAGCGCACTCAGAGAAGAAATGGCACCCAGCTCGTTTACTTGGTCAGTGAGCTTGCACTGGCAGAGGACAGCTTCATGGCAGGCTACAAGGCGGCGCAGCCCCGCTGGATCTCAGTGACTGAGGCGCTGCCGGAGCCCAGTCAGGTGGTGATGATCTACGGCCCTGAGATCCTATGGTGGGCGGCGCATATCGTTCAAGATCACGATGGGTGGATGTGGGTTGGCCCTCTTGCAAGTGTGCACCCAGATGAGGTGACGCACTGGCTCCCTCTCCCAGATGACCCTTTGGGGGCGCCATGATGCGACAGCATGAGCTTGCCCTCTCCTTCTCTCGCGCGCTTTCCATTACCGGTGAGCGCTTTGCCTCCTACGACGCCTTCGTCGCTGGCTATGACGCGGCACTTTCCGACCTAAAGATGCCAGCTCGACCTCAAGCGCAGACAAAAGACACGCAGCAGCTTTGCCAAGAGTCTGAAACCGACATAATCCAAGCAACGGCGAAAGAAGACACAGGGGCCCCATGAGCGGAGACTGGAACGAGGCAAAATACGTGAGCGCTCAAAACCTCTGGTTTTTTATCGATGAGTTGGCAAACGATATCGACTTGAAAACAGACGACAAGCTAGCAAGTAGCTCAGAAAGTTATCGCCTCCTCCTCCTCGGGCGCCGCGAGATGCTCGATCGCCTCGTTGAGTGGATGAATGAAGAGGAGATCCCCCTCTCAGAGATATTGCAGGGGATGCAGATAGGCACAAAGGACTAACAGAGCCCTGCATGACACCCAGAAACGAGACACCGGAGGACCTGAAGAACGAGCGGCAAGTCGCCGACGTTTTGGAGAAGGTGTGGAAGTGTAAGCTTCGAAAGATAACAGAGGATCGCTTGTACCTAGCCGATTTTGCGGTGATTGATAACGATGGGCAGGTGATCGCTTTTATTGAGGTCCGCTGCCGCAGCTGCTCAAGTAATACCTACAAAACCCTCTTTGTCCCCCTCCAAAAAGTCACATGGGCCACAAGTGTGTTCACAGCGTCAGCGGTGCCCTACTTCTACGTTGTGAACTTTTTAAAGGATGGTGTGATCGCCTATCGCCCCCTCACCCACCTCGAGGCGCCGCTTCGAGTCACGTGGGTGGAGCGGCATACGGAGGTGGAAACGCACCCGTCAGGACCCGTTGCAGAGCTCTCCATGCAGGATTTCAAAATTGTAGCGCGTAGGGAGGAGGCAGATGTCGTTTTTTAGAAAGTTACTGAGTCACCTCCTACCCGAGGACCCCTCAAACGACTGCGGGTACGGGCCTTTTAAGCTACCACACGATCACCCTTTCACCCGAGGCTGTAACCTGCACGATTTTGAGTTTGAGCAGGCGCATCGGGGAAAGAGTGACAAAACGATCGATCAGGTTGACTGGGAGCTCTTTTACCGGTGGACGATGATCGCTCGCGCAGCTCCGACGCACGCAAAAAGGTGTGAGTTAGCTGGCGAGATTTGTAGATATTGGCCCTTGGCGCGTAGCGTTGGGGCCCTTTTATGGGATGGCAAAGATGAGTAGAGAGCCCTTAGTTAAGTTAGAAAGCAAAATCAGCTCAGTGAAGCTCACGGGCTGGGAAAACGAGCGCGGGATCTCGTGGAACCTGTCGAAGCGATACAAGGACAAGGAAACCGGCGAGTGGAAGGAGAGTAAGTACCTGACCGACTGGGATCTCGACGCCCTCGTCAGTCTGGCCGCTCAGGCAAAGGAGTTTTTGAGTGAGAGGCGAAAGGCTAGCAAACAAGAGGGCGGTGCGCCCCCACCTACTCCGATCATCGGTAGTGACTACAAGTTTGAAGACGATAAGATCCCGTTTTAATCAAAATCCGTGGTAGCTCAGTTGGTAGAGCAGCGGCCTGTTAAGCCGCGCGTCGCAAGTTCGAGCCTTGCCCACGGAGCCACTTCACCGATAGGTGCGGTGCAACCAACGCGAGAGGGCCTCAATATCGGGGCCAGCTCGCTTGCAGTTGCGCTTTATCGGGTCGCCTGCCCATGACGACCCCGACCCGTTACAGTTGAACCCGTGCGCCCATACAAACCGCAGGTCGCAGCTGCGGGTCCGAGCTAAAAACTGCGCCGCGTCCACATCACGCGCCGAGATGCCATCGAGGTCTGAGATACAAGGGGCGCGCAGGTTAGGCTTGTCCCCATGCTTTTCGCACACAAAGCCAGAAAGGCATCGATCTCGGTGCGGACTATCCACAAGCGTACACTGAGGCAGGTAGGCGCCCGCAAGCCGGTGTAGCAGCAGCCGCGCCTCCTCGTTAAGATCAGACTCGAGCACGGGAGAGAGATAGCAAGTGACTCCCCCCCTGCTCTTTTCCAGCCTCGCCCGTATTCGCTCAAGGATCGCCCCCATTCGCCCCACGATGCGCGACGTGGCCCGCTTTAAGTCTCGGTGGGCCCCCGATACGGTAAAGCCAGAAAACACCTCGTGGCGGCCACAGCGGCGGTTTCGCATACAGGGCCCGTTTGCCACATGGATACGCACCTCCTTCGGGCGGCGATCGGCGAGGATAGCATCAGCACACGGGCAGGAGCTCCCAAACGACTGCTCCAACCAGCCGGTGCGGATAACAGGGTGGCCCTTGTAGGCGCTTAAGGATTTTTGGCAGGGCCAAGTTTTGTTGCAGATCCCAAGATAGGATAAACCGACCCCCTGCGCCGTTGCCACGCTCGAGGTGGTTACCAGCACAAACACTGCGGCGGCAGCCCAGCGGATCATTTTGACAGAATCCGATCGAGCTTGTTGTCAATTCGCTCAAGGCGCTCGCGCACCCCGTTAAGCTCCACCCGCAAAACCTGCTCCTCGGTAGCTAGTAAGAAGCGGTGCTCCTCAAGTTCTTTTAGAGAGTTTTTTACCTGTCGATAGTCAAAGCTGACGAGGGAGATCACGATACCAATCACCGCTTTAATAAGGAGGTCAATCCAGTATTTAAGCTCGTTGGGCATTTACGCGCCTTCCAGCTCTACTAACCGAGCCTCAAGCTCCTGCAACGCCGCGGTCAGAGTCGCCACAAGATAGGAAAGATCGACCCCCTGATAGCGCGGATTTCCCTGCTCATCCAGCTCATCCTTGTGACCGGTGACA
>Ga0209401_1000324_pt1 | contig 32901 bp, 53 predicted proteins | sample M_140807_MF_Meta_FD_187318 | JGI IMG/M metagenome (GOLD analysis project Ga0209401, IMG submission 187318) | Freshwater microbial communities from Lake Montjoie, Canada to study carbon cycling - M_140807_MF_MetaG (SPAdes) (version 2) | ecosystem: Environmental > Aquatic > Freshwater > Lake... | reverse complement strand
AAATGGTATTGCTTTCCACATTCATGTCGTTTTGACCAGCGGCACGAATAAGGTTTCCTACGGCTGTACCAATTTCAAATGTTTTACCAGCACCAGCAACACTGGGAGTAACTCCCAAGCCTAGATTAGTACCATCAAACACTAGCGCAGAACCAGTAGCAAGCGCACTTGATGAAGATGCGTAAACAACTCCGTTAGCAGTAAAGGATGTCAGTCCTGTGCCGCCATTCGTAGTGGCCAATGTACCCGCAAGAGTTACTGCGCCCGTGGTAGCAGAGGATGGCGTAAAGCCCGTAGAACCCGCGCTAAACGATGCAACGCTTGAGGCTGATGGGTTAAGCAACTGAAACCGTGTGCCATCGTACTCAATCTGATATACACGGCCACTCACAATATCACCCGCAGCCAAAGCCGTAGAACCGAGTTTCGTAATGTTCTTAGCACCCAAGCTATTCAGGTTAATTGTGGCCGCACCCGTATTCGTATTAGGCGCAACAAATGAAAACAAATTGCCCGTTGCATAAGCGGCAATGGCGGGCGATAAAGTACCCACATAAGTGTCTGTGCCTGTTACGGTTGCAATGGTTGTCGCACCCGCTTGAAGTTGGCCATATTGAGCCGCATCAGTTGCCGCAGTACCCGCGCCCAAGCCCGTGATCTTAAATCCCCCTAAAGGGATGTTTGCGGTTGGGGTTGTTTGTCCATCTTTAGTCAACGCGGTAGATAAACCCGTTGCCAAGTCAGCGGTCAGCAGATTAAATGCCGTGCTAGTGATGGTTGTGCCTGTGACAACGGGCTGACCCGCTGTGTTGATATTGAACGTGCCTGAACCGTTGTAACTCATTTTGTTTCCTTATCTGCCGTATTGGTCAAGGTTTTGCCCAATGATTGAACCCGCACCCGTTTGAATTTGTGTTGATCGTTTATTAAGAGCTTCGATCAATTTCTTTGTGTTTTCAACTTCTAACTGACCCGTTGGGCCACGCAATAACAGCATTTTAGCTAGTTCATTGCGGGTTGTCTCAGGCATTTGATTGATTACTTGACCAATTCTATTTTTAACATTAGCCGCCTCACCCGCAGCCGCCAATGGGTTGCCTGTGGCCGCATTAGCCACCGCTTTACCCGCAGCCATAGTCGTAGGCATTACGCCCAAATCTTCAGCGCCCGCCATCCTAGAGAAAGTACCCGATCCACGACCAACTTGCTCTAAAGGCTTCAATCGAGCTTCTTTGGCCACATCTTGAGCAAACCTTTGGTAGTTGTCACCAAATATCTCTTTCAGTCTGTTACTTGTGGCGGGTTCTTTCCACATCTTGAGCAAAGATGTTTGCCCCGCTTCTGTGCCTACTTTGTCTTTCAAAGACTGCAATGCACCTATGCGGAAAGCCTCCAACTCGCTTGGCGACATATTGCTCATCAAGTCAGATAAGGCAATATCGTCTTGTTTCATGGCCGTTCTACCTTTGACCACGGCATTACCCAACTGTGATGGCCCTGCATACGCATCCAAGGCTTGACGGTAAATTGAGCCGTTCTTATCTGCGGGAGACAAGGCTTCTAGTTTCTTTGTCAATGCCACTCGCAAGTCATCATATGCTCGGCTTGTGTTTGTAGCCTTGCCAAACTCACCACGGGCTGATTCGCCCATGTCATAAAGTGATTGTTTGACAACATCTAAGACTTTAAGAGGCACATCATCGCCCGCCTTTAGCTTAGAAATATCAATCGGCAACTGTCTGTTCAATTGCGTCAACAATTCGGCTTTACCGTGTGCCGATGTTGAGGCTTGGATCAACTTTTGCAATTCAGGGTCAACTTTTAATGACACATTTTCAAGTTGCTGATACAAAGGCGTTGCCGCTGCTTTCTTAGCCGCATCCAATGCTTCCAATGTGGCCGTAAAACCCTTACCTTGAGTGCCTAGAGCCTCGTCAGCCGCATTTGCAAGGCGTTCAGGTCTAAATGTCTGTTGCTCACGAATTCTGCGCTCTACAAGGGTTTTAGCTTGACCAGGCATTGAGGCAAGCACATCCAACTGAGACAACGCACTTGGGCCACCCGCTTGTGCAATGCTTGCGTTAGGGTTTAAGCCCATTTCACGCTGAACACGCAACAAAACAGAGTTTGAGCCGTCTGCACTTGAACCACGTTGTAAGGCTTGAGCAAGTTTAAGCCGAGCCGCATCTACCGCTGCTTCAGGGATATATCTTTGGGCAATATTGCTACCCACGTTATAAACGCCCTGTCCTGTGCCTGATAAAACACCACCTGAAGCCGCAGAAATTGCACCTTTTTTGGCAATGTCTTCAGCGTATTCTGTGGGGTTAGTTACGGGATTAATGTCAGATGCACCAGCGGCAGAAATAGTGCCTTGTGTACCCGCCATTTTTGCGGCCATTGCCATTTTCTGAGCCGCAGACAATGCTTCCGCTGTTTGAGCCGCTTTGCTTGTCATCCCCAAAGGGGTAAGCAATAGTGGCAAACCACCAACCGCTTCGCTCACAAATGCAGTTTTAGGATTAGTTTCCCTAAATTGCTCATTGACACCTTTGATGTAATCACGGGTATTGGCGTAAGTTTCTGTTGGGTTTGCATTAAGGCCATGTTGCAAAATGTCCATGCCCGCAGCGCCCGCACCCGCAATCTTGGGGGCAAAGTTAAAAGTTAAACCTTGAGCCGCTGCCAAACCCATTTTGCTTGGCAATGACAAGTCGGCTTGGCGACCTTCCACCATAGCGGGGGATTCAACTGTTTTTTCAACTGCGGGCTGAGAGGCCATGCCCCTAAAATCCATTTTTACAGGGGCTTGCGCAATCTTGACAACAGCCGCATTGATTTGGTCATCCGACATTGATACGGGAAAATTAACAGGCCCATAATTTGGGATTTCGACAGTTTTAAAGGCTTCAGACATTACTTAACCTCTCCTGTTGCGGGGTTGTAGGTAGGAATTTGACTTTTACCCGCTTTTGTTGCGGCATTGTTCATGCCTGTTTGGATAGCATCTCTAAACTTGGACATTTCTCGTCTAAACGCATCGGGAGACTGCGCTGTTGAGGCTGCGGTCAATGCGGCTGTGGCCTTTGTACCTTCAATCTCAGAAATAGCGCCAGAACCCTTCATGCGTTGAACAGCCTCAAGGAAAGCACCACCTTTGACTTGATCGTAATAAGACTTGAAGTCAGCGCCAGGCGTGCCGCCTTGACCTAATTTGTATTCAAAAGGAATGGTTGTACCAACCACATCTTTCAAGCCTTTGTGTTCAGGAATGATGACCTTGCCGTTTGCATCTTTTAAACCAATCATTTGGTCAATTGCACCGATCAAAGTTTGACCTTGTTGAATGACTTGTGGCAATGCTTGAGCCGCCTCTTGTTGGGCTTTTAATTGGGTGACTTGCAACTCTTGTTGGGCTTTTGGCGACAAGGCGGCAGCCAAGGCCAAATTAAGCGCTGTAGGTTGCGCAACAGGGGGCGCAACGGGTCTAGGTTGAGGCGGTGCAACGGGTCTTGGTTGTGGCGCTTGCGTTGCGGCTTGTGCAACAGGCTGCGACAAAGGTTGTGCCAAGGGTTGTTGCACGGGCTGAACAACGGGTTGCGTGACAGGCTGATTTGCCAAGGGGTTTGGCACTCCTACCTTCATTCCCGAGTTAAAGAACAGATCAGCCGCACTAATATTGAGTCTTGTCGCATCATTAGTGAGAGTTGCTTTATCTTTTGCGGATAGATTATTAAATGCACGATCAGAAATTTCACGCTCTTGTTTCAATCTTGCTTGCGTATCTGCACCAACTGCGGGGACTAATAAAGAAAAGTCTTTGCCGCCTCCCGCTGTAAATGCTTTTAAACTATCAGAAGTGAATTGGGCGGGATTGACATTGCCAAAAGGAGACTTTGATCCCGCTTTAAACATTTCAGCGCCTGTTGTAGGATTAAATGCAACATCACCTTCTTTAAGCACCAAAGGCGCTTTAGGAGCAAGTTGGCTCATGTACATAGACAAGGCTTGTTGTTGCATACCAGGCGTTTTAAACTCGCCAATCAATGATGGGTCAAGAATACCCGCTGCCTTTGCGGGCATAGCGGGCATAGTAAACGCTTTTTGTTGGTCAGGTTGCATCTGTGCAAATGTTGACGCAAGGTTTGAATTATCTTCAAAGTCTTGTGCCGTTGGTTCTTGCTTCATTTCAGGCTTGGCCGCTTGACCTTGTAACCCTTGAATTAATCGTTGAATATCCGCAGAAGTATCCGCACGATATTGCTCACCCAAGGCTTTTTGCTCTGCTTTTAAGCCCTCTTGGTTTTTATTGACCAAGTACATTTGAAGCACTTTAGCCAAACCTTGAACGGGGCTAATCGGGGCTTGGATGCCTTGATACGAACCTGCCTGAATAGGTTCAAATGCTTGTTGTTGGAGAATCTCAGCCATCTTTTGGCGTCTGTCCAACTCCTGCTGTTGCAACTGATAAGGGTTTGCAACATTAAACTGTTCGTATTGATTAGCCATGTTTTACCCCAATAAACCGTAGTTGACCATTTTGTAACCGCTTGGGTGCATCAAGACAGCTTCAGGCATGACCTTCTCAACTTCATCAGCCATCACACCTTGCTGACGCTCACCAAAGATGTCGTACTCATAAATTCCAATGCCAAGTTTGTGAGTGCCAATGCGCTCAATGTTTGACTTCAATCTGCGGTCAGACATCATTGCCGCACCCGCAAGATTAAACAATCCGCTTGTTGTTGCATTAGCGCCTGATTGCGCAATACCATAGTTCTGCAATGCCGCATTACCCTGTGCTTGCGCACCCGCAAATATCGGGGCTGCCGCAATGTTTGTTGGGTTGTAACCTTGGAATTGAGGCATCTGCAATTGTGAGCCACTCATCAAGCCCGTGATTTCATTCAAAGGCTGATTACGCAAAGCAAGTTGTTTCTGCAACTCTTGAGTGGCCGCCTGATTGCCAAACTGAGCCGCACCAAGGTTTTGGTTGTACTGTTGAAGTTGCGCGGCATTTGCCAATTGTTGTTGTTGGGCGGCAATGGCTTGATTTTGCGCAAGCGCTTGGTTTTGCATTGATTGCGTCCCCATGCCTTGCTGATAATTTTGAGCCGCAGCCGCATTTGCAAGTTGTTGAGCCGTAACGCTTTGACCAAAGTTCTGTGCAATCGCTTGGTTTTGAGCTTGTTGTGCAGCCAACGCATTACTGAAATTCTGCTGTGTAGCTTGATTTCCAAGTTGCTGATTCGTTACGTTTTGGCCAAAATTTTGGGCAACGGCTTGATTTGCCAACTGTTGAGCAGTTACGTTTTGACCAAAATTCTGAGCCGCAGCTTGATTTTGAGCCGCTTGCTGACCCATGCCTTGTTGGTAATTTTGACCTATTGCGGCATTGTAGGCTTGTTGATTTTGCAAGTTTTGGCCAAAGTTCTGCCCAATAGCAGCGTTGTAAGCCTGTTGTTGCGCCAATCCTTGTGCAGAATTTTGAGCAATAGCTTGGTTTTGCGCTTGTTGGTTTTGCAAATTTGCACCAAATCCTGCTAATTGAGCTTGATTGGCAAACTGAGCATTACCTTGTGCCTGTCCATACTGTTGCGCTTGAGCTTGGTTTGCAGCCGATTGTTGTTGCAATGCCGCATTTTGATTCTGAGCAATTGCCGCATTTGCCGCATTAGATGCGCTCAAACCTTGTCCAAAATTTTGTGCAACAGCTTGATTTTGCAATTGTTGCGCACCCAAACCTTGACCATAATTTTGTGCAATCGCTTGGTTGGCCGCTTGCTGATTCTGCAAATTGACACCAAAACTTGCCAATTGAGCCTGATTGCCAAACTGACCTGATTGCAATTGTTGGTTAAAGCCTTGGCCTTGAGCCGCATTTTGAGCTTGTTGAGCCGCCAAAGCATTACCAAAGTTCTGCTGTATGCCTGTATTGCCAAATTGACCAGAGGCCAACGCTTGATTAAAGCCTTGTTGATTGGCCGCAGTATCCAAACTAATACCTTGCAAAGCCGCTTGGGTCAACAGATCATTTTGCTGTTGGCTTTGGTCACGCATAGCGTTTGTGTAGGCTTCACCGCCAGGCACTAAGCCTTGGTTGGCCAAACTCTGAGCAGTCAGCTTTTGTTGGCGCTCCAACTGAGGCGCAAGCCGAGACATGATTGCCGCTTGGCCTGTCGTACCCGCATTAACAGGCATTTGAGCCACATTGCTCAAATTCAACTGATTGTTTGCCAAGTAATTATTGGCGTTCAGGTTTTGATTGATTTGGCCAATGTTACCAAGTGACTGCTGAAGATTAACACCCTCAACACCGCCTTGTGCCGTGCCATATTGAGATGGGTTAATGCCGCCTGACAATCCATATTGACCTGCGCCAATAGATGAGGCAGAACCGTATGCACCCATATCAGGCGCACTTTGAACTTGTCCATAATTGCCGTAGCTATTTTGCAGAGTTGGGCCACTTACGCCACCAGTTGCCGTTCCACCTTGGAAGTTACCTCTAGCAGTTCCACCATAAACACCGCCAACGGCTTGACCGCCTTGGAAATTGGCACTTGCTTGAGGATTAGCAACAGAACCTTGCGCTAAACCACTATCAACAGAACCATATGCTTGACCGCTTTGAACATTTCCTTGAGCAGTTCCACCCGTGACATTGCCGTAGGCTTTATCGCCCGTAAATCCACCACTAGCTGAACCCATCCCTGTTAAGTCAGGCGAACCTTGAATATTTCCCGAATTAGCGAGTGAGAAAATACCACCTGGCCCTGTGTACTGAAACGGCTTGCTGATAATGTCTGATGCGCTTGATAAACCCTTTTCACCAAGGCTTGCCATGCCTTGCTGAACTCTTTGCTGTGCCTCCAACGTAGCTTGAGCCGTTGGGGTCAAGTTCTGCATTATTGTTGGCTGATTTGTAACAGGGTCAAATATGACCGTCTGACTACCCAACGGGCCAATCACGTTAGGGTTGTTTAAATACCCTTGGGTTTTGGCCGTTTCTACGTTTGCTTGACCTTGAGCAGTAGCTGCCGCAGCGTAATCAGGCGTTGCGGGGGCTTTGGGTTGTGGGCATAAGAAAGCCATGTTTATTCCTTAAATTCGTATGTTTCGCCTGATGGTTCATAGTTTGCTCGCTGAAGCAACACGCTCAAATCTTGATCTTTTTTGTGGCTAATCATAATTTGGCTAACACCATTGATTTTGAGCATTTGCCCTGCTAATTTCAGCATTTTGCAAATTCCAAGACCGCCTCGATGCTCAGGCAAAACATAATAAAAGACATCTAATGCTTGCATTGCGCCATAAAAAGGCGATCTGAACACCATAAAACCCGCATGACCCGCCAATTCACCTGATTCGGTGCGCAAAGTGAAATATGCGAAATTTCCTGTTCTTTCTAGCTCAATCATGCCGCCTAAATCGCTTTTTAGGTTGCCGTTGCCATAAAGTTCAGCCCAATGTTTGCCAATAAGCGCCACGGCTTCGGCTGAAACATCGGCAAATCTTTCCATTTTTGCGTTCATATGCCAGCCCATCCTTGTTGGAACACCACATCGGTTGAAGCCCACTCAATTTGCAAGCCCTTTGATGCTGATTTTAGCTGAATACCCGCACAATATCCAATGCCTGTGACGCCTTGCCAGTTGTTTGTGATGATCGTTCCACTTGACCACAATGCGTTGTCCCATGTTGACGTTCCCCATATTCCATAATTGGATGGACTGAAGTTCAAAGTCCCCGTTGTGTCTGCCAAACTAAAATCAACATTGATGCCGACCAAAATTGTTGGCGCTCCATCTGTGAAAATAGACGGCCTTGCTCGTGTAAAGTATTTCTTTACTCCACGGCTCTCGTAATAGTTGAACGCTTGTAAAACCACGGCATTGATGTCGTTGCCATCATCGGCAAACCCATCCCACGCCAATCCAACGTATCCATCACCGCCAAAATAGGGATTGTCGTTAAATGTCTCCCAACAATTAGCGTCCCATCCCGTAAATCTTGTCCATGACTTTGTGATCGTATTCATCACAAATTGCTCTTGAGAACCAAGGCCAACAGGCACATTGATCCACAAAGCATTGTTTTTGGCGTGATAAAGCAAAGCCCAACCAAATGAATTTTGGTAAGCCGTTGTTGCCTCAGTAATAGCGCCCTGAATCTTGTCTGATAAATTAACCCTTGGGTCAAGGCGGCTCGATTGCAACGCTGAAGCCAAAGGCAGTAAGCCGTCTAAACTTAAAACCAATAGGTCGCCACCATACTTGTATAAACAACGCCTAGAAACGGGCGCTCCGAGCTTCCAAACGCCCGCCAAAGCCCATGTACTAGCAGAGGCGGGGTCAGTACCTCGGTAAACAATAATCTCGCCCTGTGACGTTACAAACACAAGGTTGTCATCTACGCCATAACCTGCGTCAATTGTCCATGCGCTAAGAGAGACAATGTAACCACCCATTCGGGCAATAGAACTTAGGTCTAAAACTTCGGCAGCGCCGCCCACCGAATTAGTAGGCAAATACCACGCTTTCAAACTTTGTTTTTCAATAAACCACACGCGGTTTTTAAACAACGTGACATTGTTAAACTTGTTTGTGGTTATGCCTGTAATCGCAATTGAACTGGAGGCGTTAACACTTAGCCAAGTAGTGCCGTTGTAAAGCAAAGGGTCATCAACGCCATTGCAAGCGTAAAGGTAGCTTCCACCAGCCGTTGTGACGTTGATATGCTCAAAACGGCTGTTTGTTAAACCCGTTCTTTCAGCCGAGCCAACAGCGCCAGCGGTTGTGCAGTTGTAAATTGAGCCATTTGCAATTCCAAACAACTTGCTAGTAGTGCCTGTTTCATAGGCCATCACTGTTTCAACTTGGCCCGTGATACCTGTTGACCATTTACTGTACCCGCCGCGCAAGTTCACACTTGAAACAGTAGGAAAGAAATTAGTCATCGTCACCGCATCAGTTGGCGACATATTGGCCAACGAATCACGCACATTCCACCCGCCAACGGGCGCAGGAATACTCGCTACATTAGCGGCAGTTCTTTGGGCAATTTTCATTACTGTGATGCCCCATAACCGCTGTCAGGAATGTTGTCGTAGCCAATCAAAATCGTGCCTGGCCTTGGCGCAAACGACAAATTAGCCGCAGACATATCCAAAGCAATAGCCGCTTCCATTTCTTCCAAATAGTTGCGATACATGGCCGTTGTGTCAAAACCTTTAGCCTCAAAATACTTGAGCTTGGTTGAGAGAACCATTAAACGGTCAGGATAGATACAAGTATCAGAGTCAGCGGTAAACGATAACTTAGGTTCATCAGTAACGCTCAATGCCCAAGCATTTGAACGGTACTCGTAACCTAAAAACTCAGCGGTAGAAAAACCAGGCCATATTTGGAAATACTTGCTAAACAAACGCCATCTAATCCGAGGGCCTGTGGCAATGTATCCCGACAACAACCATTCCCATTGCTGTGCATCTTCAGGGCCAAGCATCTCCCAATGTTTATCCTTATCCCACATTGTCCTTGGGATGATGGCTTCATAGTCGCTTGGAAACGCATACTTCATCTTTTGAAAGTACACGGTTGCATTTGTGCCCGCCTCTGTCGTTTTTCTAGTTAAAGTGACAGAAGTGCTTGAGTCTACAGTCTGAATGAAAGTATTTTGGTCAAGTCCTGTACCAACCACCATGTAGGTGCTATCTAAACCATTGGTAGACGGGATTCCCGTGATGGACAACCCATTATTGCTCCATGTGCCTGTGGTGGTCAGATATTCGGTGTAGAACTGCTTTTGCTTTGTAAGAGTTCGCCAAGGATGCTTGCGCAAGAATTCGTATCCACTTGCGTTCATTAACGCAAGAATTTGGATAACGTCTTGATTAGTATTTCCAGCAACACTTGTCGGTGTTGTCACGCCTAATTCATTGGTAACTTGCTGCACTAACTGGAGCATAGTGCTAGACATAATTTACACCTCTTTTTTAGGGCGGCCTCGTGTTTTTTCAGACAACAAGGCTTTCATTTGCTCTTGCAATTCTTTCAATTCAGAACGGGTTTGCTCTAATTCAAATGAACTCTCACTTTGATTGCGTCTCAGCAGATAAGCTCTTGCCTTTTCACGCAATCCTACAGCGCCCATACCTACGCGCTGAAGTTGAGCATCGCTTGCCGTAGCAACTTGCTCAACAGTTTGAAACTTTAGAATTTGCAGTTCAGCCATTTGACTGTCTGTAAATTCTTCAGGGCGATCTAGATGCCAATTTTGCAAAGTTGTGCCAATGATTGGCCCACCCTCTGAGTTTTGCATTTGATAGTGCAACCATTGACGGGGAAAGCGCTCTTTATGGTCATCACGAACGGGCTGCTCGATGATGTTGTACTTGTCGCCAGGAACCATAATTCGCACAAACGGAATGTCTTTGTACGGTGCTTTGTCAAATGTATAAAACTCAACGTGCAGATGTGTATCTGCGTTTGCAATATCGGAATCTAGTGCCATTTTTTATCCTGTGGGGATTATGCTGAAGTGACTGATGCCCAAGTTGTTGCGCTTGGAGCAAAAAGAATCATGCTCTTTGCTGTTGCCAATGTAACAGATGAGGCTGCTGCATTGATGGTTGAGCTAGTATTGTAAGGGTAAACAGTAATTGTTTGACCTGAATCGTTACGAATACCAACCATTGCGCCCGCTTCTGTAGGAGGCAATTTAACGCCCGTAGAAGCAGATGAAGTTGTGATTGTGTTGAACACAGCCGACAATTGTGTTGCGGTAGCGGCAGTTGAACCCAATGCAACAATGCCAACAGCGCCATCGCCCGCGATGGAAATTGTAGACAAAGGCGAGTTACCCGCGCCAAGAATTCTTGATGGAATAGCCATTTTAGTTCCTTAATTAAAAAGAGGCGGGTTTTATGCCGCCCCTTTTATTTTACACAGATGCTTTAGAGAACCAAGCGGTGTCACCAGACACCAAGGCAACTGCGGGTGATGTGTAAGAACCACCTGAAGCCGTCACCAAAAACGTGGTTGCGTTGATAGTGCAAACGGCTGTTGAAGCGGGAATAGATGCGTTGGCTTGAGCCAAAACATAAATCTTGCCATCAGAGCCGAATACTTCAGCACCCAAAGGGCCAAAGGTAGGAACAGCAGTTCCTGCGCTGTTCAAGTTGGTGTTGACGATGTTGTTAAAGTCAATACCAATGAGGGGGGTGATTGTATATGCCATGATTTACTCCTTTAAGCGATCAGAACGCCACAGAATTGTGGGCCTGAGCTAGTCAAGTTACCAGCCCAACCAATCAACTTAACGATTGCGTCTTGGTTGACGGCTTGACGCTCACCACCGATTGGCACAAAGTTACGGTCAACGTGGGGACGGAACATCAAATACTTGGTGTTCAAGAACCACATATGGTTTGCAGTAGCGGCAGAACCGATACCACCGTCAAGCACAACATCAGATGCCATGCCAGCGCCATAGTATTTCAATGAAGCAAAGCCAGCGCCTTGAGTGGAATTGCCACCATCAGTAACACGTTGGATGGATTGCATTGACTGCAAGTACAAACGGTAGTAGTTACTGTCGGCAACGATCAAGTCAGGCTTGTCTGTACCACGAATCAACTGAACGGCCAAAGAATCCATGTAAGACTGGATGTTTGAGGCTGAAACAGCAGAGCCGCCATCGGTCACGCCAGAATACTTCTGTGAACGCCAGAAAGTATAGTTTGCACGGTTAATGCCACCATAAGTTCCAGTTGAAGGTGCATCAGGTACGGCAGCGCCCAAGCCTGTGATGTTTTTACCGCTGTTGCCTGTGCCATCTGTGTAAATGTCACCACCAATGCGGTTAGCCAATTGAGCTTCGGCAACCATCATACGGCCATCGAGCAAATCAATAATAGCTTCTTTGCCTGAGTTCTGGATCATTTCCAAACCAGAAATAGACACAGCAGCGGCATATTGAGTAATGCTAAATTGAGCAGAACTGATAGGGCTGTTTTGTGAAACGTTCAACACTTCGTAACCTGAATAAGAATTCGTGTTATTTGTGGTGCTGTCGTTATACATAATCTCTTGCAAGATCACATTACCGCCTGAAAATGTTTTCACATTTCCACGGTCTTTGAGTCTACGCAAAAGGGCGTTGTTGTTTGTGACGTTATCAGCTAACTCACCAGTACGGCTTTGAATGTTGGTCGCAATGATGTCGCTGATACTGGAATTGGCAAATGCCATAATAATTCTCCTATATCAATTAAAGTCGTGCAGCTATTTGGTCAAATTGCTCTGCCAATAAACTGCGCCTATCTTGAGCATTGTTTTTGGTAGCCATTCCTGGTGTGGAACTCTTTACCGAAACCGCACTAGCCCTTGCAGATTTCGCTGCTCGGTCTGCCGCTGCTCGCTTTGCGTTTTCCAATTCGGCCTGTTTGCTGACTTGTACGCTGTCAAATAACTCAGGGTCGAGGCGCACAGCTTTTTCATATGCGTCCTCTAACGTCTGCGCCACGCCACTCTGTAGGAGTTGAATCATGGTAGGACGTGCTTCCTCAAAATACTCGGCTTTAGCACTAAATTTTTCAATTTCGCCTAAAAGCTGTTGATTTTGAGCTTGCTCTTGTTGCTGTTTCCAGCCAATCACTTCACCACGAACATTGTTTAGCTCGTTCTGAAGTGCGTAAATCGTTGGGTCAATACCTTGCGGCATATTGACTTCATTTAAGTTTACTCCATATTGTTGCGCTAATCTACTAAATAATTGCAATTTTTGTTGCCCATCACTAGTACGCAACATATGGTCAGCCTCCAACAAGGCTTTTACCGCCCTTGGAGTGTCTAAACCCATGCCCTGAATAGTCTGCAAATAAGGATTGACTACCTCATTAATCTGATCTGCAAACTGCGCCTTGGAAATTAAAGGTTCAACGCCTTTGCGCATTTGTTCTTCACGTTGCCAAGCATACTCTTGCATCCTTGGGTCGGCAGTCTGCCAAACTTCGTGATAGTCTTTCTTCCAACTTGCGGGCGCTCGCTTCCAAACGGGTTCTTCTGCGGGTTCTTCTACAGATTTTTCATTAGAAGCGGCAAATTTGCCCGAATCATCACGTTGGAACTTGGCGGGTTCGGCTTGCGCTACCTCATCAAATTGCTGTGACAGCAGTTCACGCCTGTTGTCGGGCGCTTCTGTTGGGACAATGGGTTCTGTAGTATCCAATGTTATCTCCTGTGGTATTTCATCTGATTGGCTTGCTCACGCAATGAATTCATTATTTGGTTGGCTTCGTTGTGGGTCATGTTTCCCAACTGTTGAGCCAATACTTCACGCCTTTTCTCGCTTGATGGAGGGGTGATTTTTGTTTCCATTGATTCATTGCCCACCTCGATACATCCATGTGCTTTTAGATGTTCACGGTGTCGGCTTCGGCTCTGTATCATAGAGCCGTCAATCATTGACTTATAAGGAGCGATGTCGCCCATAATCATAGGGGCATCAACATCATCATTGGTTTTATGTTTTTCAACCAATTCACCATTACGCATAACGTAAGTTGTTCTCATAGTAGCAAAATTTCCTCGTCATCTGATTCGATGTGGTCGTCCCAAATTAACTGCATTTTGTCCAAATTCAACAACATTTTTTGAATGTCTGTCAATGTGACATTTTGCTTTGTTGCGATTGTAGCAAAAGTTTCAACATAAGGCGCAATTATTTCTTCGGGTATTTTGCCTTCAACAATACGCTCATACGCGGCAACAATCTCATCCCTGCGCTTTTTGTTCTTTTCTTGCTCAAGTTTATGTTGTTTCTTACGTTTATCAGGGCCAGGGTCATGGGTGTCGTCAATGTAGATAATAGGCTTGAAAGCCGTAAGAGTGCCAACCGCGCCCGCAGCTTGAACACCCGTTAATTGAATGGTTTTTGAAGTTCCAAAAGAACCAACAACGCCAGTTGCCGTTACCCCATTTAGGCCAACAGTTACCGATTGGGTTTCATTTCCCGCTAAACCCGATGCTTGAACACCAACTAGCTCAATGGTTACGCTGTTGGAAAATGAGCCAACAGCGCCTGTGGCACTTACGCCTGACAATGTGGGGCTGATGGCGACACTTGGGCTGCCAACGCCACCCGTAGCTTGATTGCCCTCTAATGGGAGGCTATCCCATTGGGCATCGTCCCAAGTACCCGTGCCCCAAGGCCCTTGTGCCATTATGCAATACGCAGTAAGCCTGTGGTCGCATCATTGGTCGGCATGGTCAGCGTGAATGTGCCAGCCGTGACTGTTTGCGAACCAAAGTTGTGAACGCTGACCGCCTTGTTAGCCGATGTCGAGTTATAGATCAAAACCGCATCAAATGCCGTTGTAATCGTTAAGGCAGTCCATGTAAAACTAGCGGATGGTGTCCAATATGCCGTTGTGCCGCTTGTTGCGGGGGCATTTGCATTGGTAACTGTCACGCCACCCGCTGTGTAACCCGTGCCTGAAGTATTCGTTACTTCATTGGTTGCTGAATAAACGGTAGTGGCCGCACCCAAACTGCCTGTCGCAAAGTACAAAGCCGCTTTAAAGGTGTTTCCCGTGCTAGGCGTGAAGTTGTGCGTTCCCGTGAGCAATTCGCCCTTGAAACTTGTACACATTGCCGTTGTATTTGCCATTTTGTTTCCTTAGAAAGATGATGCAGCGCCATCAGCAACGGCTGCGTGTTTAAGTTTTACATGAACAGAACGATGCACTAACTCGCCATCTAGCCAATATTCCACCCATTCGATTGTCTCGGTGTCGGTGTCGGATTGACCCTCACGCTTTTCAAGCAAGGATTCTTCCATTTCGCCTTTGGTTGTTGTAATCATTTGATGACCTCCATGCCTATGGCTTTACCATCAGGGCCACGCACAATTCGCTTGGGTGCTGAAATCAAGTCGGCCACGTTCTTCATCACTTGCGTGTTGTCGTTTTGGTTTTTCAGCATTTCTTGCATTGTGCCAACGCTGTGGTTGTGGCTGTTCATTACTTGTTGGTGAGAGTTGTTCACCGTGTTCATCATTGCCTCAATCATGCCTCGCAAGTCTTGATTCAATGTAGCGTGCATCTGCTGTTGGGCATCCATATCTTCGGGCAACACAGAAGCTGAGTGGCTAATCTGTGCGACACGAATCTTGGTATTGGCATCCAACTCAGCCTTGAAACGCTCCATCTGTTGCTCACGCTCAAGTTTTGCACTCTCAAGCTGGGCATTAAATTGCATTTGTTGCGCCTCGGCTTGGAGTTTGGCCTGTTGCAGTTGGGCATCAAACTGAGCTTTAGCCTGTGCCACTTGCATATCTGCCTGAACTCGCATCTGCTCGGCTTGCTGTTGCGCTTGCATCTTAATCATCTCAGGGTCAGGCTTGGGCTGCTGTGGTTGCGCCATCTTTTCCTTGATTTTGTCCAACGCCTGGTCAATCACGCCCTCAAGCTGTTCAGATGACTTGAACGCACTCACGCCAAACTTCATAATTTCCATCAGAACAGGGGTCATCTCAGGGCTTGCTTGTGCAACAGGCATGGCTTGCTGTAAGAACCCTGCAAACGCACCAATAAACTCGGTACGCTCACGCTTCATGGCCGCCTCGTCCAACTGAACCAAGCTATCTGCCGCCACCTCAATCCTGAAGTTACGCAAAGGCTTGTTTTTAATCAGTTGCAAAGCCTGTGGAATCATCTGCTGATCCACGGGTTGCATTTGGCTTGCGCCCGCATACATCAGAATTGTTTGAGGCTGAAACTTGGTGCAAATGATTTGCGCTTTAAGTCTAATCAATTCAGAAGCAAACAATGCCACTTCCTCTTGCATAGAACGCAGTCTAAGGCTTGCAAACTGTCCCTTGATCTGTTGGGCAGTAGCGGTTTCGCTTGCTTGTGATGCGCCCCTCAAAATGTCCGACAAACCCGTGATTTCATAGATTTGTTGTTTAATTTCTTGCCTTGCTCGGTAGCATTGCAGCAAAGCATTGGCCAAAGTATCCAAAGGCAAAAGGTCAATCGCACCCTTTAAACCGCCTTTTTCACTAAACGCCATCCACTTATCAACAGGAATCAGGGTGTTGTTGTCGCCCTCGGTAAGCAATCGTTGTAATGCGGGGACGCTTGCATCGTAAACGCCACGAACACGCAAAGATTTCACCAATCCATCAATTCGGTCGCTCAAGATGTCCAATTCGTTGGCTTGGTCTTGATAAAGAACGAAATCAGGCACAGGCACTAGGCTGTCGCTTGTCATCGTTGCATACAAAGGCTTGCAACATGGGAAAAACTGCTCTAACTCTAACGGGTCATCACGAACGTCAATGAACTTGTTGCCTTGCTTGCTGAACCAATAAACCTTGGCCGTCTCTTTGTCCCACAATTCGCAAATCTTTGCCCGTGTGTATTCTTTTTGGTTGCTTGCATAGTTTGACAATGGATCAGGGCCGCTATCCAAAGGGATATTGCGGGCAGCTTCCTCACCAAAACGCTCAACCAACGCATCTTTGGTCATGTAAACCCAGCGCCATACTTGGGTCACTTCCTCCCATGTACGAGCAACGCTATGGCCAAAATCAGCCCAATGAACGTAATCAGTTGGTGCGCACTCATACTCAATCTGTTCCATCGGCTCGACTTGGCCAGCGGTGAAGTCTTGGGATTCTGCCTCGTCAGCGTCCTCGGTGACTTGCAAGCCATCATCGTTTTCAGGCATCTCGGGCATACCAGGCACTTGAGTGACGTGCGGCTCATAACGAACCCAAGCTACGCCACGGCCACCCAAGAACCGATCTTCCACGGCATAACGCATCGTGCTTCTAAAGTCGGTGTAATGCTCAATCTCAAAGTCCAACGCACGTTCAACCAATAATGACGCAACACGGCCAATCGGGTCATTGTCACCAAACCTACGGCTAACATCAGCCTTTGGCATCTTGCTATAAACCGCAGGGATTAAGGTCTGTACGTTTGACCACAGAATGTTAAATTTAGCGGTGTCATTGCCGCTTGCGCTTCGAGTGTCATCCCTATAACGCCTAATGATCTTCTTAGTGCGGGCTTCCCACTTCTTGAACTCGTTGTCGTAAGTGGCTATCAGGGAGTTGTACTTGTCAACTTCAGTTGGTACTAATTCAGCCATTTTTGTTTCTTTCAGAAATTGCTTTTGCTTTGGCACGGGCATCTTCCTTAGATGATGCACCCCATGCCTTTAAAGCAAGCGCCAACCGTGTAGGTTCGCCATTCTTTTCCATTGGGCCAGCGGTAGCACCCATTCGTGCAAGAAAAGATGCACGTCTTGGGTTGTCGCCTGACTTAACGGGGGGCTTTAGCTTGCCGCCTGTCTCAGCCTCATAACTCGCCCGCCCTTTAGCGTTCAAACCGCCTTCAGGGTTCTTGCCTTCTTTGCGAGTCCATGCGGCTGTCATTTGTTCTCAGGCTTTGCAGTTTTAGCGGCTTCTTTAAAATCTTTGGCGGTAGGGGCGTCTTTACTGCCCACCTTGTTCATCTTCTCGCCTGAACCCGCTTTGATTCGCTCTTGTTTGGCCAAAATATTGGCATAAAGTCCCGCTTTAGACATGATTAAGCCGAGAAAATGCCAACAGCAAACACTTCAACGCCAGCGCCTGTGGTGATTTTCCAAGCACCATTTCTAGACCGTGCGTTCAGTTCGATGTCGTATTGACCAATACCACCGCCAGGTGAGGCGGGCAAAATTGTGTGGCTAAAGCCTGATCCATCAAGAATGATGACGTTGCCTGTTGCGGCAGTTGAGACCGTGCAAGCTAGGCGGTGAATGTAGTCACCCGCTGCGCCTGTGCCACCCAATACTTGTGCCGTTGAACTTGCGGGTACGTGTTCATATTGGTATGCGTAAGGTGTATTAATTCCACTCATATTCGATTGCTCCTTGCGGTTTGTTTGTGGATTGCCCACATATCGTTCATTGTGACTTCGTTCTCAGGGCCAACAATCAACACTTTACTTGGGTCAGGCGGTTTGTCTTTCGGTTCTTCCCGCCAACTAATAGCTAACATCCTCATGGCATCAGCGGGGTGACTTGTCCAATCATGCTTTGGCGTTTGCCTGAAAGCCTTTTTGTCCTCATCGTACTCACGCTGATACTGTCTCAACGCCTCAATGCCATCTGCGCACTTCTCGGCATCAAACCAACATCTTGGCAACGCCATCCGCACGGCTTGAATACCATCTTGAACAGTCAAACTCGGCACAATCGCCAAGTTGTTAATGCCCAAATGCGCTGCCATTTGCTCGATTACTGACTTCCCACCGCTTGCCAAAGTCCTTGCCCTTGCATCATGCGGTAAGTAGTGTTTTCCGTAATTGTAGGGTTTTTCTTTGATTTTTGATACAAATTCTTCAATAGTTCCACCAGAAAGGGCAAAAAAATCAACAATATGTATCTCACCCGCAATGACTTGATACCACCAAATGGCCGTGTCATCGGTATGCCCTAAGTCCCAAGCCGTGTGTGTCTTGACCTCAATTTGGTTCTCGACCTTCGTTATGCGCCCATCCTCGGCAGCCTTGCGCATCTCAGTACCCCATATCGCACCAATAATGGCCGCCTCAAAGCTGCACTCATATTCTTGTAAATATTGATCTTCTGCCAGTTGCGCTCTTGCCGCCTGTAACTCTGATTCAGGCAGTAAACCTGACTTGCTTGCGGGTAGCGATAGGCTAAACCACTCGTTAGGCAGTCTCTTGCTTGTCTCATAGATGTTCCAAAACTGATTCTTGCCCTTGGGCGTACCACCAAACACGCACCATCCCTGTTTGTCAGATAAGGCGGGGCGTACTACGTTACCCCATACGCTTGGCTTGAAGTCGCCATACTCATCAAGGTAAAGCCCATCAAAGCCTAATCCACGCATCGCATCGGCATTGTCTGCACCGAATAACCTGATCTTTGCCCCGTTTATTAACTCAATGATTAGATCAGCCTCGTTGCTTGATTTAGTAATGGGTCGTGAAAAGTATTTCAGGTAGTCCCACGCCACGCTCTTGGCCTGGCTTCTGTATGGAGCAACATACCCAAAGAGGGGCATGGGGCTTTTGCAAGTGATTGCCGCCCTGATGATGTCGTTGATGGCCGCTACGGTCTTGCCCGCCCTTCGGTGAGCAACTAAGCAAGCCCATCTTTCTGTTCTAGCGTGAAACTCCCTAAACTGCTTTCTAGGGCTATATGGGATTTCTATGATTCCGCTTGCCATTTAATGACCATTTCTTGAGGGCCACCATCTGCGCCTGTGACTTCTGAACGGGCTAACTTAGGAACATGGTACTCAACAACGCTTTGGAATAGCTCAAAAGCCTTTGCGGGGTTTGGCTTCACATCATTAGTTGGGTCGCCTTGGGCTACAGAGTCGAGCCATTCAGAGAGCCTGTGAGCGTTTGAATCTACAAACAAGGCTATGGCCTGTCTTGCCTCTTGCGTGACCTTGTTGGGCGTTCCAGCGGGTCTGCCGTTGGGATTATTGGTCTTACCTTTGCGGCTTTGTTTTGATTTGTTGTTTTCAGTCATGGCTGCACCTTGTCGGGTGTATCGCTTAGTCTAAATATTTCAGTTTATACAAAGTTGAATCGATGTTCTCTTGAATGTTATCCACAAGCTGATTCAGTTCTGAGTCTTGGGGTAATTCTTTCCTTATATCCATTACGAACTTAGAAAGCGTTTCAAAATACTTGATTGGGTCGTTATTTGGGGGATGGTATTCATTGGGGAACTTCTTTAGTTGCCCGTATTTACCCATGTAAGCCTCGGCATAAGCGTCTGATTGCTCAATGACTAAATCGTAATATGTGCCAAGCGCCATGTGCTTGCTGAAGCTGTTGGTCGTCCAATGCATCAAATGGGCGTTTGTGCTGCTATGCAGTAGTGCCAGGACAAAGTTTGACACATAGCCTGAGAATTTATCCATGCTTTTTCCTAAAAAAAGTGGTGAGAGTGCATTTTAGTACAGTCCCACCACAAAGCAACTGCTATTCATATTCTACAGTAAAAGGCAATGGGACATCAATAGGCCATTTTCCCTGATTACAAAGAGTTAAAACTGTCCCAATATGAGCCTCTGCCCATTTCTTTTGACGTTCTTCCTTGGTCATGTCCTTGCCTTGGTCAATCTCATAATGACACTTCAGGCAAAGGGCAGCGACCAAGTTGTCATCGGCCTTAATTCCTCGCCCCTTACCACCGCCCCAATTACTGTGAGCCGCCTGAACGCCATTGTCCATGCCACAGCTTTGACAGCAGAGTTGTGCTACTAACTTGAGGAGTTTCTGGCTTCTCACGTACTTGTGCTTCGGGTATTGCATATTCTTTGGTTAAAAATTTGTGGCCATTCAAACACATTCTCCTACGAGTGATGTATTCGTTAGTGGATCTAGTGTCTAAGACTTTGAGGTTTTCTGAACTACAGCGAGGACACATCATACGTTTTCCTTTATGTCATAAAACCAATCATCACCCGCTGACCATTTGCGTGTGCCGTCAACTGTCCATAATCTTTTGGCAGCCTGAAAGTCGGGGAATTTTGTCTCGCTTGGAATAAGGCTTTGGTCATACCACAAGCATCTGTTATTCGGTTGACAGGCAAACTGCCCATTGTCTAATGCAATAAAATTAAAACTTTTGTGTTCTTCGGCCTGTTCTGTAAAGCCCGTGTCCACTTCCATACCTTCCGCACAAAAGTCAACGGTAAACAAATAGCGGCCAAAGTGCCACTCTTTATCTTTTCCTAAGAACTTTACGCCTAAGTTACGCAAGCCAATCTTCTCAAGAATGGTAAATTTGTACCCCATGCAATCCCATAACTGTAGGGTATCGATGGGAAGATTTCCCGCTTCCTCGTGCCAAACATATGCGTGTATGGGCAGTTTGTCGTACAAAGCGCCATAGTTCGGCAGTAGTGATTCAATCCGAAACACCTGGCCTCGCAATGCTTTAAGGCTGACCCATATTGCGGGTTCTAGTTCGCCATGCCCCTTGTGGTCATTGTATAGAAACTCACGCTTCACAAAGCATTTCATGGGCGGTAACGATGCGATTATGTAACTCATTCTTGTATTCCCTTGTTTGCCATCCAAGCCAAGAGCCATTCAATGAACTCCGAGCTTTCCTCTTTTGTAAATTTGTGGCTTTGTAGGCCAAGCTGCACAACCCTTTGCCCGTCTAGGCTTGGGGTAATCTTGCCGATCTTGCGGTTGGTTTCGTTTGCCCAAGCATCAATTAGTAATCTTTTCCAATCATCTGCTGACCATTCAGAGCCAACCGCTTTCATTTCTTTGTAAATTTTGTCAATCAGGGCGTGAAACATATCATTTTGGTCTGTGCTGCGAGTGGCTTTTTTAACCTCCAAACGCAACTCTTGACCCGCTTGTAAGTTTTCTTTAATCTTTACCCATAAGTCTTTTAAAGCTACATGGGCTTGTTGAGGGTTATTTAAACGAATAATCATTTGTATTCTTCCTCTGCAAGTTGACAGAAAATAGAACACTCAATATGTTGTTCTTCAGGGTAATTGCCGTCTGTTGGTTTTAATTCGTCTAAATATCTGTCTTTAAAGATAGTTTGGCTTTTAAACCTTTCTAACTTAGCCATGCGATCAAAATGTTCAGGAAAATCTACTTTTATCTTGTTCCAATAACCCATCCCGCCTTTTACGCAACCAATGCAATTGTTGTTGTGATACCCAAGTCGGTACATCTCAGGCAATTCGATGTTGGCATTTTCAAGCATACCTAAGCAATCTTCTTTGCTTAAACCCTTGTCAATCAATGGTGTCCAAATGTTTACGTCATTGTTGACATCAATAAATCGGTCTAGTCGTGCCTGTTCTTCAGCCGTATAACCAAAGACTTGCCTATCGGTAGGCTGTTCAAAGCGCTCTCTAATCTGCTTTTTCAAAGCCCTGGTGCATGGTGCGCCCTTGGGTGTGCGAATGTAATTCTTCTCAAATACTCGATAAATTGACCTATCGTAAAAGTCATTCCCTAAGATTTGTATTTCTTGACCAAACCATTGTTCACAATCTTTAAGAAAACGCTTGTTGTCGGGATGTTCTTCTTTGACTTCGGTGTAAGCAATGACTAAAGGCAACTTGCCTGCGTTATCGGCTATTGCCAGTTTTGTTGCCACAGCACTAGCCGCACCACAGGAAAACCAACATACGATTCTCATTTGACTACCTCAATCATTCTTAAAGCCGCTTCAGGGCCGTCAACACGGCATAAAGTACTACCTGACCAATTTTCAAAAAAGTCGGCTTGTAGCTTTGTTAAACGCTTTTTAGGGCCATCTTTGATCTCCATAAGGAATGTGTGTCCCTTATATCCAACCAAAAGGTCAACGGGTAAGCCAATAATCCACACATAAGCGCCAGCGGCTCGTAATGCAGAGACTACTTGTATCGCATTTGCGTCAACTCTTGCGGCTCGTCTCATTTTGAATCCTGTTCATGCGTTGTCTCAAATCCAAAGTGGCGTACACGCCTCTGATTTGTTCCAAGTCCCCTAACACACCCTGCCACCAACTTAACGCTTTCTTTGAGCCAATCGTCAATTTCTTGGCTTGGTAGCGTCTGAGCCACTCTTGGGCTTCGCAGTCCTTGAAGTGTTCCAATTCTTCGGGTGTCATTTTCTTTGGTGTTCCAAATGTAGTTGTTCAAAATATATCCTTCTCTTTATCGTCATACCATTGCGCCACAGTCTTTACTTTTAACTCAGGCAACTTGGCGGCTCTAGGTTTTGCATCAGAGTGCCATTGATGGAATGAGCATTTAGGCTTGTCGATCTTGACTGACCACCAGCTTGTGCAACCAGGCACAGAGCAAAGGTTTGTGTCAAAAGTAGATTCAACTTGATGATTCTTGAAATTAGTTAGCGCCATGATATTTTCCCTCTACGATTTTTGCAAAATTGCTTGGTTTCAAAATCCACTCTAAATCCGCAGTAAATGCCCGACCATCCTTACTGTTGACCTTGCCTGTCAAAAACTTAGATGTACCGATGTGCTGAAAGAAGTCGCCAAACCAAGTCAGGATGTCGGCAGCCACAATATCCTTTTCCTTTGACAGCTCTATAGCCACTTCACGCCAACGCTGTCTAAGATAGCCCTGTCTGGCAGTATTCCAAACTTCGACCTTTCGCAGGGTGGGTAGATACTTGTGATACATATCAATGACCGACTGATGTTCACATTTTGGAATTTTAGGATCGTCAAGTTCACCGCCAGGTGGACTATTACATTCTGTCTCTTTCTTTTTCTCTTTCTCTGTCTCTGTCTCTGTCTCTGTACTATCAAATTGATATTTTTCTGATATCACACTGATATCATCTTGACACAACCAATGAGACAACTTGATAATGATTTCTTTAGTTTTAACTTCTGGCAATCTAAGTCGAAAAGCAAGAGTTTTAGTGTCAGGAATACGACCTTCATCTTCGCTGGCAATTAACCAAAGCATAACCAAGACTTTTGCAGCCAAAGGGTCTAATTCATGCCATTCAAGATCATCCAAAATGTCACGATATAGCTTTACCCAAGGTGGTCGCCTGTCTTTAAAATGCTGAAACTTTGCCCAGTTCTTAATTTTCATAATTAACCTCTGGTCTTTTATTTCTATGGTGTCTGTTAAAACATGGTTTTAATTTGCGTATCAAACGAATTTCCCACATAGCCCAATCTCCCAATTTCTCAGAAAATTTTGCTTTAATGTCAATTTTGGTATCGCTTGAAATGTCAGCCCAAGGCGTATGAATATTTTTTGCATATCCATATCTAAAAGCATGACCACTAAATCTGTTACTTAAACTTGATGATTGACCTATGTAAACAAGTAAATCATCAAAGTAAACAGCATAAACGCAAGCCCGATTGGGCAAGGTTGATTTATTTGGGTATAACCCAAACTTTTTCCATTTGCTCATAGCAACTCCGCAAACTCCCAAAAAGAAACTGCGGCAGGCGGGGAGTGCGCTTTTCGGTGGGGTAATTACTCCTCACCTAGCCGTGTTTCAAACAATCTTACTCGATAAACCAATCAGGTTTCAATACCATCAATTGATAAAGCCGCCCCGTTGGGATGGTTTTCCAATTGTGTACCGCTGCCCTGGTGATGCCCAATATTCTTGCAAGCTCACTCTGTGAGCCAGCCAATGTGATAGCTTTTTGTTTGTCCATGCAATCAGTATAGCAAAATAAACAAAACGTAATTTGCAAAAAAGCCACATTAGGGAAAGTCCTAATAAAAAAACCTTGCTATGTGTTTAGTTTGATATACAATAAACCCATGCCCTAGCAAATCGCATGGGGTCTTTTTAGGAGGTCTTATGACCGATTTCACTTTCTCTCCCGCAGACTTCAACGCTACTGAAATTACAGTAGTTGCCAACACAATTGCTGCCAAGCAATTTTTATCTCAGCGCATTGCTGATGGTTGTGTTTCTGTCAATCTTCCTAAGTCTGCTGCACCAGCTTTGGCTGAAGTTTTGGAGACTGAGGGCTTGTCATATTCTTAATTAATAGGGCTTCGGCCCTTTAAGGAAACACCATGATTGACTACAAACTCAAATACCACTTTAACGATCTCATCACACACAATGATGGCGACAGTTTTGACAAAGTAACAGTCGGATACGACTACTACCCAGCAGAAAACAATCTGCCCTACGACCACAACACAGCAGAAATTTACGATGTGTTTGTGTACGACCAACAGGGTAATGACATTACCTACGATATGCCAAAAGACCAATCAGACTACATCATGGATGAAGTCAAAACCCACCACGCCCGTATGCTGAAAGAACAAAATGAAATCTAAGATTATTCAAACCATTGTGGAGTGCTTTTTGGCCATCGTCATCTTTGGCGGTTGGGGTGTTTTACTTGCTTGGAGAGGCTAAATGACAGTCGCTAATTTATTGACGTTAAACGTCAACGAACACACAGAGAAAAAAGCCAATCTGACTTATCTGTCATGGGCTTGGGCATGGGCAGAAGCTCTCAAAGCAGACCCTAAAGCTACTTTTGTAGTAAATATGTTCGGTGAAAAATGTTTCATGGACATCAACGGCACAGCAATGGTCTGGGTCACAGTTACCATGTTTGACAAGCCAATGACTTGCCAGTTGCCCGTTATGGATCACCGCAACAAAGCCATCCTAAACCCTGATGCCTTTCAGGTCAACACGGCAATTATGCGGTGCATGACCAAAGCACTTAGTTTGCATGGCCTTGGTCTGTACATCTACAACGGAGACGATCTTCCGTCTTTTATAGAGCCTGAGTCAACCATTGAGGCTGACACCATGATTGACTTGTTCTTGGCCATCGACAACGCCACCACACAAGATGAACTCAAGATTGCCTATAAAGTCGCTTATGCGGCTTGTGATGGCGATAAAGCCTGGCAGATGAAAGTCATCGCTGCCAAAGACAAAGCCAAGGCAAAACTTTAATGTGGCGCAAAAGGGAAATTATGATCCATACAGACGAAGATGATGAGTTTGAACGCATCGAGCGTGAAAACAAAATCAAAAGGCAGCCTTATCACTATGCCCCACAACGCACATGGGTAGGGCTTACAGATGATGAGATTTGGGAAGTCTATAAAAAATATGATTCCATGCAATATATGGCGTTTTCAAAAGCAATTGAAGCCAAGCTCAAGGAGAAGAACACATGAGCAAAATAAACAAAGGCTTATTAACAAGCAACACAGATTTGTGGGCGACACCACAAGATTTTTTTGACCAACAAAATGCTTTGCATGGTCCGTTTACGTTAGATGTTTGTGCAGACGCTGAAAATGCAAAATGCGTTACATACTTTGACAAAGAAGCTGATGGGCTTAAACAAGTGTGGACTGGCAAGTGCTGGATGAACCCACCTTATGGGCGTGAAATTGGTAAATGGATGAAAAAAGCGTATGAGTCTGCGGGTAATGGAACCATAGTTGTTTGCTTAGTTCCTGCAAGAACTGACACGAGATGGTGGCATGACTACGCAATTAAAGGGCAAATCACTTTTATCAAAGGCCGATTAAAGTTTGGCGGCTCAAAAAATTCTGCACCATTTCCGTCTGCTGTTGTGATATTTAGTTGAAGCCAAACTCAAGGAGAAGTACACATGATTATCAAACGTGCAATAGCCGTAGAGAGCTTGACCAAGGTTTGCGAAGAATGTTTAAACCTAATCAAACAATTGATTGATGCTGACCACGCTGTATATGGCAAAGGCTTTGAGGATGGCATGGCAGCACAGGCAAAAGTTCAACAGACTTTAAAACCTTTGGCAAATCTGACAGATGAAGAAATCATGCAAATCATGGAAATCGGTTTAGGTGTGCGAGACACCATCGACACCGCCCTTGAAAAATTAATGGAGAAAAACCAATGATTGAACTTATGGAACAAGGATCGGAAGCCTGGTTTAACATCCGCATTGGCAAAGTCACCGCTAGTCGTGTGGCTGATGTGCTTGCCAAAACCAAGACAGGCTACTCAACAACCCGTGATAACTACATGGCGCAACTTGTCTGTGAACGCTTAACAGGCCAAAAGGGTGAGAGTTTCACCAACGCTGCCATGCAACACGGCACAGAGACAGAGCCGCTTGCTAGAGCCGCCTATGAAGCCCGCTATGACGTTTTAGTCGATGAGGTGGGGTTTGTATCCCATCCCACAATAGAAATGTCTGGTGCGTCTCCTGATGGCCTTGTTGGGGAAGATGGCTTGATTGAGATTAAATGCCCTAATACTGCGACACATATTGAGACTTTATTGTCTGAAAGTGTGCCGAATAAATACTATACCCAGATGCAGTTTCAGATAGCTTGCACAGGGCGCAAATGGTGCGATTTTGTCAGCTTTGACAATCGCTTACCAACAGAACTTCAGATGTTTGTAAAACGTGTCCCAAGGGATGATATGTATATCAAACTTATTGAAGATGAAATTGTCAAATTCCTTGCTGAACTTGATACCAAAATAAACCAACTAATGAAAGTCAAAAATGTCTAAAGTATACGAAATCACCATTGTTTCAGGTAAGTACACCAACAAAGATGGTCAGGAAAAATCCCGCTATCAAACCATCGGCTCGGTCATTGAGACTAAAAACGGCTTGATGCTTAAACTTGACAGCATACCTCTGCCTGATGGCGGCTGGAATGGCTGGGCATATATGAACACTCCCAAGCCTAGAGAAGAATTCAAAGGCTTACCCATTGATGACGCACCATTCTGAGGAAAAGTCATGGACTATGTGAAATTTTTTGACAGAATATTTCCTGAGTTCCCACGGGTTAGGGCAACCGACCCCGTGACTTCCTATGAGGCAGCGGATTCAATCAAGGAAATAGCCAATCAGCACCACATCATCATCTTGGAGTGCTTGCAAAAGCATGGGCCGATGGGCAAAGATGGCATCTCAAGCCGCACCGATCTTGACGGCAATCAGGTTGCCAGGCGGCTCAATGAGATGAAAGTGCTTGGGCTTATCACTTTAACGGGTGAAAAAGTGACATCCAATTCAGGAAGAAGCGAGCGTGAATGGCAAGCAATTGTCACAAATTGAGCATAGTATTTGATTGCAACAATCGGTTGCGTTAACGGGGAATACCATGAAATTTGAGATCACTTTTGGCTGGCTTGATGCTGAGAAAATCACTGTAGAAACACATGACTTTGAGAAAATTCAGATCATTCAGGAATTTATTGAATTCCAAGAGGAGCATGGATGGGCGGTTGACTATGAAGCTATTGACAGCCTTGAGATTGAGTTTGAAGAAGACACAGAAGAAGAAGAAGCTGCGGAGTAATCAAGTGGGGCTTACTTTGCTAAAAGGTAAAGCCCCACATTTCCTATTGCATAGCCGCCATATACAACTGCCATAGCGGGGTTGCCTTTAAATAATTGCTCAACAGCAATATAGGCATAAATTGCCCCCACAAAGGCGATTAACCAAGCACTCATACTGTTTTACTCTTTATTGTCCCTGTGAGGGCTAAAACGCAGATACGTCAATTACCTCGCCCCTAAACTGGATGTGATCCTCAGAAAAAGCATGAACCAACTCAGGCCACAATAGCTCACCATTAAAAAAGGTCAGAACTGCAAAGCCTGACCTATGATTGTTTGGGTTCAACTCAGCGTAAGTAAACTGAGGGCCATCGGGTTCCGCTAATGTCCCCGTATCCACCCCATATCTAATCCCGTTGTAATCGCTGAATGGAGTGACTTTTAAGCTGTGCAAATGACCCGTTATACAGGAAACGCCCGCATTAACAGTTGCATTATGGGTGGCATGAATTCCCCCCTTATATCGGTGCTTGACAATCACCTTTGACGTTGGCCAACAAGCCCAACAAAATTCCCAATCGGGGATGTGGTCAGTTATCTTAAAGCCTAAAACGTCTTTATATTGTGGGGCGTGTTGTGCAAGTCGATTAGCAAACCTTGAGTCATGGTTGCCCCATGTGTGGATCAGTTTGACGTTGTGGCGCTCGGCTTTGGCGGCTTCCTCAATCTCACCCAATGCACCTTGACAAGCCTTTAGTTCTTGAATAACTGTGGTAGCGGGTTGATCGGTTGGGTCATGGCGGCTTATGGTTGCCCCGTCAAAACTGTCTCCATTTGCGATGACCGCTTTAGGGGATAGTGTCTCAATAGCCCACAAAAGCCCCTTAAAGGCCGTTGATCGTTGACCAGGTATAAAGTGGGCATCAGAAAACACGATGACCGTACCGTCCAATATGCCAAGGTCAATCTGTCTTAATGGGGAAAATGATTTCTGCCTCTCATCGTACAAAGCGCCTCGATGGTCTGCTGCGGGCAAGACACCATGCTCTTTTTCCATTCTGCGTCTGCGATAAGCTACGGCTCGATCAGTAACGCATAAAATTTTTGCAATCTTTGACGTTGATTGGTACTGATCCCAAAGTTTAAGGAATTCCTCATCTGAGCAAGCGGTTAGCCCATTAGTTGAAACCATTGGAATCCTTTAGGAGCAGTTGCTCAAGTCGATTTATTACTCTGTGTTCTTGCTTTTCTATTTCTTCTTCTGATGATTTTGGGTCTTGCGCTGCCGCCATAAGGTCATGCAGAAATACATGAAGCACCTCATGTAAAGCTGTGGCATCTAAAATCTCATCTGTAATCTTTTCGCCAAAATCGCCAAGCCTGTAGGTTGCTAATCGTGCGCCCTCATTAAACTCAACAGAGGCCATCGCTTGTTTGGCGGGCTTCATGCCCTTTTCAATTCTCCAATCACCAAGGTGAAGAATTGACTGCCATTTCTTTACACAAAGTGCAAAAAACTCAGCATCTTGTGATGTTGGAATATTTGACATTACAACACCTTATATAAAGTTTATGACGTTTTTATTTAAACAAACGGTCTAGTGCCTTGTTTATCAATAATAAGTGCTTGCTTTCGTGGTTTCATATCAGGGGTATTTGGGATGCTGATGTGTGTCCAGCGGTCAAATTCCCGAATAATTTGGTCATACGGCAAGTCTGATGCGATGATTGCCCGCACCACTTGGTCAGGTGTCAGTTCAGGAACTCGGAAGTCCACAGCAGCCCCAATCCTATGCTGAGAATTGTCACGACTACCCACTCCATCATTTGTTTTTTTACTGCGAAAACCCGATGAAACAATGATCGGTTTTCCTCCAAGGGCTTGTTTAACATCTTCGAGGAATTCTGCGAGTCTTTTAAGGTTTTCAAGTTCATGGTCATTTGGTGTGTTGTCCCATCCATTGCGTTCTGCAATTTCTGAAAATGTCAGTTCTTCTAAAGAAAAATGTTCAGTTAACTTCACTTTTTATTCCTCATATCAGCGAGTTTTTCTACTGTTCTACCACCGAAATAAGCGAGGAACACGATCTGTCCCCAGCTCCCCAAGAGCTGAACATAACTTTCTTGTGCGTTATATCCAAATGCGCTCATGGCGGTAAAGAGAAAATAGGCCATGAAGATGGCTATAAGAGCCATAGGGCGAATATTTTTAGATAACCAAGAGTCGGACACCATATCCGATTTCCAACGCTCTGTAATGGCCGTTTGCTCGGTCTTATATAATTCGGTTTCGTTAGCCATTTTTGCCAACTCACCATCTTGAGCCATCTTAGCCAAGTCCATCTGCGCTTTGGCTTTGGCTTCAGGATCGGGAATGAGCTTATCGATGAGCTTGCCACCAATATTTAAAAGTGAATCTAGTCCAATCATTTTTCATCCTGGTTCTGTGAAAGTTTAACGCCCGCTAAAAGGCCAATAAAGCCACCTATGATGGTTTGGAAAGCGGGGTGTAGCATGGCAAAGATTTCAGCGTTATCAACTTCTTTAGCCCATAAGCCAAGCAGAAAAGCCGTCACCATTCCAAGGATGCAAAGGCAAAGAGTGGCGCTCACCATAAACGTCACCCAAAATGTCAGTTTGTTTCTTGAATCTTCCATTTTGTCCTCACACAAATATTGCAAAACGTCGGTGATTGTTGATATTCTCCAACGAAATTGTATTTTCACTAGCTCGTTTGTTGTAAATCTCAACTTCTAATTCTTGCGTCTTGATAGCAAGTTTCTTACATTCCACGGCTTCTTTGTATTGCTCTAGTTTCTTTTCCATCGCCTTGTCAAACGCAACCATTCTTGCGTCATAGTTAGGCTGAACCATCGGATACCATTTGTTTAGGGTTATCATTTCTTTTCCCTCTCAACAGCTTTGGCATAGTAAAACAAAACTTTGCTTCTCAATTCCCCACTATCTGCCGTCCCCGCCCATGCCGCAAGATTATTCCAAATGCCCGCTAGTTGCTCAGATGAGCAGTTATCACCATTTGCGGTGAGCCAATCCGACAATCTTTGATGCCTCTCCAACGGGTTTCCCAACCAAGTCAGAGCGTAAAAGTCTGAAATTGTGCAAGGTGCTTTGGCACTTACAAAGAAAACTAAAAATAGAATTAAAACAATAAGCCATTTCACATGACCTACTTTTTGATCCAGGTCTGCCAAGCAGCACCCGCAGCCATCACCAAACCACCAATCCACAAAATAGGTTTAGCGGCTGAAGCAACCCACCCAAGCACTTTAAAAGCACCCTGTAAGGCATCAAACGCCTCTACAAGCCCTTTAGTGTTCTTGTCTATGCTATCTACCTTAGTTTCAACTTCAACGAGCCTGTCGTAGATTTGCTTGTGGGTAACTTCATCCATAGCTCACTCCGTTAGTGCGTCTTTAGGTAGTTGAGTTTCGGCTTGCTCTTTAATTTTAAGAATCAAAGGCCACACACCTGACTTGCTTGGCAGTTCACCAAGTGTCTGCAAAACAAAGTTTATTTCGTTGACTTCTAATTCAAGTTTCATGCTTGACCCCAAGGCGTACCAGTTGCCTTAACAGGATTCTTGAGCAATTCAATCTGAGCATCCAAAGAAGCCTCTGTAGCTGACTTGTCAACAGCGTTCCACACCCATTCCAAAACAGTTTCTTCTGTCAAGTTTGCGTAGGGAATGGCGGGAGTCCCTTCAGGCCATGAGACTGTTGCGTAAGCAGAAGCAGAGTGTTCTCCATCTACTGCTGTTGCTGTCCAATGGGCTGTTGTGACAAAGCCTGTAGCTACGTCACGATCAAGGGTTGAGATTTTCCAAGTGGTAGACATGATTTTCCTTATTTAGATTCAAGGGTTGCAAGGCGTTTACGAAGTGATTGAATTTCAGCCCACATTACAGGGATAAGGGCAGAAGCATCCATTTCCTGATAAACAGGATTTCCATCTTTGTCTACTGCATCTTTCACGCCAGTATGTGCATAAGATGGTGTTTCGTGAGCAATAAACATTGGGCGTTCTTGTGTTGCCCATTTCATCTTACCCATGTAAACAGGTACAGAATCAATCAATGTACCGCTGTTGGTTACAGGGCCACTAATCTCTTTTGCTCTGTAATCAGAAGTGGTGTTGTAAACAGTCAAACCACCAACTCGGTTATAAGTAATTGAACCTCTAGCAGTAATAGCTGTTTCAGTTGTAAATTCAACAAATTTGTTATCTCCACTTGTTGAGTTATTCCAAAACTTTGCACACCATCCAGCGCTACCGCCTTCTTGTTTTGCAATTAAAGCATTATTTCCTGACGTATCAAGTACAGCCATTTTTTCTGCGGATTGCAATGCCGCAGTAGTTCCAACAAGAAATTGACCGCTTGAGTTTATACGGGCACTTTCTGAGCCATTGGTATTAAACGCTTGATATGTTGCCCCAAACGATTCGTGGGTTAAGCCAGCGGCATTTCCATATATCCGACCACCAGCGTTAGATGTATTTGTTAAATACAACATTCCACCATTGGTAGCATTTGCAACTTGTAATACTGTGTAACCATTACCAAAATTGGTAGGAGTCATTCCCAAGCCTAGATTGCCTGAGGAGTCAATTTGCATTTTTACGCTTGCGCTACTTCCACCATATACATAAAAACTGTTTGGTGCTACTGATGCGCTACCACCAAAACCTATGTCATATCCATACCCAGTTGTGGTGTTATTTAAAGAAATGCTTGCATATGCCGTTGTACCAACCGCTGTAATTGTTTGAGCAGTGCTTGCAGAAGAAGATAAATGAAGTTTTGATGCAGGACTAGTTGTACCAATACCCAAATTCCCACTAGCATCCAGAGTCATTGCCTGAGTAAAGGTGGCTGTATTTCCTGCTGTGCCTGATGGGGCGGTGAACCACTGGAATTGACCTGTTGCCGCACCAACACCAAATCGGTTTGCAAAGCCATTGTTTGCATACTTAAAACCTGAGTTGTAAATGGTATTGCTTTCCACATTCATGTCGTTTTGACCAGCGGCACGAATAA
>Ga0209401_1000321_pt1 | contig 32921 bp, 51 predicted proteins | sample M_140807_MF_Meta_FD_187318 | JGI IMG/M metagenome (GOLD analysis project Ga0209401, IMG submission 187318) | Freshwater microbial communities from Lake Montjoie, Canada to study carbon cycling - M_140807_MF_MetaG (SPAdes) (version 2) | ecosystem: Environmental > Aquatic > Freshwater > Lake... | reverse complement strand
GTGAACTCCCCCCTTGCGTCCTGAAGTTTAGGGCCGTACCGGGATATGCCGGGTGGGGGGTCTGTGTGTGTTTATCTATTCGATTTACTGGAATTGCATTTTCTGCAGAGAACTTGAAGGTTGGATCTGATCGTCATGCCGCCATCTGCCAGGGGCTTTATGTGATCGACGGTGAGGTCGTTTGTCCTGCCGCATTCGCTGCACCAGGGTTGCTCTTCTCGAAGCGCTTTGCTGATCTGTCGCCACTGGTAGTCGTATCCGCGCTGCGCACGTGTGGGCCGCGATGCTTCTTTAATCTTTCGGTGAATGCGATCGCAGTCGTTGCATCGAGCTGCGCGTGCAATGATTCCGCAGTCTTTGCATGGTCTAGGTAGGGCCATCGTAATCCATGAGGTACTTGATTGCCTGGCCTAGCCTGCCTGGTTGGTCTTTGAAGTATCCGAGTCCAACGTTGCAATTGCTGCAAAGGATTCCACGCACTTGATTTGTTTCGTGATTGTGATCCATTACGAATTTCGTTGCGCTTTCTTCAACATCGACGCAACAGATAGCGCACGCATTGTTTTGTTCTTCGAGTATCGCCTGGCGATTCTTATTCGCCTTATGAATAATCCTACGATCCCTGCTCCTGCAATGGCGACACAACTCACGAAGTCCATCTGCTCTTCTTCTATCTTTGCAGAATAGGTCTAGTGTTTTGGTTTCCTTGCATCGCACGCACGTTCTTTCAGTCGTCATCTCCGTCATGGTCGTCTTCAAATTCCGATCCGTAGAGTGAGAGCCTGTCCTTCTCCGGCAGCGATAAATATGATTGAAGCGTTGCTGAAACTGCTCGGGTAAGTAATGACTCGATCGCGTCGAATGATAAGTTATTGTCAGTCGTCATATCTGTGTGAACATCGCCGATGCTTATCGTTATGTTTAGCATTCGATTCCCCTTTGTCTTTCGGGGATGGTTACATCTGCTAGCGCAAGCGTATCAGATTGTGTTGACAGTTTTGTAAAATCGTCATTCATGATCGTGCCTGGATGATTGCTGCGATGTCATAAAGACTTCCTTTTCTTTGGATGTCGTTCTTCTTTATTGTTCTATAAACTTCGCGCTCTGTAATTCCTAGCCACATGGCAATGGCTTCAACATCTAGGTAGAAGGTTTTGCTCGGGTTACTCATTGCCAATGCTATCAACCGCAGCACCGTCCATTGCTGCTTGCATCCGAAGCAGGCTACTTCGGCCGTTAAGTTATCGGCGTCGATGACCACGTACTTCTTGCAGTCATCTGTGGGGCATGGAATCCGCCGGGGCTGTTCTGAGAAGCGCTTTGCAGCTGCTCTTCCTTTGGCATGGATCATGTGGATTTCGTGGGCGAAGTTTGCCGCCCATGTCTGTGCAAGTGACCAGTCGAGGTGGGTCAAGTGGAAGGTTGCGCTCGCCAGGACTTCGCTCTCTGTTGTCGGTTCTTTCATGATCATGGCTGGCGGCGTAAGTTTGCGATCGAAGCGGATCGTGGATTCCCAGGCGTGAAGGGTTCGCAGCAGTTCGGTTGCCATCGTAAAGTCCAAAGCCGCCACGTTGATTCCAATGCTGCGCTCGGTGCTGGCTGTTCCGGATCCTGTCCTGGATGGGTGCAAGAATTGGCCGGCTTCTTTGTGGAGCTGTGGAAGCTCTGCTATCTGATTGCGGACTTTGGATCCGCATTTGTTGCAGGCCCCTGGTCGCTCTGTTTTCTTGCTGCAGATTGTGCAATCCATCAGAACGGTATCCCTTCGGTTTGGAGCTGTGGCTTCTTCCTTCTGTTCCAATAATCGGGGATCTCATCTTCGCCCGGTTCTTGTCCTTCGAATCTAAATATCTCTCTTGTCCTGCTGCAGCTGTGACTGGCAAGAATAAGTGGGTTCTTTCCCTTGCTTCTTTGGATGGCGTTCAGCGATCGCAGATCTGCTTCAAATGATACGGCTGTCCTGTGTAGTTCAAAGGTTCGGCTTCCTGTGATCCGTTTGATGATCTCTTCTTGAATGGTAAGAATCCCGGGGTCGAGTCTGATCTGAAATCCGACGGTCATCCCTTCCCAGATAAGTTTTCCACAGGCTACGCAATACAAGGCTTCAAAGTTTGAATCTTTCATTTATTCTGTTCCTCATGCTGCTGTTCCACTGTTCCGCGTTCCCCCTTATAGGGGGGGAACGGCGGAACAGTTTGGTCGCTCTTGCCCTGCTGTTCTGCGGAACGGTGCGGAACGGTGCGGAACGGCGGAACAGTTAAGTTATCCACAGGCTGTTTACTCCGCTTCCCATGCATTGACGTCACCGATCATGAATTGGTTCTTGAATTTGTAGAGATATTTCTGCCCCAGTTTCCTGAATTCGATGAAGCCGCCGGCCATGAGTTGCTCCAGGGCCTGACCTAATTCTTGGTTTCCGATCTCGATTCCTTCTTGTCGCAGGCATTTGCGGATGTCGTTCTGGCCCATCTCATTTCCCATGCGTTCAAAGAAGTTAGAGATTTCCTGAAGCTTCTGCTCCTTCGTCGTCACCACGATCGTGCCGCCGCTAATGGTCACAGTGATCGTGCCGTCCTTGTTGCTCTTCAAATTGGCGACGCCGAGGTCTTTGGCGTCCTGGCAGATGGCGCGGACGAATCCTGGCCGGTCTTTGGTTACTTTCAGATTCAGGCAGCCGTCCAAGCCCCGGCCGAATGGCATCGCCACGTCGACTGCGATCGCGACGCCGTCGATGTCAGCTCTCTTTGCCTGTGCTCCGATGGCGTAATTGCCCCGGGTGTCTTTGCTCTTCGTGACGTGGTCGATGGTCAAGATGGCCGCGTTCTCCATTCGAAGTGGTCGAAGGATGAGCTGTGAGAATGTCGTCGCATCCTTGTTCTTCTCCAAGTCGAGGCCGAGGAGGTTCATCGCTGCGTTGACGCCGTCGATTACGATCAGGGATGGTTTGTGGATCTGTATCTCGCTTTGAATAACTTCGACGATGCCCCTAGTGAGTCCTTCATCCGGGTTTGCATATCTGAAGTGATGCATGCGTTTGGATTCGACGCCCATCGTTTTCAGGCGTCCTCTAATTCCGCGAGCGCTATCTTCAAAGTCTAAATAAAAGACGCAGTGGCCTTTCTCTAATTCCTGGCGTACGGCTTCGATTGCGATCCAAGTCTTGCCGCTTTCACTCTCACCGAAGATTGCGTTTATCTTGTTTGCATAAAGGATAAAGTTGCCATCTTCGCGTTTGAGGATGGACGGCCCTGGTTCGTCTTCGAGCTGCATGTCGGTGATGTCCTGTGGGATCCACGAGCTGGTTGCGATCTCTTCGTTCTCGTCGTGTAACTGCACATGGCTCGGATTGTGGGCTTCTATCTGCTGCCAGTCTGTTCGCAGCTCTGTGACGGCTCCGAAGCCCTGTGATCGCAAATGTGAGGCTGCTGCTCTGAAGTCGCCGCGATGTTCTATCTGGGTGTAGGCGGCGAATTTTGAGTAGCTGCTCTGCGCATCGAATATTGTCGAGGTGCTGAAAACGAAGAGTTTGCCGTTGCCGTTGAAGTTCGTCGTCGCCGATATGCCTTCGGACTTGCCGGGACGTCGCCAGGCTGTGGCTTCGCCTTTGCTATAAACCTTCGTCCATCCGAGTGGTTCGAGAATGCTTTCCCACGTTACCGTTTCGTTATAAGCATCCCCTGGCGTCTCGACGCCGTCTTTGCGTGGCTTTGTCTCTTCTTCAATCCATTCTGCCTTCGGCACTTCGTCGTAAAGGGCGAAGTACTGGTGGATGATCTCGCGCTCTGCGATTGTGAAGCTTGGAATGCTCTCGATGGATCCTGCGCTGATCTGCCACGCGTTGCCGGAAGGGTGGCACTTGCCGCCCGATGGCGCTGTGATCACGAATCCGCCTTCGCCGCGTGTTTCGGCCAAGCATCCGCCGTCTTCGCCGGCTGCCTGCGCGATCTTCGTGTTGCCTGGCACTTTGGCATCGCTGATTCTGTATAACCAGTGGATGCCGCCCGATGGCGTCGTCTCCATGTATCCGTTGACGAGCTTTGTCCAGAGATGGCCATGCTCGCTGCTTTCGAATATCTGCCGAAGCTCGATGTGAAGCTTCTTTGCTACTGCTCTGCCTTCAAGCTCGAGCATTTCAAGATTTCCACTTACGGATCCGCAAATAATGCCGACGCCGTCTTGCTTCTTTCCAAACCAGCCCATTAATTCTTCGGGTGTCGGTAGGCGCTTCTGGTAGGCCGTCCATGCTGACAATCCGGGGCGTTTGGATCCGTCTGCTGCTACTGGAACGGCGCAGATGCCTGCTGCTGCAAAGCGCAGAGCTGTGGTCAGTATCTGATCGCTCATTCTTCTTCAATCTTGAGAAGCATTGCGCGGATGAATGTCTGGGAAAGAGTGAGGCCCTTGATGAATCCATCTTTATATTCTTGCGTTCCGTCGGTGAGTTCATAATTTCTATCACGCCATATTTGTATCTCATTGATTAAAGCCTGGAGAATTGTTGTCTTGGAATGTTCTTCAGATGTTGCCATTTGTTACCCCCCTAGTTGATTCTGCTTCCTTTGCTCCTGCCGGATCCTGGTGATCAATAATCACGAATCCTTGCGCTTGCAAATGTTCGATGATGCCCTTCGCAATCCTTCCCGGTGTATCTGGTAAGCCGAACTCATAACGACGCCACAGCCACGCAGCGATCTCTGCTCCTGCTTCTTTACTCATGTGCGAGCGATCGGAATCGAACCGATCCGCTTCCCCTACGGCAACCATGCGCTCGCTTCCCAGTCGGAAGGTGTGACTGGGAATTTCGTATCTTAGACTTTCTTTGCCCCTAGTTGATTTAGGAGCGCCAGAACTTCTGGACTTAATGCATCAGCTGTGACTGTCTGCTTCGGTTCGGCAGCCGGCGTCGCCGCAGGCTTCGCGATGGCTCCAGCCACGAATGCATTGGCCTTTGCCAAATCAGCCGGGTTGCTGGTTGCGTCGATCAGGATCCAGGGCGCTGACTTTCCTGGCTTTGCTGTTCCCTGCCCGATGCGTGCTAGAACCTTCTGACCGACTTTGTTCTTCAGCGCGTTTTTGAGTGCAACGTTGAAGAAGAGAAGTCCATCGTGAATTTCCCCGGTGTCGAGGTTTGTCACATTGACTTCGATTGCGTCAGTTTCGCCATGCACTGTGTTGATGCTGGCTTTGTATTCGGTTGGTTCAATGATCAGCAATTGGTTTGCTAGATCTGCGACCTTTGGCTGGTCGCCGCCTGTTGATAGTTCAGCGAATGTCATTCGCCTTCCCCCTTTGTCTTGGTATTGCTTGGTTGTTGGTTTTCCAACTCTGTAGGCGGATTGCTTTCCGCGATTTCCTTTGCAATGTCCGAGATTGTTTTCTCGATCATGGATTGGTATCCCCATTGCATGCCTTTGATAAATCTGTGCTGAATGGTTGGAAGTATGGGCAGTAATTGCAAAGTCGATCAGGTGCTGCTGGTATCAGTGGCCATAGATCCGGGCTGCTTTCGACGTCAACGGTTGCGAGCAGTCCGTAGACGGTGTCGAGTCTGGCGAGTGCTGCAATCGCAACGGACTCGTCATAATCGTGAAGCTCTACATGCATGTCATCTAAACTTCCGCCGGTAGGCAAATAAATCAGGGCGACTTGTTTAACTTCTGCGCCTTCCTGTGCTTTGCCATATCCGTAAAGTTGCACTTGAACGAGCTGCTGATCTGTGGCGCCTTCTTTGCGTCGCTTCTCGAGTCCTGTGCTGCCGGTCGTCTTCCAATCCATAACAATGCCGCGCCGCTTATCGAAGAGGTCGACGGTTCCGGTTAAGTTCGCCCGGATCGTGACCTTCTGTTCGACTTCGAAGTCTTCAAGTTTGCCGAAGATATCGGCCAGGTGCGCATGGATCGCGGTTCCGACTTGAGCTGCCCAGTTGCCGCCGCCTGGCATTTCGTTTGGTTTATCCCAATCGAGGAGCTTGTACGCGATCCGTCTGGTGCATGAATGTCCGATCTCTGATGGGCCGATGTAGATCTGTTTGGATCTCGGTGTCCATGTGCCGGCCTTCGTGATGATTGCTGCCAATTCATCGCCGAGTGCCTTGCCTGGTGGGTGCGGTGATACGAACATCTAGTCGTCGTCCTCTTCGTCGTCTTCGTAGGGCGTAAAGATGGGCGGCTCTGTGATGCCTGGGTTTGGGATGATCGTGGGCAGGCTCATTAGTCCTGCTCTACGATCGTGAATCGTCTGCTGGTCGAAATGGTTTCGAGAACTTCGATCACTTGCGGTGGCAAGATCTCGCGTGCTCTCTTTGTGTCGAATCGTTTGCTCTCGACGTATGTCCATCTGACTACAGGCCGATTTTGGTACATCGCTGTTTCGGCTTCGCCCATCGCTGATTCAAGATGCGATCGTGCGATGTCAGCTACTTCCTGCCATTTCTTTACTTCGTCCTGTGCTTCTCTATATTGACGCAGCCATTGGCCGACCGCGTCGTCAAAGTCCACGACTTTGTGTTCGATTTCGATTGTCATGCTTCCCCCTAATACCAGCCGTAGCCGGTCTTTATTTTCTGCTGTTTCCAATGTGTCCAGGCGGCGCAGGGGCCACCGGATCCGTATCGTCGTCCGATATAGGCTAGTGCTGCGATCGTCTGGCTTACTTTGGATTCCGGGTGTCGCATCCCTAGATTGCGGTAAGTGCCGGCAAGGAGCTGACCCACGCCCTTTGCAGAGCTTTGTGGGTTATTGACGGATTGCCACGCGCTCTCCTTGCCTATTAACTGCGCGAAGCATTTGTATTGCTGTGGCTGCAGCAATTCTTGAGCGAGCTGTTTCGGATCGATGTGTTGCATCGCTGTCCTTTGCTCGAGTACCACCGGGTTTGCCGGGGTGTTTGGAAATATGCCGGCCGCGATCGTGCTGATCATGGTTGAGATTCCAATGACGAAGATGAGGCGGCGGATCTGGTATTTCTGATCTGGTTTGATTGGTCTTCTCGCTTTCTCGCCTTGTTTGCTTCAGTGAAGATCCGATAAACCTGGGTCCTTCTGATGCCTACTTTTCTGGCGATTTCGTCTGTCGAGATTCCTTGATTTCGAAGTTGGATGACGCGTTGATTGCGTCTCTTCTTCTCGTCCCTTTGCAGGTTATGTCCTCTTTCAGATGGCGTCTTGCCACCCCAGATTCCATACGGGATCTCTTCTTTGATTGCGTACTCCAAGCATTCCCTTCGTTCTGGACAGCCCTTGCAAATCTTGCGAAGGACTGGGAGACGATCTGTCTCATCGGATTTCCCATCTGGGAAGAATAAGTTCTTGTCTTCAATATCCGCACATGCTGCGTTCTCGAATAGCAGAACGAATGGCAGGAACTCGGTGGTTCTAATCATGGCGCTTTGCCCACTGCTCTAAATTCTCAACGACCCAGGCCTTTTCGATCCCGGCGTTGCGTCTCTTAATTATGACGTATGCCGGTGGAGTTTGCTCGAGGCCCCTTGCCTTTGCATAGTTCGCAGCTTCTGTCGTTGCTTCTTCCCAGAACGCCGGGAGAGATATGTTCTTTCGATTCTTTAATTCTAGAATGTATGTCTTGCCTGCAACGATCGCGACGATGTCACCTTCGTCTTTGCTGCCGGCTTTTGTTAATCGTTCAGCGATCGCGCCAACGGAACGCAGCCATCTCATCACATCTGTTTCGAAGAGTGCGCCTTTGCGTCCGTTTGGGTTTGCCATTTACTTTACAAGTTCGAATCGTGGAGTAGTCGGTGATCGCATCGCTCGGACTGTGATCAAGATTTGTTCTGCCAGATTCAAGGCTTCGTCTTGATCCATTGACGCTATGAGAAGTGCTGTCGGATCTAATTTGTCTCTGTGTTTTGCGTAGCGTTCAAAGCCTTCAGATGTTTTCAAGTTATCAATTTTGCCGTAGACGGCCAAGTCTGCAATGTAGTCTGCATGGACTTCTTTGCCGGTTTCTTCTATCAAATCCAGAACGGCATCGCGTTCTTCTAGATAAATTGCCAGGCGACCTTCGTTGCCATGAACTGAGAATAATGTCTCGCGATAATTCATGATCGCAGCGCCTTTGCTGTTCTGCTCTTCTTTGTTTCGTATTGCATTGCTTCGCGGATCTGTTCTTCGATTGGATCGTTTTGTAGTCGAAGCAGGATCGCAATGATCGCTGCTGTAGCTGCGATCCCTGCTCCTATAATGAGATGTATTTCCATTGTTCCCCCGGTCTTGTGGCGCTCTGCCTTGTCGTTGCCAATTGTGGGGGCTGGCTCTCGATTCTGTGATCCGCCACGCCGTTGCCGGCCGTCACACGCTCAATTTGGTCTAGATCTATGAAAAACCCACAGGATTCAGGCGTGGTTTCGTCTGGTCATTTGTCTTGACAGGCCCTAAGTTATGTATGTGGGCAAGGAGCGAATGTCTCAGCCTACGGGGGGTAATAAAATGTCAGTTATAACTTTGGAAGATGTAATCGTCGAAGCTGCTACTGAGCTTGCGATCTCTGGTGAATGCGACGTTCCTGTTGATAATGTTTTCGGCGGTTGCGATGTGTTTCTTCCTGGCGGAATGGATCATATTGTTCCTGGTGCTCTTCACAATGGAGTTCGCTTTGCGATCGAAGACAATGTTATTCATATCTTCAAGTTTGAACGTTACGGTGTAGCTGCTTCTGCTTCATTCAAGGGCGAGATGGTTTCTTCTTCTGTTCTCGTTGCGATCGCAAAGGAGTGGTTAGCATAATGTTTAATATTGAAAAAGTAGAAAAAGGCGTCTATCGCTATCGTGGAGTTCATATCTTTAAATATGACTACCAGGGTTTCAGTTACAAGTATTCAACTCGCACTGACAGATTCTGCCGTTCCGATTCTTCATATCCAGTAGCGTTGAAATGCATCGCTTCAAAGATTGATCAAGATATCGACAGCAATGGTGGAGTCGTTGATGCTCAAGGTTATATCGTTTTCGATTCACGCACAAAGGTAGGCGCATAATGACTCTCACTGATCTCATCGAGCAGCTGCAGGATCTCATGGAAGAATTCCCCGAACTGGCCGAGGCCGATGTCATGGTTGCGCAGCAGCCTTCGTATCCTCTCTCTGCCGTCATCGATTGCATCTCTTTGGTTGATAACGATTCCGATGAAGATGAGGACGACGGTATTTCCGGCGGCTTACCTGTCGTCTGGATCGCAACTTCTGAAATCGGTTCGAACTCCAAAGTCTCGCCTTATGCTCCTAAAGCTGCATGGGATGGTCGATAATGTTGAATCAAAAGCCCCAGATGAAGGTTGCCGGTCTTCCTGATTGCGATGCCTGTGATGGTCGCTGGCAGGCAATCTACAAGCGCCAATATCAACATCCAAATGGCGAGCGCTACTGGATGAATATGTGCGTCTTCTGTCTTCCTAAACATTCCGAATATGAGGTGAAATAAATGGGTGCAATGAAAGCAATTCATACGGATATCTGCGATGCGATGTATACGGCTTCGCATAATCTGCTGGCTGCCGTCGAATCTGGCGATGACAAGCTCATGGAGGCGGTCATGGTGAATACCCTGGCTACGCTTCCTTCCTATCTCCAGGCGCTTAGGAGTCTGAAATGATGAAGATGGATCCGAAGTTCGTGCGCCGACGCCGCGCTGTGGCGATCGTGATCGGCTTGCTCCTGCTGAGCCTGTTCACCTTTGCCACTCGCGATGTCTGCTGGACTGGTTCCGGTTACGGATCCTGTTCGTCTATGATCGACGAGGTGATTGCCAATGGCCGCTAAGAAGATGCGTTCTGTCCGGGTGTCCGATTCCCTATGGGCTGCTGTAAAGTCCAAAGCTGCCGCCGATGAGAAATCGGTCAGCGAAGTGATCGTGGATGCTCTGAAGGCCTACATCCGATGAGCTGGTGGAATCTGGCCATTGCCCCTGCTGCCGGGATCCTGGCGCTGGCATACGGCCGCCGGATCTGGTTCTGGTTCTCCTTCGGCCTCTTCTTTGGCCTTTGGTCTTTCCTGATTGTGCTGCTGCCAAAGAAAGAGCTGCGCCTTCCTGTTCTTCCTGATTGGTTCCTGGTCTATTGGGGCAATCGGGCCATTGCTAAGGAGATGCGATCTATCCGGGATCCATCCGATCTCCTTTAGCAAGAAATGCCCCCCATCGCCTGTTTCCTGGCTGTGGGGGGTATTTTTATTCTTTGAGCGCCCTGGCGATTCCTTCTTCCAGGCTGATCTTTGGTTCGTAAATCTGCAGCATCTTTGTGGGGTCACCGACTCGGTATTCGACTCCGGCTGGCTTGCCTGGGTGATTCCTGATCGGTGCGAGGTATCCCTGCGCCAGCATGATCATCTCTGCGAGCTGGATAAATGAAACCGGTCGCCCGGTGCAAAGGTTCAAAGTTTGAATGTCGTTTGTGATCGCTTCGAAGGTAGCTGCAACTACATCGTCGATGTGGATAAAGTCGCGGACTTGCTGGCCTGTTCCCCAGATTTCGAACGGATTCAGTTTGGCTTTGCCGCGTGCAATCAACGATGGGAATGGGTAATCGAGCGCCTGGTCGCTGCCGTAGCCGCTAAATGGCCGCAGGACGTGTACTTTGATGCCTTCTGCTCTGGCGTATCTGGCCAAAGTTTCGCCGGTCAATTTCGCCCATCCGTAACTGAAGTCCGGGGTTCGAATGTGATCGAGGTTGATGTCGCCTTCTCGAAGTCGTTGCTGGTAGGCGGCTCTTTGCAAATAAATCGGATAGGCCGCCGAGCTGCTGTAATAGACGAGATGCTTCGGCTTCGTTCTTACTGCCCACTGAAACATGTCGCTGTCGATCGCCAGGTCGCTGGCAACGGCCAAAGGGTTCCCTTCAATCGTGGCGCGGCCGCCGACGATCGCGGCGAGGTGAATAACGACGTCGTATCTGGTGTCGTCCTTCTTGAAGAAATCTCTGCAGTCGATTCCGTTTGCGATGTCGATGCCGGTGATCTCATGGCCTTTGTCGTCGAGTGCTCTGTGGAAGGCGCGGCCGACAAAGCCGGCGTCTCCTGTTATTAAAATCTTCATACGAGCCATTCTGCCAGGTATTTGTTGCTTCCTGATTCGGCCTTTGCCATCGCCTGGTCAATGCTGAAAACGAAGCGGTCATCTGCTTCTAAAGCCGCCCCGATGTGGTGCAGCGTGGCCTTCTTTGCGATCGGGAATGGGCGGCGCTTGCTCTGGCCTTCTGTGGGGGTTTCGTAGCTCTCATCGTGGATCAGGGTGCTCTCCTTGATCAACGGCCAAAGGTGGGCCGCTAGCCAGTCCTGATCGGCGGTGTAATAATCGCCTGGTTCGTAATAATCCAAATGTGCCGGGATCGCCTTTGTTCGAGCTGCAAACATGCCGGCGCTGATCTGATAATTGTGGCCTGTGGGATGGTCTTTCATAATGTGGAAATTGAGGCCGCTTGCCAGAAACTCTTCGTGCGCAATCCGTTCTCGGTGCGTCAGCCTGGCATCTGCATCGCGGCTGAGAACGACGTCGTATTCCTGATCTGTCAGCGCCTGAAATCTCCAGAGTTTGGCCCGGTGGTCTTCGGGGTCTTCCTGATCTACGAGCTGCACGTGGGGGAAGAGGCGCAGGGTTTGCTTGATGGATTCTGGGACAGAGGCTCCGGTGTAGAAGCGCAGCGTGTATCCCTTAAAGTGGCGCATGGCCAGAATTGCGTTCTTGATCGCGCCGATCGTGTATCGCTCTTCGCTGCCGTATAAAGAATAAGTGATGAGCTGCTTCATGGCCTTATTTTGCGCTTGAGCAATTCGTAGGCTTCGCTCTCGATGTAGTTCTTGTAGGCGAGTGCGTCGAATGCGTATATTTCGGTCGCGTTGACTTCCTTGTATCCCTCATCCCATTCTGCTTTGCCTATCATCGGGTGCATGTGCTCTACAACGACGGCGTCGATGTAAGTCAGCGCTCCTAAATCCTGGCCTAGTTTCTTCCAGAAATTGTCAAGATATAAATGCTTCATCTTTGGCGGAACCATTCCATCGAGCGCTTTGACGATGTCAGATGTCATCGCGATCATGGTTGGAAGTCGTTCTCCCTGGAATAAATCATTTGCGTAGGCCATCGACGGTCGCTTCTGCATCGCTTGGATAAGAAGTGCATCCCACCCGGCTGTGCGTGGGCGGTGGTCGTCGCCGAGGAAGGCGAAGTATTTATATTCGCCTTTCTTTACGATCGCACTCGCTGCCTTGTTGATTGGGTAAGCCATCCCCCGGGTTTCGTTCTCAATCGTCATGCACTTGTCTTTGCCGACTTCGTATTCGTAGGCATCGTGCTCTGGATCGTTTGCGTCAATAATGAAGAGGATGTCTGAATGTGTTGAAAGGCTGTCGTGCTCTGCCAATAATTCGACTGCGTTGCGTGGGCGTCCTCTGGTTGGTACAAGGATAATCATTTCGTTCATTGATTTGTCGCAATCTCGCCGGCGATGCTGGCATAGGCCGCTAAATCCACGAAGGAGTCTTCTGTCTCTGTCTGCATTAAACGTGCGACTTTAACTAGCGCCATGCATATCGCCACTTGCTGTGGAGTTATCTGTTGCTCGAGATATGTCGTCCATAAATCTGCGATTCTGCAGTGGTTGGTTCTTGGATCGCCGTAGATGTTCTGGCGATCTTTGGCTGTGAGTCGAGCTGCTTCTTGAAGAATTTCCCCCCGATTCATTTACTACTTTGCTCCGCGTCCGAACTCGGTTGCTTTGGGATCTATCGCCTTCAAGATTGGGCCAGCGACTGCTGCGATTCCTGCTGCAAGGTATTCCTTCAGTGGGCGGTTTGGATCTGCAAGATAAAGAGCTGCGATTGCTGCTGCTCCTGCTCGCAGATATGTCATTGCAATTGCTTCGAGCTTCTTCTTATCCATTTGTGATCTCCTTAAACTTAGGGCGGCCAAATCCTACGATAAATACTGGCAGAGATGGTTGAACCTTGCCGCGATTCTTCTTCTTGTATGCGCGTATCTTCTGGCAAACTTCGCCGCCGTTGCGCTGGTCGCCCTTCTTGTCCGGGCTGGTGTTGCCTTCAATTGTGGTTACTGTGCCGTTGCCGTTATTTGTGATCACGATTCCAACGTGTGAAATGCGATCGAGCGCGTCTCCTGGGAAGTCAAAGAAGACGATATCTCCTGGCTGTGGATCTGCTGCTTGCGCAAGTGTCCAGGCGTTCTTATCCATGAACGCTGTGGCTCCTGCTGGCGTGTATGTGCAGTTTGGGATCTTGATCCCTGCCTGCTTTGCGCACCAGTTCACGAAGGCTCCGCACCAGGGCTGCTTTGCCTTCTGATATTTCGTTTCGTTATCTTGAGGCCCTTCGATGTAGCCGAGTTCTGCTTTTGCTACTTCGATAAACTTATTCAGTTGGTTCATTTCCTGCCCCCTCTTGGTTTGTTATTTTCTAAGAGTAGGCTATAAATCTCGTCCACTCTGCTTTCGACTCTTGAAATTCTATCGCTTACCGAGCTGCCACCATTTGGTTTTAATTCGGCCAGATAATGCTTGACGAGCCATCTGGTTATTGCTGCAAAGGCTCCAGCAATCGTGATAATTGAAACCGTAAGCGCTGCGTAATCTTGCGCTGTCATTTGCCTATTGCCATGACATTCATGATAACGGTTCCTGTAGTCGTAATCGCCCAGATTCCGTTTGCCTTGTTCTCGATTGCAATCTTGTCGCCGTTATCCATCCGGTATCCGGTGCTGGTAGTCACGTCGCTGTTTCCTAAGTAGCAAGTTCCACTCACGCTGTGTAAGTAGACCATTTCGGATTCTTGCGTCGCGTCAACGAGCGCCGTTGCTGCTGTGGTTACGGTGACTTGCCGGGTGCTGATTCCCACTGATCTCTCCTGGTTTCTTCTGGATCCCCGATGCTTCTACTTGATCAACGGCATCGTCAATCGTTCTGGTTGGCTCCCTGGTGCAGTCGCCTTCCTGGTATCCCATTTAAAGGACGAGCGTGTCTGCTTCTTCTGCCGTCAAAGGCTGGCCTGCAACGAGCTTCGCCTTAGCTGATGCCTTAAGTGCAGCAAGTGCTTCTGCTGCGGCATCTTCTTCAGCCTTGCGTTCAGCTGCTAGTTCAGCTGCGTAGGTCATCTCTGCTACTTCAGCATCAGTCAATTCAATAATTGACTCTTCACCTGTGGTGCAGTTGATTTCGATTCGTGTTGGATTAGGCATTATTTACTCCATATAGGTAGGCGGTTGAGTATTGGACAAAGACTGTACCAACTTCAGGATAAAGCTTCAAAGTATTTATGGCGCTAGTGCTTGACCAAAGAGCAGCAGCAAGTAACGCATAAGCAGTAGTATTATTGTTTTCACTTACAGAATCAATTGATAATGATTTATTGGATGAACCTGCGTAATTGGGAAAATATATTGCAGCATTTTGAAATGTTGAAGATGTGGCATTTACTCCTGGAATTGAACCAACAAATAAATTTGTAACTCCGCTACCACTTGCCGAAGTTGCCCCTGATCCATTACCTCTCACATTTCTTATAGTATAATTTGCACCAGTATCACCATTTATTCTTAACAGACAACCATCAAATGTGCTTGTATAATCTGTTCTTACAGAAAACTCCAAAACCAAATCTGTATAAGTATTAGGAATTGAACTAAAAGTAAAATCAGTTGCTCCACCTGATCCAGCAGTTGAAGAAGCAATAAGAGTATAAGTATTAGCCATTATGCTGCCGCGATTCCGTAAAGGGTTATTTGAGAACCTGTAAGTAATCCACTACCTGTGCCATTGTTAAATGTAAGACTTGTGATTGCAGAAGTGCTACTCCAAACACCAACATAAGAAATAGTCAAATTTCCAGCATTGCCACCGCGAGATAACCAAGTTTTCCAAGTAGTGCTGTTTGAGTAATTCATTATATCAATGGTCAAAGTATGTTGAGCAGTAGAACCTACATAATCAACAAATCCAAAAGCACTTCCTGATGCTCGACCTGAAGCAGCCGAAGTGCCATCTCCTTGAATATATGTTGATGAATAATTTGAACCAGTATCACCATTAAATTGAATATAGTTATTTTGATTAGCAGAAGAAGTTAAAGCGCATACAAGGCGCAAATCTGTATAACCTGAAAATGAGTTAAATGTAACACTTGTTTGATTGCTTCCAAGAGTAGTTGTAGCAATCGGTGTATATGTGCTTCCTGCTGCCATTTGATTTACCCCTTAATTCCATATAAAGCAAATGATGAATACTGAGCATAGTTTGCTATCTCAGGTGTTATCGTGATTGATGTAATGGCAGAGGTACTCATCCATAAACCTGATTTGAACCCTATAACACTTGTATTGCTATCAAAGTTATATCCCTGCAATGCTTTTAAAGTTTTATATTTTGAAGTATTTTGATAATCTAAAATATCAATAACCCCAGGTGTGAAATTTCCAGAAGTCGCGGTTGCACCGATAGTATCACCTAGATTTATACCAGTTTGACTTGTTGAATTTTCTCCACCAACTGAACCAAGACCAGTTCCATAAAGATTGTGTTTTGAATAATTTGACCCCGAATCTCCATTGAATCTGACAATTGAACCATCAACAAAAAGGCTTCGAGTGCTTCTTCCAATCCAACGAATTTGCAAATGCTTGTAAGTGCTAGGAATTGATGAAAAAGTAATAGTCGAAGAGCCACCCGAACCAACCGTGACAGTAGCAATAGACTCATAGGAATTAGTTACGGCTTTGCTTCCACTGATTGAACTAGCCATAATGCCTAAGATGGGTGACATTATGCGAGATCGCCAACCACTAACCAGGAGTTTGCTGCGAGCTTGATGGCGGTTGCAGCTGAATTGACCACTCTCAACTTGGGGGTCGCACTGGTGGCTCCTGTTGAGATCACAGTAGTCGTTCCTGGTGTTACTGCGCCGATCGTGGGCTGCCCTGCTCCTGTAATCCATACGAAGTGGATCTCAGTGCCGATTGCGAAGTTGAATGTTGCATCCGTTGGAATTGAGAACTGTGCAGTTGCCGCGTTGTTCATTGAGAACAAGTAACCTTCGTCGCCACTTGCTACTGTGTAGGCTGCTGTCTTTGCTGTATAACCAATAGCAATTTTTGGCGTAGTGATCACAGGTGATGTCAGGGTCTTGTTTGTCAATGTCTGGCTGCCGGTCAAAGTTGCAACCGTTGAATCAATCGCAAGCGTTACGGATCCGGAAGTGCCACCGCCTGTGAGTCCTGTTCCTGCTGTAACTCCTGTGATGTCTCCTGGGTTGCTCACATCTTGCCAAGCTGCGCCGTCGTAATATTGGAGCGCGTTTGTATCTGTAAGGTAGGAGAGCATGCCTTCTGCAATCACGCCGCTCAGGGCTGTGGTTCGAGCTGCTGAAGATGCAAATACCATCGTGGTTTGTTGCATCAGGTATGTGTTGACTTGCGCTGCTGTCAGCACGTCTCCTGTTGCGAATAACTTGTAGCCTGCTCCTGCCATGATTTCTCCTTATTAGTAACTGAGAACGCCTGCGACGCCCAGAATTCCCTGTGATGTGCTATCTAGAATGAATGCCTGGATGATCGGTTCGCTAGTCAGTATCTTAGTGGTAAATGTTGTCCTTGTAATGTCATGCTGTAAACCCTGGACGAATAATTCGCTGGTGATGGATGTTGATCCCGGCATGGTCTTTGTTATGTTTACCAGGTCGAATATCTCCAGGTTGATGCCTGCGATGTTGCGAGCGGTTTGTCCGTCGTCGACCAGGTTGAGCGTCATAGAATCAATACGAAGGGTCGCGTCCTTGCGCGATTGCAAGATCATGGTCGCTTGATCTAGAGCTTCTGTATCTGATTGCACCAGGATGCCTGTTCTGGCTCCTGAATGGATGAAGTAGTTATCTATCGATGTCTGGCTGGTGACCGTCTGGTTTGTGCCGTTTAATCTTTGAACTGAGACATCGTTTACGATCAAGGTGTCATCAAAGGCCAGGTCAATCTGGGCGTATCCGATTCCTGATCCTGTGTCGCTGAAAACTGTGGGGGTCGAGTCTGCGTACTGGCTGACTGTAGTTCTTGAGTAGAAGGTTGCATTTCCTTCTGCGTCCAAGAAGAAGCCACCGAACTCGCTATTTTCTACTGTTTGAATTGCTTCGAGTACGGTTCTGTCTGCCGTTCCCGGATCCGCCTGCATCGTGCTGTCGCCGGCGTTGATGTCTCTTTGTGATGTAGGCCAGTCGACGACGTCGAGAAGTTTGTTGATTCGGGTTCCACTTAGTTGCCCTGCTCCGGTGTCCGGTACTGTGGTGATTGCAGCGTTATTGAGAAGGCGGAAGCCGTCGACGCAATTGAGGATCACTCTGGAGACTTCATTGGCTCCGATTGCGAATGTCGTATCGTAGCTAGTGATAAATCCCGAGAAAAGGTAATAACGGACGCCGTTGTAATCGGCCCAGATTCGGATCTTTCGAAGCGGTACGAGCTTGCCGTAGTAGGGGCCTGCTGTATTGGCCGGGTTCCAGTCGCCATTGTCGTCCTTGATCTCAACGACGGCCGTTCCTGCTTCGAACTTGTTCAGGATGCGGTTTCGTCCTCTGCGGATTGATGATCGCATGATGATGCTGGAAATGTCGACCGAGTCGTCTGCGTCTGCGAGCTGGCCTGTTCCTAGTTTGCCCTTGATGCTGTCGCCCAATGTGAAGGCGGTCGAAATAAAGGCCGGGCCGTTGACGAAGTCGATTGATGCTCCGAGCTGTGGAATGCCTGCCATCAGAGTTGGATCGCTGTCTTTGTGATCGCCTGTCCGTTATTTTGGCCCTGAAGGATCGCGTTACGGATCGCGTTGACGAGGTCGCCTTCGCTGGTCACGCTGCCGTTGACGACAATGTTGACATTAGATCCGCCCATTGATCCCATTCGGTTGAGTGGAATAACGGCTTCTGGCCCGGCTTCGCCGATCAGAGCTGTGGTTGGACTTGTAACGATGCCGCCTTCTGCGAGCTTTGGCCTATTGGCATATGAAGCTGCAAGGGCTTCGTATCGAGCTGAAGATAAAGCCAGGATCGCTGATTGGGTTTGATTATTTCCCATCGCAGACATATCTGCGAATACCTTCTCGAAAGTCGCTTGAACTGCCGGGACGCTGGAAACTGTAGGGGATATCGTCGTCGTTCCGATACCGCCTTTTGGCCCGATAAATGGTTCAAATGCCGGAGCTACAGGCGGTTGCGGAGTAGCAGTGATTGTGGATCCGGATTTTGCAATGTAATCGTTGAGTGCTCTGAGCGCATCTTCCCATGACTTCTTTGCTGCATTTCCCGGCTGTGGCCAAAGGTCAGAAGGTGTTACTCCCTTTGCGATAAGCGTTGCATAATTTTCTACTTGCAGAGTGGTAAGGCCCCACTTAATCATGAGATTATTTATCTCTGTCTGATCAAGTTTGCCGTCATTCAGCGCTTGGAAGAAGTCGAGATAAATGCCTGCCTGCTGCTTTGTGATTCCCCATTGCTTTGCAAGATTATCGACTTCTGTCGTTGAAATTTTGCCATCGTTAACAGCAAAGATGGCAGTCGTATATGCAACGACTGCTTCTTTGCTAATCCCCCATTTTGCTGCAAGTAATACAACCTCTTCATTGGAGATTGTTGAATCTGCAACAACTCCGAGAAGGTCTGTGTATCGCTTGATTGCTTCGTTTGCCTTAAGTTGCGCTTCTAAGTTAGCAAGAATTGCTTCGACGCGCTTTGCTTCTGCGATGTTATTTTGTTTGATTAAATTCAAACGTGCCGCTTCGAGTTGGATTGGATCCGTCTCTGTCGTTGGTTTAATTCCTAATTTTGCCAAAGCAGCGAGCGCCTTCTTTGTTGCAATCTGCTTGAGGTCTGCTGCTGTCAGGTTCTTTGTATTCTTGACGCCGTTCTTGAGATCGATATTAAGGCCGCCGAGATTCTTTACATAGTCTTCGGTGGTTCCGTTTAATCCGTCGAAGGAGAATTCTAAATCTTCGCCGGCTCCTTCCATCTTGCCCATCTCATCGTTTGCCTTCTTAGTGACAAGATAAAGACCGCCGAGTGTGGCTGCGAATGCGGCAACGCCGGCGGCAGCTGCTGCTACTGAAATTCCGCCGGTGGCTGCTGCCTGTGCTGCTGCTGCGCCGATCGCTGCTGCTCTGATTGCCTGGTAAGCCTTGACCAGTCCTTGTATCGCTGTAACGAATGCGATCACCTTGCCTGCTACGAATGTTGCGGCAAATATCGCGCCAAGTGATACGAAGACTTCTTTATGCTTTGCTACGAATGCGAATGTCTTAAATATTACAAATGCAAAGCCGATGACGGCCTTGATTGCACTCGACATAACTGCGACCAGTTTGTCGCCGTTCTCTGTCAGCCATTCTTGAATTGCCGGGATAACTTTTGTCGTAAGTGTTTTGAATAATTCCTCAATTGTTGGAAGTAATGCCTTGCCGAGTGTTTCCTCAGCTTCTCCCAATGCAATTTTGAGACGAATCATTCTGAATTCGAAGGTGTTTGCTCTAGTTGCTGCTGCTCCACCGAATGTCTTTGCAGTAAGTTGAAGTATGGCGTTTAGGTCTTTGGATTTGACCATTGCGTCTGTAATTGGAACGCCGAGGTTTTTTAGCGCTTTGTAATTTCCTTGAAGCGCCTTTGTGACTGCGTTTGTTGCTGATCCAAGATCTACATTTCCACCGGCGGAGACATCCATCGCCAATCCGAGAAGTTGTTGCGCTGCTGTAACGCTGCCGGTTACTGAGGCCAATTTTGCAAGCGCCGGACGAAGGTCGTCATCGACGACTCCGAATGCTCGCTGAGTCTGGTCAATATAAGATTCGGTCGCTGCGATTGCGGCGTCAGTTGCGCCGGTTGTATTTCTAAGCGAATTGGCAAGTAGGGCCTGTGATTTTTCGTCTGCGATTGCAGCCTTGACTGAATCGACACCGATCTTGACTGCGAAGGCTGCGCTGGCTGCTGCTGCAATTCCGAAGGATTTTGCTACTTTGCCTGAAAATTTATCGAAAGATTTCCCGAGTTTATTGATGTCTCTGGCTGCTGCCTTGCTGCCTTTATCTGAGTATTGGGTAATAATCCGGGCTACTACTGCGCCTATTGCCATGCTCGGTTATCCCTTCTCTTTATTTAGATTGGCTTGCAGAATCTTCTGCGCTTCGTCCATTGCGGATCTCACATTGGCATAAACCCGAGGGCGATCGCGATCAATCACAAACCAGATTCCGCGTGATGCTTTCCTGATCCTGTCGTTCAAGACGCCGATCATCTGGCGGCCTGTTCCCTGCCCTGGTGTCCTGCGTCCTGCAACTTCGAAGATAACGCCGGAGGCGGTCTTGTTAAAGAGTGCGCCTGCGCTAGTGGTGTAATCCGACCGCACGCGGCCTTCTGAGCGAGTTTTGACGATGCCCCGTCTGATTGCTTGCGGATCCCATGCAGGCCAGCCCTGGCCGCCTCTGACGCCCTTGCGTGGGTTCTGTGCTGCTGTTGATCTCCAGCCACTCATCGGTGGCTTGTTGTCTATCTGATCTCTGGCATCGCCTTCGGCTCGACGCAGCTCATCGTTGATTACTTTGTTCAGCCGACGAGCTGCGTCTTTGTCGAATTTCTTCAAGGCTGCAGTGGTTTCTTTGATGCCGCTAATTGCAACGACTTCATTGGCCATGTTTGTTTGCCGCCTTTGCCTTCTCTTTGAGATAAATCACGATCGCTTCAAGGATGCCGTCTGGTGCATCCATCAAAGCGCCGGGATCTATTCCGGTTTCCACAGAAACTGCTGCAATTGAATATGTCAGGCTGTCTCTGTGGATTCTGAATTTGGGTCTGTATCTAACTGAACCCCTTCGAGCGTGTCTAAGAATTCAGGGCCAAATGGTTTTACAACGACTCCGTTTGCTCTAAGTGCAAGCCATCCGAGATAATAAATATGTTCGAGTTTCTGTTCTTCGCCGATTAGTTTTGTTAGACCTTTGCCATACTTCTGTTCAAATTCGACGATGATGCGTGGACGCAATGAGAACGTTTTTTCCACGCCATCAGTCGTCTTGACTTTGATGTTTAATCCATCCATCTTTGTTTCCCCCTATTTTCTTTAGGATGTTGCTTTGGTAATTGCGCCGGAGATCGGCCAAGTCACACTCGCAGTTGCTAATTCACCGACGGATCCATTTAGAGGAGTCCATTCGGAGACAAGCGTAGAAAATGTGTATTGCGGATTGATTGTTGTTGTTGTTCCTGCTACTGGCTTTGCAACGACTGAGACTGCTGTTCCAAGTAACGGATAGATTGTTTGTTCAACGCTTGAAGTTGCGTAGTCCTGGTGAAATTCAAACGTTACAGAATTATCTGCAAGTCCGGCCACACGTGTCTTTGCTGTGTTTCCGAATGCAGTTGTTTCGACTATGTCGAATGTTGAATTTAACGTAATGCTCGCAATGTGATCGCTGAGATCAGTTGTTCCAAATACGACCGATGCATTGTTGAGTACGATTCTTGCCATTATGCGACCGCCTTTGTAATTGCTCCGGTTACTGGCCAAGTCACAGATGCTGTGGCCAATTCACCGACGGATCCGTTGATCGGAGTCCACTCTGAAATTATAGCACTGCATGTGTATGATGGATTGAATGCACTAGTTGTAGCGCCGTTTGGCTTGACGATTACAGCTGCTGCTGTTCCGAGAAGTGGATAGATTGTTTGTTCTACTTGACTTGTTGCATAATCTTGCTGAAATTCGATCGTTACTGAATTATCTGCAAGACCGGCCACACGTGTCTTTGCTGATGTTGATGAGAATGCTGTTGTTTCTACTACGTCAAATGTTGAATTTAATGTTACGGATGCGACCAGACTGCTCAGGTCAACTCCGCCGACGGAGATAAATGCGTTATTGAGAACTATGCGAGCCATTATTTAGTCGCTCCTTCTTCTGTTTCGATTTTGGTGGATGGGATTTGTGATGTTTTGTTACTTGCTTCGATGTGGTTTCCAGCAATTAATGCTTCTGCACTAACTTCTGCATCTTGCAATTCTTTTTCTGTGATTATTTCGCCTGTGGTCTTTCCGCAGACTTCTCGATGTGAGATTACTGTGTATGTCATTTGGATCTCCTTATCCCCAGATTGTTAGGCGGTATCGGTACGAGAGAAATGTGTTCGATTGCGAGTCGTATGTTCCGGACTCTGCGCTGGTGACTCGCAATGTCTGGCATGTTCCGCCGAGCGTTCTGTCGCCCTCTATTGCTGCTTTGATGGATGTTGCTCCTGTGCCTGCAAGGTATTCATCGAGCTTGTCCTGGCCTGCTCGCTCTGAAAAGCGCTGGACGATCACGTAAATATCGACGTTTGCTTGGTCTAATCCCCGGGCGTTATCGATGTCGAATGTGAAGTCGAGCTGGCCCACGATTGCGCATGGTGGTGTTACTGGTTCTGGAATCAATTCGTAAACCCGAAGTCCTGAAATTGTTTGAAGTCTTGTCTTGAGTGCATCTCGCACCTGGCTTGGCTGCATTGGCATTATTTAGCCAGCCCATTGTTCTTGCGGAATGGTCGAAGCAAGGCTTCAACGTCTGCGTCGAGTTTGGCTGTGAGGCGCACTGTTCCTAAGTCCGGGCTTCCTGCGATTCCAAATGGCGACTGGCGGCGTGTGAATAATCGAGCTGCTTGGATCAAGGTTGCCATGTTGATCTCTGAAGGTGTTGCTGTCCATCCCCAGACGCCGGTGATCTTGCAAGCCTGGGGCAAATAATAAGGCCAAACGTATCGGCCGATTGCAAGGATTCGGTTTACTGGCCATCCGCGCTGTGGGTTATTTACTGGTTCGAGCATGTAGTCGCTGGTTGCCCAGACGGTATCCCATGTCTGGTTGAAGTTGTCGTCTGTGGCCACTTGCGTGATCGAAACGTTATCGTCCATGTTCATCGTCCAGGGATCTAGCGGTGTGTAATAACGAGCCACTGGTGATCCTGTCGTTCCGTTGCGGTAAAAGAAGCGCCCGGTGTAATCGTCAATCATGCGGCTGGTTGCTGTGATCGCTGCTTCGAGTGGGGTGTCGTCCACGCTGTCTGTGATCGCAAGTGAGGCCTTTAATTCGGCCAGGGTGCAATAGGCATTAGTTAGGGCCACGCTTCGTCCTTCTTTCCGGTTTCGGCAGCATTGCACGTTCTAGTTTGGGATCGGCGGTTGCTGTTTCCTTTGCCGGCTTGCGCCGGATCTTCTTAATCTTGCCAAATATCATGATGTATCTCTTCCATCCAGAAGCTCTTCTGATGCGGCAAGATGGCAGCTGTGTTTACGTGGATCGTAAATCCGAGCGCCTTTGCCCTTCGACAGAATAATAAATCTTCCCCAATCCATTCTCCGTTTACTGGCCCATCCCAGAACCAGCACCAGTCTGTTCCCTGGTTTGGATCTGCGACTTCTCGCATCTTCTCCAGAACGCTTCGGTGAACTAGCAGGCATCCTGTTCCTGCTGCGTCAATTTCGAAGACTGCGTTCTTGTCGTATTTGTAAAGCGGAAGAAAGCCTTTATCTGAGTCCTGAAATATTGCTGGAACTGGCTTTGGGTAAGGCTTGCCTGGTACTCCAAATCCTGCAAAGACAAGGCCTGCGACGATCGGGCGCTCTTTGTCATGGGCTGTGTCGATCAAGGCGTCGAATGCCGGCGTCGTCAGCTGCTCGTCTGAGTCCAACATAAGAAGCCAGTCGCTCTTTGTGTTATCTAGAAATTGTTTCACCATGCGGTTGCGTTGCTTTGATAAAAGTCCAGAGCCTTTGATTCTCACAAATGGCCCGAGTCTGTCGCTTCTTGCTTGCGCAATTTGAATCAGTCTGAATGCGAAGGATCCATTTACGGATCCTGGATCGCACGAACCGATTGTTACTTTGTGTCCTGTCTTCATTTGTTTCCCCCTGTTTAGAAGTGCAGGGCGAGTGACTCGGGGGGTGGGCCACTCGCCCTGCACAATTTAGTGCTGTCCTTCGACTAGAAGGTTGGAGCGCTTAGACCTGTGCCTGAAATAATCGAGGCTGCAAGTGGGTAGCGCTCTGCTGTGAATGCGGCGTAGCCGTAAACAACAGATTTGATTTGAAGGTTTCCAGCGCCTGTCGCATCGAAGCGAAGTGCGAATGGTGATCCTGGCTGCTCCCAGAGATGAGCTTCGCTTGCTGTTACGCAATAGATTTCATCCTGGTTTGTTGTTGTTCCGTATGTTGTTCCGATGTTTGCATCAGTGATGATTGGAAGTCCGAGCATCTGGTATCCGGAGTTTCCGTATGCTGGTGATCCGCCTACGCCGATTGCGTTTGTCGCACCGTTTGCTGCTGGTACAACAAGTGGACGGTTTGTGCTGTCCACTGCTGCGAGCAAGAATGCGAGACGACGTGGGTGTACCACGAAGTGTGTAGGTGAAACGAATGCGTTTGTCTGGATCTGCTGAATTGCATCAGCGAGCTTTGGATAAAGCAATCCGACTGTTGGCGCTGTTGATGTGAATGTGATTGCGTTTCCACCTGAAGCACGAAGGCCCTTGATTGTGCCGGCTGTGCCTGCGCCATTGAGGATCTGTGAGTCGAGTGTTGTATGCCATGACTTGATCAAGTCAGCGATTACGAATGAATCGATACCTGTTCCGCGCTCTAGTGCCTGACGAGAAATATCTTGCTGGCCTGCGATTGTACGAACATTGATCGTGAGCAGTGTGTCATCCACATCTGTTTCTGATACTGCATCGTTCTGTGTAACTTGAACGGCTGTTGATGAACCTGTGGTCATGCGGCTAATGTTCAGAGTCATTCCACTTGGTGGAAGTGCCATCTTGTTTGTAGCTGCATCTGCGAATGGGCGTCCTGCGCGTGCTAGTGGAGCTGCAAGGTCAACGAGATATTGTGGAATTACAAGACCTTCGAATTGTGCTGTTCCAACATCGCGACGCTCGATTGACTCTTCACGCATATGGCGTGCGAGGCGCTCGTTTGCTGCGTAGTCATTTGAGAATTGCGCATTGAATGCGTCCTTCACGAATGATGCACCTGAGTTTGCTGAATATGTACGCTCTTCGCGTGTGATTGTTGCGCCGCCTGTTGTGCGTGGCATTACAACATCTGAAACTGCTGAGCGGATTTCAGATGCCTTTGCATCTGCATCTGCCTGTGCTTTCATCTTTTCAATCTTTGAATCGAGTGAGCGTGATTCTTCTACGAGTGTATCCACCTTTGTGGTTTCCTCTTCTGTTAGGTCAGTGCGGTTCTCTTCTGCTACTGCTTCAAGAACTGCGTCCATCTCTGACTTAACTGCATCACGACGCTCGATCAACTTATCAAGGAAAGACTTTGACATGTGTTGATCTCCTTCTGATTAGGGTTTGGATCAAAGTGGTGTCACTTTTTCTCGCGGCGCATATTGGGTGCGAGAGGCGCTCCGGCTTTGTATCTGCTGATTGCAGCAGAATTCTAGTTTATATTGTTTACGATTGCTTGAGCAAGGCGTAGAGAAATCTTACGACTTGCATCTTCTGGACTTGCTTCTGGTAATGGATCGATTGCTGTAAGTGTGGAGGCTTTGTGTCCTACGAGAGTTTCTGTTGCACGCCATCCATCTCGAAATTCTTCATAGATTCTAATCAAAACAGCAGGATCACCATCTTCAGCTGTTATTGAGAAATCTGTTCCTGGTATTCCTAGAACGCCTTCTCGCATAACATGTTCGATTCTTCCACGTGCTGTTCCACCTGAAGAATCCCATGATACAAAGCTGCCGACTGTATCGACTGCGCGAATTCCGTCTTCTTCCATCATTGGGTCTTCTGAAATTCCAAGAACTGTTTCCAGCATCGATTTTCCTTCGCCAAGATATTCGTATGATTCGTCGATCTTGTCGAGAATTGCCTGGATTACGATCAGGCTTTCGCCTGTGATCTCGCGGCCTTCCTTGATTGCTTTTCGAGCTGCTGCGATCTGTTCCCTAGCTTCGACTGTGGTCGTTGGATAGGCCGGGTAAGTCACAACTGAAACGTCGCCGTCTGAAAGGCTGAGCTCGGTAAGAACCCGGCGGCTGCGATCTTCGCTCCACTTCTGGCGGATCACTCTGAATGCGAAGCTCATCTGATCAACATCGCCGCGCTCGACCAGTGTGTAAAGGTCGCGAGCTGCTTGCGTGTCTGGGAGATCGGCGTCCATGTAGAGGCCGGTTTCGTCTTCGTGAAGTCGAAGCGTTTTGTTCTTTGTTCGTGCCAAAGGTAGGCCTTCGTGGTTGATCAAGAGGCGAACATCTGGTGTCTCTGTCAGGGTCTTCCTGAATGCGCCGGGTGCAATTCTCTCAAGGAATGGAAGCGGCACGCTGTCTTCGTTGAATACGGCTGCGTATCCTGAGAGGCGCATGGTTCCGTCTTCTGCCTGGCGAGCTTCTACGTTCTTGATCGTAAAGGTGCGGCGTTCGATTTTCTTTGTCATTTTGCTCCTTGAGTCTTCTTCTGCGTCGAGTGCATCTATCTTCCTTTGCGCCCAGTTTTGTGCTCGGTCGCTGAAGTCTGAATCTCCGCCCCATAAAAGCCAGGCGACTAATCCTGGGCCTGGGTATTGTGGATCGGATGGGTTGCTGTTCTTTGCTGCCTGGCCATCGACTTTGTGTCTTGCAAACCAGGGGGCCATTTTCCTGATCTTGTTTTCGGTGATATTTCCTGCTGCCATCTCTCGAGCTGCTTGCTTGGTTCCTTCTGTCAGGCCGTCGCCGCCATATCCTTCTGCCAAATATGCAAGTCCACGCTTTGCGTTTGCTCGAATAAATGCCGGGGCCGATAAATCAACGGCTCGGTTGCTTACTTCACCGCCTGGTTCTATCTTTTCTGCGATCGAAACTGCCACCATCTGGTCGATGGCATCTTGCTTATTTTGATGGCATCCGATTGTCGTGTATGTGCCATCTGCTTCTTCTTTAACGGCTGCCCATCCTGCGCAATCGCTCTGCTTGTCGCTTATTAAATATGGCATTTTTGTCCTATATCACTAAGAGAAGTTCTGCGTCGTCGTTAAGCACAGAGAAGTCTATTCTTGATGTTGCTTGTATTTTCATTGCGCCTAGTCGTGTCTTTGCTTGTCCTTTTATTTTCTTGGCTTGCTTTATCTGTATCTCTGGCCTGATGATGTTTGGTTGAACGTAGTTCGGAAGTCCTAGCGAACCAGAAGTTTGAACTATCGCCTGTGGAATGTTTGCCTGTGCTAGCAATGCTCCAAGAGGCGCATTAGCTGCGACAATGTTGTCGATTGCTACGGTTGCCGTTGCTGCTATGGATCCTAATGAAGCGCTTGCTGTCGCGAAGGTAATCGGGCCTAATACGTCAACATCGAGGTGAGAAGTATCAAGGACGAATTGCGCCATGTTAGCTCGCGAGTGTTAGGGATGCTGTTAGTGATCCACTTGGAATTGTGAAGGTATCGCCTGCTGTATATGCATTACCTGTTACGGCTCCGCTAAACAAGAAATTTCCTGCTGTTGCGTTATCCCATACTGTGAAGAAGGTGGAATCTTCTGAGCCTGCGATGTTTGTCCAGGAAACGTCTGCATCGGATGTAAGTCCACCGGCTGTTGCTGCAGCAAATGAGGCTGCTTTGCGAGTTGTCTCTGTTGCTGGATTGCCTGTGCCGTTTGCTCCTGGATCGCCGATGTGAAGTTTCACATAAACGTTGGCTGCTGAGTAAGCGGTGGCGTTGCCAACTGAATCCAGAAATTTGTTAGCAAGATAAGAACTTAGACCTGTTGCCATTATTCATCCCCTTCTACAAATTCTTCGATGACTTCAATAATCAAATTGTTTTCATCTCGGATGATTTTTCTACGGACTCTCTTGCGCTCGATTGTATTTGTCACATTTACTGTCGGTGCATCGACGCTTACATTTGGCGCTTCAACATTGACTTGAGGTGATTCAAGCATAACCATCGCCGGTTCAATTGTTACATTCGGAGCCGCAACGTTGACGGTTGGTTCTGGAACTTGTAGAACCATGTGCGGTTGCTCGCTTCTTGCTTCTCTTGAGTTGACTTCGTATGCGCTCTTTGGATCTGCTGGATCTATCGTTGAGATCTGTTGCAGCTGTGTTGATGGCAGTCCTGTATGGGCCATTGCTGGCAATCCGACCGCTTCTGTTACGGCCTTTGGATCGAAGCCGACCTGGATCAGGCTTGCTGCGATCTCAGCTCGAAGTTTGAGGCCTACATCTGGTGCATCTGCTGCGTCGATGTTCTGAAGTGGCACTCTGAATTGATCGCCTGCTACTCCGAGTGGCGATAAATCTTCAACGGCGCGGACGTCGTTAAGTGATAGGAAGCCTTCGCGGAGGCCCTTTGTGTATGCGTCGAATCGCTCGAGAGTGGTTCCACGAAGCAATGCGTCAAGATTGAATTTGATGAAGCCGTCTGGTTCTGGAAGTAATTCGGACATTGATTGTTCGATTCGTTCCAGTAATGGACGAAGTGAGTGCTGCACGAATGAGAGGTTCTGTGCTTCAACGCTTGCAAAGGACATTGCTCCTGCTACTGGATGTCCGAGCAGGCTGATCGGTACTCTGAATAATCTTGCAATGTCTTCAACGTTGAAGCGTCTCGCTTCTAGTAGCTGCGCATCTGCTGCGTTGAGTGTCAGTGGGCGAAATTGTGCGCCGCCGGAAAGGATTCCGATCTTGCCTGCGCGGTACGGCCCTGTGTGGGTGATGTTCCAATCGCGGCCGATGTCGCCTGCCTGCTCTTCTGTTAATTCGCCCGGCACTTCAATGACGCCGCCTGGGTTTGCTGCGTTGCCGAAGTATGCGGCTGCGTATGTGTCTGCTGCCATTGCTGCGCCGATCGTGAGTCGAGCTGCTGCGATCGGGCCGAGGCCGTACATGGATCCTGGAAGTCTAAAGAGTGGGATGTGTTTCATTTCGCGTGAGGTCAAAATGCGAGAATATATTCCTTCTGCATCTCTCATCTTATAGATAATTGGCTCGCCAGGACGTGGTCGTTCAATGCGAACGTCGTCTGGATGAACACAGTAGACCTCTTGAACTTCGCCCATGTCGTCGCGAACGGTGAGGATGAATGCGTTGCCATGAATATTAAGTGAGGCGATGATCTGTTCGTAAAACTCGAGGCGCGATGCTTCTGGATTCGGTTTATTGATCCAGGCTGGTTGCTCTCCGTAAACGCTGGCGTATGAGATTCTGTTTCTTCCGCGTCGGACGTATGCTGCAAGTGGCAATGAGGAAATCGTATCGCCGAGCAATCGGACGCATGCATAAACTGTTGACATGCGGATTGCAGAGTCTGCTGTTACATCGATTCCAGATGGGGCCATGTAAGCAGGGCGTCCTGGGATGAGTGGTTCGACCCATTGGCTATTGTTTGTGCGCTTCTGCTCTGCTGCTTTGATTCGCTTCGATAGACTCATCAGTTAGCCTTTTCTGTTATCCATACTAGAAATGTTCCCAGTGTAATTAATGCGATCGGCAATGAGAGCATTGCGATTCCTGTGGTTGCTAATGCTACGCCAGTCACCTCTGCTACGAGTGAGAAGTCTATTTTTTTCATTGCGCTCCTAAAGTTGAACCGAGAAGAACCTAGCCACAGGCGGCTTTGGTTCTGGTGGTTGCGTTGCTCTGTCGTATCCGAAGATTGCGGCTACTGCCGCATCGACTTTCCGCTTCGAGCTTGCTTTCGCAACCATTACGCCCCGAGATGATTGCTTCGTGACGCAGTTTGTTATGTGTCTTGCCATTCTCTCATCGCCATCGTGGGTAAAGCTTTGATTCACTACGGCTTCGTAGAATTTTTGCGTTGCTGGAACCATGCGCTCTGCGCTGTTCGGATATGAAACAACTGGCATTCCTTGCTCGTCTAGAACCATGAAGGTGCGCTGCCATCGCGCCGGGTCGAAGACGATCTCTTTGGTTTGGAAGTTGCTATTTCTGAAAGTGTCGATGATCGTCTGTTCGACTTCGGCCACCGGCACGTGCCATCCCTGTTCTGCATCGTCTGGTCGTTCCCAGATTCCTACAACCATGAGATGCGGTTTATCTCCGCCAAGCAGCCAGGCAACTAGCGCGGTGCTGTCGTTTGAGAAGGCTCCGTCAAATGCAAGGATGACGTTTTCGCCTGGTTCTGGCGTTCTCTCTGTGTCGATCAATGCTTCCCAAGATCCTGTCGGAAGCCAGGCGGTTGCTGTTGATACAAAGCAATTTGTGCGCTTGGTTCTGAATTCTGCTTCTGGTGTTCTTAAGACGGCGCTCTCGAAATCTTCGGCATCGACGATGTCTGCGAATCCTGGGTTTGATTCAATCCAGAGTTGCTTGTCTCTATGATCTGCTTCTGGGTTATTCGGTTCCCACCATGCAAAGAAAAACGACGGATCTACGAGTTCGCCCTTTACGAGCTTCTGGCCGTATTGATATAATGAATAGGCGAGGCTGTCCTGACCGTTTGCTTGCGTCTTTACTCCTGCTGTGGTGATGCCAAGTAAAAGTGAATCGGATCGTGCGCCGCCGGCGAGCGACATAACATCCCAGAGTTCGCGGTTTGGCTGCGCGTGTACTTCGTCGAAGATCACGATCGGTGAAGGGTTCAGTCCTTCTTTCGTGTATGCCTCTGCTGAAAGGGCGCGGTAAACGGATCCCTTGTCTTTGTATTCGATTACGTCGCGGTAAAGTGTAAACATCGAAGAAAGTTCCGGGTCAAGTTCAACCATTCGCTTTGCTGTTCCAAATACGATGCGAGCCTGATCTCGATCTGCTGCGCATGAATAAATTTCGGAACCGTTGCCGCCAAGTGTGAGCGCGGATAAACCCATCGAAGCTGCGAGTGCGCTCTTTCCATTTTTTCTCGCCATGCCGATTAGGGCGACTCTGTGTTTCATCCTGCCATCTGGCCTGCGTGCTAGTGCGTGGTTGAGAAGTTCCTTCTGCCAATCGCGCAGGTGTAAAAGTTCGCCGGCTGGTGCTGCGACCGAGTCTTTGGTTACTCTGCATACGGCTTCTGCAAATTCAGAATATAAAGGGCCATCACCGCGTTTGCGATCTGCAATCGTCACCGGCGTTATCCAACGCGGCGGCCATGATTGAATTTTCTTTTTAGCCACGTGCTCGCGTCATCAATTCCTGGATGCGTGTCTGTGCTTGAACTTCTGCAAGTCCGAGTCGCGAACGCTCGACCGGGTTGAATGCAATCAATGAAAGCATTGCGGTTATCTGGTGATCAAGGTGGCGCAATGCAACGCGGTCGCGCCATTCTCCGCCTCTGAAAACTATCGCCCGAAGTTGAACGCGTTCATCCATCGTTTCGCAAAGAATCATCACATGTTCGATGTCTGTGGTTGGAGAAATCCATGCACGTCCTGCTTGCCAGATTCGTTCCCACATGTTTTGTCCTTCTGATCCAAGTGGGCGAAGTGGTTCTGGTGTTTGCATCGCCATTGGTAATGCAATCAGGTTTGCTTTATCTGGAAGTGGTCGTTTCCCTGGGTTGCCCAGTTTGCGCTTCTGCTCGATTGTCTTTGGGGGATTAGGCATTGTCGCTTCCTATGAAATCGTAAGGCTTGCCGGTGAGTTCGTTGATTGGAAGGATTCCAGTCAGTTCTTGCCAGCGCTTGCATATAACGTCTGCGTATATCGGATCTAATTCGACAAGTGCTGCCGTCATTCCTAGTGTGTGAGCGGCGACCAGAGTGGATCCTGATCCACCGAATGGATCCAGAACAACCGAGTCACGATTTGCCGAATTGCTCAATATACGAGTGATGAGGTTGATGGGCTTCATGGTCGGATGTTCTGAATTTCTGCGTGGACGTGGCTCTCGAATAATTGTCGATGACTCTCTTGCTGTTTCGATTATCTTGACGAGTTCTGTCTTGCTCAATGTGTCCAAGTCCTTCGTTGCGAAGTCGAGAACGGTTGAGTCGTTGAATGGGCCGAACCAGGGATGAGCTGCTCCTGGTTTCCATCCGTAGATGATTGGTTCGTGCTGCCAGTTGTAATCCTGGCGGCTCAATGTGAAGTTGTCTTTCACCCAGATAAGAATTTGTTTGAGCATAAATCCGGAAGTCTTGAACGCTGATCTGAAAGTGACGCTGCTTCCATCTGCGTGGCAGACATAAATCGGGCAGCCCTCTTTCGCGTTTGCGTACATCGCTCCGTAAGTTGCAAGGAGAAACGATTCGAATTCTAAGTCGCTCATGGAGTCGTTCTGAATTGTTAGGCTTTCATTTGTTCCGCCGGTATATGCGACGTTGTATGGCGGATCGGTGAAGATGCAATCTGCAAGTTTGCCGCCGAGTGCCTTGCTTAGAATTTCTGCGTTTGTTGAATCTCCAACAACAAGGCGGTGCGGCCCGAGGATCCATGTGTCGCCTTCGACGCTGTGCGCTGTTCTTGACTTCGCTGGTGCTGCATCTAAGTCGCCGGCCATTGGAATCTCTTCGACCGGAATCTTCAGAATCTCTGCGATCGCTTCCTGGTTGTAGCCGGCGTCGCTTACTAGTTCTGGATCTACATTTACGAGCTGCGCGATCATCTCTCGAAGCGCGTCTTCGTCGTAGGTTCCAAGTTCGGCGGTGCGGTTATCCGCGAGCGCGAATGCGTGGGCTGTGTTGTCATCGTCGTCTGTCCAAACGACCGCGATCTCACTCCAGCCAAGCTGCTTCGCTGCTTGCCATGTGTGGTTGCCTGCGATGATCGTGCCGTCGCTGTGTTTGGCAACGATCGGCTTGCGTTGTCCGAAGCGCTCGAGCGATCGCGCAACGGCGGCAATGTCGCCCCTGCGTGGATTGCCAGGCAGCGTGTGCAAGTCGTCGATCGGCGTGGCCAAACTCTTCAAGCTTTCGTTGATCATTTTTCCCCCTGTTTTAGTTTATCTGTCAAACCCTGAAAACCCCTGAACTGCGACGGTGCGCGTCCTGG
>Ga0209401_1000320_pt1 | contig 32925 bp, 54 predicted proteins | sample M_140807_MF_Meta_FD_187318 | JGI IMG/M metagenome (GOLD analysis project Ga0209401, IMG submission 187318) | Freshwater microbial communities from Lake Montjoie, Canada to study carbon cycling - M_140807_MF_MetaG (SPAdes) (version 2) | ecosystem: Environmental > Aquatic > Freshwater > Lake... | reverse complement strand
GTGGCGACGACTGCCGTCGATTTCTTGAGTGTGGCCCCGTAGTAGTTGCGTCCTATGGCTAGGCCAGTAAATCACGACGTTAAGAGGGCGATGGCGGCCACGGGCAAATCCCGTGCTACCGTCTACCTTCAGCGCAAGAAGGCGGAGTCGCAGCCACTGGTCAAGGCAAAGGGGGGCGGGTTGGACGTAGAAATCCAACGGCTTGAGGATCTGGCGGCCAGCCTTGGGGAGTCAGCCAAGGACGACACGCGGGCAGATCGCTCCGAGCTGATCAGTAACTACACAAAGCTGGTCGAAGCACTGCGCAGGATGAAGGGCGACCGGCCAGACATTGACCAGGCGGAAGGCACGATGGTGCCAGTCGATGAGGCCGATAAGATTTTGGCCGCAAGGGATAACGCTCTGATCCCGCTACTTAAAGGAATGGCAAAACGGTTGGCCCCGATCTGCGCCAACAGGCCAGCGGTTGAGGTTGAGGCAGAGGTGGAAAACGAAGTGGGACAGATCATGCGTCAGGTAGAGGCGGCACTGTGACCAAAGCGCAGTCGGAACTGCATCGAAGGGCGCGACTGCGTTGGCACTACGAAAAGCCGCCTGGGGTGATCGAGTGGGCAGAGAAAAACATTCAACTAGATAGCAGGCTTACGGCTCGCCCTGGTCTTTACAGTACAACGTGGACGCCTTACGTGCGGGGCGTACTGGAAGCATTAGCCGATCCTGGCGTGCACACCGTCACGCTTTGCTGGGGATCGCAGACAGGCAAGACGCTAACGCTTGCGGTTTGGCTTGCGTACAGAATCGCAAACGATCCAGCGCCAGCATTGCTCGTAATGCCTAACGCGGATCTGGCTAGATCGTACAGCGAGACGCGGTTGGCTCCACTGTTCCAGAAGTGCAAGCCAGTGAAGGCACTTTTCCCGGTAGATATGAACGATTTTAAAATCATGGAAATGCAGTTTGCGACCAGCACGCTGAGTCTTGTCGGCTCAAACAGCCCAGCCAATCTTAGCTCAAGGCCGATCTGCATTGCCGTTTTGGATGAGCTGGATTCTTTTGCCCCACCATCCGAAAAGGACGCGGCCGCTTACTCTCTGGCGTTAGAGCGCACTAAATCTTTTCCGCAACGTAAGCACGTTCTTACAAGCACCCCGACGCTTTCCAGCGGGGATATCTGGATTAACTATCAGGCAGGATCGCAAGAGACTTTTCACGTTCCTTGCCATGCGTGCGGAGAATTTCAAGCGATGGAGTTCGGGCAGATAAGGTGGGATGAAACGGCGCGATCAGAAGATGGTAAATGGGACATGCGCAAGGTAACCGAAACCGCTACCTACCATTGCACAAAGTGCGACGCTAAGTGGAGCGAACGCAACCGCAGGCAATCCATTGAAAGGGGAAAGTGGGTTGCTGGCAATTCAAACGCCGAGACAGGGCGCAGATCGTTCCGCCTGCCGTCATGGTATTCAAGCACGCTCGGATTTGCTGACGCGGCTAAAAAGTTTTTAACTGAAAAGCACTACCTGCACGGGTTGCAAGGGTTCGTGAACGGGTGGAGTGCTATGCCTTGGGAGGATCAATTCGATGATGATGAGCTGAACAGCATCCCGCCAGGAGCGTTTGCAAAGAAGCAAGAGTGGGAGGCCGACCACATCAAACTGGCGGCGATCGATCGACAGATAGACGGCTACTGGTTCGTGGTACGGGCGTTTGGTAGGGATGGATCGAGCCGATTGATTGAGGAAGGCCACAGACGAACGATCGAGGATATCGCCCAAAGCCTGCAAGACTTAGGCGTGAAACCGCGGCATGCCTGTATCGATTCGGGTTACGAAACCCAAGACACCTACCGCATCGCTGCCCGCTATGGATGGATGGCGATAAAAGGGGAGGAGCGACCGCACTATCTAATCGAAATAAACGGGACACGCATAAAGAGCGTGCACAGCTCCGAACAAACTACTGACGCAGGCTGTCATCTGCTCCTACTCAGCTCGCCGGCGTGCCAGGATCTGCTGGCTTGGTTACGCAGAGGGCAGGGGCCAACGTGGGAAGTGGCGCACGACGTAAGCCCAGATTACCGGGAGCACATGGCGAGCCACAGAAAAGCCCATCGGATTAACCGCAAGACAGGTAAAGACGTGTATGAGTGGATTCGGATCAAAAGCCGACAAGATCACTTATATGATTGCGAAACATACCTGGCTGGCCTTGCCGTTTACGGGAAGGTCATTGCGGCAGAGGCGACGCTTACGCAGGTATGATTGACACGATTTTGGCGATGTGGAGCGAGGTCTGCTTTTTTCCCTTTGGATACAGTCGGCAAAAGATCCGGTTGCGACACGTCTTGCACTTGAAGCAATCGCCGCAAATCAATACAGCACCTTTAATAATGGAGGTCGCGTGATGGTTAGCGCATCCGTTGCGGGCAAGTCTTTCAGCTACCAAATGCAACCAGGCGTCAATCCGTCCAACATTGCTCAAGCGGCTTACGAGCTGTGGACGAAGGTCAAAGATTTCACCACCTCGGCCGAACTCGAAAACTTCCTTACAAAATCAAACGGGCAGATGAGCTACCCTAACTTTGGCGCTATGTCGCCCATCAATCCATGAGCTTGGGTTCTTGGTTTGGCCGCATCGTTCGGGCGGGTGCTGAGGACTACACAAAGCGGCAGCACATTTACGTAACTCCGCAGGATACACGCACTGACGTATCCAATCAAAGCCGCAAGCAGGTTCTAGGGTTGGCTCGCTATTGGTTTTACAATAGCCCCGTCGTCCGTGGTGCGATTGATTGCATGGTTCGCAATTCGATTGGCCCTGGCATCAAAATGCAATCCCGTACAAGCGACGAGGGATGGAATAAGGCGACCGAGGAATGGCTGGAGAATTGGGCCCGTGCTTGCGATATCCGTGGCCTTTTGGATTGGAGCACCATTCAGCAAATCGCCACCCGCACCTGCCTACGCGATAATGAAGTCTTTATTTTGCTAACCGATAACGGTGACGGCTGGCCAATGCTTCAGATGGTCGAGGCGCACCGCTGCGAAACGCCAGACTACTTACAAGGCGAGAAACGGGTGATCGATGGCGTGCGGGTGAATGCCCAAGGTCGACCGCTCTCCTACTACATCAACACGGGCGACGCAGATAAGTATTCAGAGATTCAAGCCCCCGATCTAATCGTACTGGCAGAACGCGACAGAGCTGACGAGCTGCGCAGCCTTTCACGATTAGTCACATGCTTAAACCTGATCCAAGATCGCGAAGAGATTTTGAGCAACACAATGGTCAGCGTGAAACGATCCAGCGCGATTGGATTGGCATTGGAAGGCGAGGGAAGTGCGGGATTCTTTGGCCCTGAATCAACCAACTCAGAAGGAATCACGACAGACCGAGTATTCGGTTCGGGTGCGATCTGGAACGTTCCGAATGGTCGCAAGATCCGCGAGATTAAAGACGATCGTCCAAGCCCTAACTTGACCGAGTTTATGGATCAGTTTTTGCGAGCCGTGGCCTCTGGCCTTGGCTTGCCTTACGAGTACCTATGGAAAGCGGATCTCTCCGGCCCATCGCAGAGATTCGTCCTGGCACAAGCCCAGCGCAGATTCGACGAAATTTCACAAACCGTAATCAATCAACTCGTTTCAAGGGTTCGCCTTTGGGCACTAGCTAAGGCAATCAAACGCGGCGATCTGACTCCTCCGCGTGGGATGGATCGGTGGTGGCAGGCGGCCTATCACACCCCCCGCCAGACCACGATTGATGCTGGCCGGGATAGCGCAGCCGATCGTGAGGATCTGAAACTTGGCCTTACCACCTATGCGGATATTTACGCCGCCAGGGGAGAGGATTGGCAGGATGCGATTGATCAGAAGATTGCGGAACAAGCCTACATCAGATCAAAGTGCGAAGCCGCCGGCATTCCCGTTAGCGAGGTGCAATTTATTCCAAACCAACCGCAAGCCCAGCCAGCCGTGACTCCTCCCAGCGCAGCCCCGGCAGATGAAGTGCCAGCACAAGCTCCCGCTCCAGAACTTTCCGCGCCTGCTGAGACAGTAACTCTGACTGCTCCTGTTGAGGCGGCACCTGAGCCTGTAGCCAAGACCGAAACCTTCACCATGAAGGACGACGCAGATTTTAACCTGTCCTCTAAAGAGCTGGATATGGTGGCGAAAAGCCTTGGCCTTAAAGACAAAAAGCCTCGCAAAAAAAAATCGAGTTGACGCGGTTTGGCCGATATGGCCGAAAAGAAATTTAAAGGGATTAGCGTCATCACTGCTGGCCCAGCTTTAGGGCACGGAATGGTGATCGATGCGGAGACTCTCACTCAAGTAGTCGAGCGTGGCAACGAAGCAGAGCAGGTGAAGGTACTCAGCGACCACAGCTCCAGCATCTCAAACATTATCGGATACCTTGAAAACTTTAGCCTGGATGGCGGCAGAGTCCGTGCTGACCTGACTCTCTTTGAAAGCCACGACGGCTTTTCCTACTTCAGCGAACTCATCAGCACCCTTCCTGGGCAGATTGGGTTTTCCATTAGCTTTTCTGGCATCCCGCGTGAAGCGGCAGACGGCACGATGCTGGCCGACGTTCAAAACCTATTCAGCGTTGACCTTGTTTTGTCGCCCGCAGCGAACCCAACGGGAATTTTTCACGCACGGGTTGACAGCAACCAAAAAGCCATGACCGAAAAACTACCGGCTCAAGAAGCCAAACTAGAAGCGTTGGCAGAAGCCGCGCCCGTTGCACCGACGGCCCCGGTGGAAAAAGCGGTAAAAGCTGCTGAACCAACCCTCTCCGACATCAACGCAAAGCTGGACGCCATCATGGCTATGCTCATGGCTATGCTCACGGCTGATGCGGTGAGCGATGTGGTTGAGGAACCTATGGCCGCCAAGGTTGAAGAAACAAATCTTTCCGAACCCGAAGTTAAAGCGGAAGAAGTCAAAGCCGAGGAACCAGCCGTTAAGGTTGAGGCCGAAGCCAAGACTGAAGAAGTGAAGCCAGAAGCACCCGTGGCCAACGAGGCCGCTGCTTTAAAGGCCGAACTTTCCGCAAAAGTGATTGAGCTTGAAGCCTCGCGTGGCATTAAGCCCATCGAATTAGAAACTTCCAAACAACTTTCTCGCGTAGAATTGCTGGCGCAGTTCAACGCAGAAAAGAATCCCCGTCGTGCGGCGGAGATTTTTAAACAAATCAAGTTCGCACGATAACCCACTACAGGAGATACAAAAACCATGGCTAACACACTCGGCTCGGTATCTAACGGCAAAGCCATTGCGCAACGCGCATTGACCACGCTTGTAGATTCCCTGCCTTTCCTAACAAAAGCGGTGACGGACTTCTCAGATGTCCCGGCCCGCATGAACGACACAATCACAACCCACCTCGTGACCGTAGGCACTGCTGGTGCATACAGCACGACTGCTGGATACGTTGCCCAGGATCGCACTCAGACTGATGCCACCATCAGCTTGAGCAACTTGATCCATAGCACCTACGCCATCCGCGATGATGAGAAGTACAGCTCCTCCATCGATCTAATCAACCGCTTTGCTTCCTCGGCAGCTTATGCCTTGGGCAAGAGCATGACGGATAGCTTGCTCGGTCTTGTGACCAGCACCTTCGCTTCGACCCTCACGGTTGCGGCCGGTGCGTTGAGCTATCGCGGCGTGGTCAGCTTGGGATACAGCTTGGATACTAACAAAGTTCCGTCGAACGACCGCTATGCGATCGTTTCCCCGGATAACAAAGCCAGCCTCCTGAACGACAGCAGCATCGTTGCTAACGCTCAGATCCAAGGTGATACGGTGAAAACCGGCTCCATTGGAATGGTCAACGGCATTGAGGTGTTCTCCTACACCGCGCTTCCCTCGGCAGTGTCCAAGGGTTTTGCGGCACAGAAAGAAGCCCTCATCGTTGCGGCTCGCGTGCCCGAAGCTCTCGACAACTATCCTGGCAGCCAGGACGTAGTGACCGATCCTTCCAGCGGCCTTTCTTTGGCCGTCAGGGAGTTCGTGAATCCTACCCTCGGAACCACTAACCGCAGCTACATCTTGCTGTTCGGCGTGGGACGTGGATCGACCAGCTCGCTGGTTCGCTTGGTCTAAGTTACAGAATCATCCGGGTAGCTCGGACGCATCGGGGGGTGCGTCCGGGCTTTCCCACCTTAAAAAATGAAAACCCCCCTTGTCACAATTGCCCTCATCTCCGGCCCCGGAGAGGGGGCGATTTTGCGTAGATTGATCGAGTCATCCCGTGGCCTATGGGATCAAGTGGTAGTCGTCCCAGCAGTAGGCGCAAATGATGCGCACAGTGTGCGCCAATGCGCTCAGGAAGCCGCTGGCGAGGCTTTAGTGTGCGAGGAATACCACAATAGCCCTGAGTTTAAGGATTGGCCTCATATCGATAATTTTGCAGCCGCCAGAAATAAAGCCTTCAGCCTAGCCACAGGTAAGTATGTGATTTGGGCAGATTGCGACGATATCTTTGAGCCAGGGCAGGCGGAGGCCCATCGGCAAGCCATTATGGATCGGGAAGCAGGCAAGACGGAGTGGGATATTTTAGTCACCATTTACGACGTTCAAAACTCCGGAATGCGCAACAACAAGCGCGAGCGGATATTCCGCAGGATGGAGGACGGCAAACTCCCTGCCCATTGGGAGCGACAGATCCACGAAAGAGTCACGCCAGCAAAAGACGCAAAGATTGGCGTGGCAGAGCACCTAAAAATCCTTCATGCCCCTAATGGGCCAAAGATATCTAGCGCGGAGCGGAACAAGCGGATTATCGCCAGCCGTATCAGCGGCATCGGAATGGAGTGGTACTATCTGGCGCAAGAGCACTTTCTAAAAAACGAGTATCAGCAAGCCATCGGGCCTTGCCTGTTGGCGTTGGAACACGGCGATCTAGGCTCAGCCGAGCGTTACCAGCTCCACACGCAGGCCAGCATGATGCTGTCTGACCGGGCAAAACGATTAGAGCATTTAGGCAAAGCCATCACCCTTTGCCCGCTACGTCGTGAGGCGTACGGCTTACTGGCCGCTGACAGAATGGATCACGACGATTTCACCACCGCATTTCACATTCTAAAAAAAGTGGATTCGATGCCGCATACAAGCGATTGGAATCAGGAGAATCGTTGGTACAAGCACCTGCCCCGTCAGTTAATGGCCCAATGTTTACGGGCGGATAAACAAAACCTAGAGGCGGATATTCTGGTCAGAGAAGGATTCCGATCAGCCTGGGGAAGAATCACCGTACTGCATGTTGGCGAGCCAGAGGACTGTCTGCGCTCGCTCGCCCTCTACACAGACACAGCAGACGATCCTAACGCAATTCAGCACATGCTCGTAACCCAGCGTGGGAACAAGCAGGCCGATCGCCATCGCATCATTCACTCAGCGGACGAAGCGATGGGGGCAGCGGCCGGGGATATCTTGCTCACCGTTACTGCCAAAGATGCGAAGATGCCTGGACTACGTTGGGATTTGGATCTGATTGAAAATGGAACTATCCCGCCAGGAGCAGATCGACTGCCCGATCCTGTCGATCGCTTAAACCGAGTCATCGTTGGCTTAACTACAACCCCAAAACGCATTGGCACAATTCTGCCCACAATAAAAAGCCTGCTTAACCAATCGCGTCCAGCAGATCAGATCATTCTGTCCGTCCCTGAGAAGCTGGCTAGAACAGGCGAACGCTTTGGGGATATTCCTAAAGAGATACAAGAGCTGGCTGATGCTGGTAAATTACAAATTCACCGCACAAAGGATTATGGCCCTGCGACCAAGTTTATTGGCCCGCTGGAAGTAGGCGGGGATCCTGACGACAAGATTTGCTGGCTGGATGACGATATTCTCTACAGTCCACGACTTTTGCAGACCCTCGCTGAAGAATTACACAACAGACCAAAAACGGCGATTGGAGTCTGCGGATTTTTTATGACGGGATCTACCGGCTACGCCATCGCCCCCGACCACGGCGGGAATGCGGAGATTCTGGAAGGTTTCGGCGGCGTGATGTGCAGGCGTTTGGACATGCCAAAGGCTGAGCTATGGCCAGCCGTTGCCGCGAATGACTTTGCTGGCCTGACTCCCTTGGCTCGCGCCCGTTTCCTTGCGGATGATTACATGATCAGCACGGAACTGCGGAAGGCAGGCACTGCCACGCTTGTCTGCAACACCTCAGACTTAAACCGCGCGAATGCCTTAAAGATTCGCCAGGAGGGATTGGGGCCAGACGCACTACAAAACAACAAAGGCACGGGCGGGAATCTGGCCGCCTATGCGTTGCTGAAAAATGGTTAAGACGCTCACCATCTCGGCCTACAATCGCCCCGCATATTTCGCTCAGGTAATCAGAGGGCTGGCATGGTGCGATGGGGTGGGCGAGTACGACGTCGTGGCTGTATTAGATCCATCCGACAAAACGCACGAGCTGGCAGAGATTGCTAAGGCGGCCGGTATTCAGACGATGATTATGCAAGAACGATTAGGCTGCGGATCAATGATTCGATACTGCATGGAGCTGGGATTTAGAATTTCAGATTTTCACATTCACTTGGAGGACGATACGGTGCCTAGCGTCGATTGCCTGCGCTGGTTTGAATGGGCGGCAAGGAATGCGCCAGCCACGATCCTGACGATCAGCGGCTACAACCAACACGGGGGCGATGCCAATCCAAACACGTTTGGCATCCGCAACTGGTTCACTCCTTGGGGATGGGGAACTTGGCGGGAACGATTTAATCAGCACCTTGCGCCAACTTGGGATTCTTCTTTTTGGGATGGCGGCGTGCAGAGAGTTAGGGAACGGCTTGGCATGTTTGAAATGTATCCGCGTGTAAGTCGGATACAGAACATCGGGGCAGAAGGCGGAACGTTTTGCCCAGGGTCAGAATTTCACAAAGAAAACCAGCACGCGACACGGGTGGCAATGCCAGAGGAGAAACAAACCACATGGATCACATCACAGTAGACTCAGAGGATTGGTTTACGTTTGGCGGGCTATACGACGACGTGCTCAAGTTGGTTCCAACCAGCGGAGTAGTTGTAGAGGTTGGATGTTGGAAAGGAAGGAGCACCGCGCACTTAGTCGTGTCGGCGTTTAATACTGGCCGATCGATTCGGGTATATGCGGTGGATACCTGGCTCGGATCTTCCGAGCACGGAGAACAGCCAGACCTTTACGATGCGTTTTGTAAAAACATGAAGCTTGTCTGGCATCTATTCACGCCACTGCGCAGGCCATCGATTGAGGCCGCAAAAGGATTTAAGGATGGATCGATAGACTTTGTATTTATTGATGCCGCGCACGACTACGAAAACGTAAAGGCCGATATCGCGGCTTGGCTGCCCAAGGTAAAGCGGGGCGGCGTGATTGCTGGGCACGACTACATGTGCGGTTGGCCTGAGGTGGATCGGGCCGTTGCAGAGGCTTTTAACTGCGTCACGTTTCAAGACAACTGCTGGGTCAAAGTTTTGACATAAGGAGCACGACGTGACCGAGCTGGAACAACTTATGACCAGCGGCCTTTCCGAAGCGATTGCCGCCGCACCCGTAACCGCATCTTTTAGCGGCACAGTCGTTACAGGCTTTTATACATCAAACGAGCAGACGGGGCAGCTTGGCTACGGCGGGATGATTGATCCACAAGGCAGCGAATTTGTTTATGTAAGCGCAGGCGTCACAACGCCCAGCCTGATGAGCGTCATCACGGTTGCAGGCGTTCGCAAGCGGGTAGCCGGGATCAATACGGACAGCGGCACGACAAGCCTTACGTTAAACACCCCGGAGGACGTGCGGAAATGAGCCTACGCCTAGACTTTGAAAACGCACTGACGAGCTACCTAACCACCGTCAGCCCGTCCAAGCCTACCGGCCTAAACATTCAGGCGGGGCATCGGATCGACGATTTACAGGTGCCAGCTCTGATCATCCATGCCGAATCGGCAGAGCCAATATCCGAAGGCAATTCTGGCGCGGATAGAAAGATCAGAATAGATGCGACCGTGATTACGCCTATGCAGGAAACTGGAACTACAGTAAGCCATTCAGCCTTCTACCTTTGGACTTGCGAAAGACTTAGAGATAATTCGGCTATCTGCTCCGCAATCACGGCAGGAATGACGGTTTATGGCTCTTATATTGCCGACGAAAAAAGCTCAGGAAACGAGCAGGCGATGGGCGACACAGTTTCAGCCTTCTTTTTTGTCACGCGCTGATTGACACGGATTATTCCCGCGTATGGCATACATCTACGGAACCACTGCTAGTTCTAACGTCACTGAATCAGTAGTAACCACAAATGAGCTTGCACCGATCGTTGGCGCAACTGGCGCTGTAGTTACTGTTTTCCAAAAATACGCAAGAGGCGAGGGAAGCACAGAAACCGTTGGCAGCGCATCATTACCGACGCTCTTTACCGGTTCGATGGGAACAACGGCTAGAATCACATCATACGAATATAGGGAAAGCCCTGTTGAGCCAAATAGGCTCACAACCAACACCACTCAACTGACAACAATCTCCTAATATGGCATTTTCAGGAACAGTATCAGGGTTGGCCTTAACAAACGTGTCCATTAGCGGATCTGTGGATACATCCATCGTTGAGTCAGGAACTGCAAACACAGCTCCAGTTGTTGCAGAAGCATATAACAAAAAACTGGATATCAGTATTGAGGGTATTGATGACGGTTTTACCGCAAGCACATCTGTAACTTACAAGGGCAAAACATTTTTAGTTACCAGCACGGAAACAAAGCGCACTGCAGGAGACGTTAAGAAAGTCTCTTTACGCGGTACCGCCTACGATTACGCAGCTTAAAACAATTGCTGGGAAGGGGCATAAAATATGTCCCTAGATTTAAAGTTTGCCGAGAGTGTTCTTAATCTGAATCACCGCGTACTCGGCAAAAAATTAAAGCCGTTTTCGCTTTGGCACGCCCTACTGCTTGAGGCGATTCAATCGCCAATCTGGCTAGGCCAAGGTAAGCTAACTCTGGCTGATCTTCATTCTGCTGTTGCGATTTGTTCAAATGAGTGGCCTAAATTTAATCTTAAGGCCGACGCCTTTACAATTCTGCGCAACACGTTTTTAAGAGGAGAGCGATTAGAGAAAGAATCTAAAAAACTTATTGCCTATTTTAACGACTACAATTCAGTCCCAATGCTTTGGACGGTTGAAAAGACGGACAAAAAAGAAACGCCAAAATGCCCTTTACCCATGGCGCTAGATCTTGTCGCTTGGCTCGTACGCCACGGATTTGGAGAAACTAGGTCGTGGAATATGCCGATAGGATTAGCTCATTGGTACTATATTGCGTGCGCAAAGCAGAGGGGATCCGATATCGATCTTGTTAGCCCGGAAGAACAGCTCGTAATTGATCGGGTAAAGGCAGGGCAAAAATGAGACTGCAACCCGTCTACATGCGTGTGGACGATTCTCGCCTTCAGCAAGCGCTCAAGCAATGGATGGTGTTGAAGGGGAAAAATGTTTCAGAAGCCCTAAAGAAAGCAACGCGACTGATTTGCGTTAATCTTGCCTATCAGACTCAACCTTTTGGAGATGAGCAGGGAAGGCTGCAAGGTATGAAGGCAATCGCTAGGGATCTAAACTATATTTTTGTAAGCCTTAATGCACAAAGCATGGCCTATTTCAAAGAGGTCATGGGAGGAACAAATAAACGCTTAGTATTAACACGTAAAGACGGCACGGTTTGGATTACTGATACCGATACTTATATGACAAAAAGTCAGATGAAGGCTTTTCATCAAACAATGAGAACACCCGGGCGTGGGAATGTGAAAAATGCAAATTCCAAACGGCAAACAAAGGATGTGGGTAGGCATCAGGAGCGGCCGCGAGGCGTGGTTTCAGAATCCGATTTAACATCTTACACGCAGAGCGTTTGGAAAAAGTCAGGCATAGCTAAGGGTGGCTGGGCTGCATGTGCTAAGATTTTAGGTGGATCTAGGGGCATTCCGCAGTGGGTAACTAGGCACGCTGGCAAACGAGCAGGCGGCATGGTCAACGATCAAAGCATGCGAAAAAAAGATCCGCGAATTACATTCACAAACATGGTTCCGTGGGTGTCGAAAGTATTGTCGCCAAGCCAAGGTCAGCACGCTCTTGACATAGCCAAGTACAAGATTGTGAAAGAGATCGATATAGCCATTAAGCATTCTTCCAAAGTTGCGGGGTTTAAATGAGTGAAGTAAAAGTATCCGTAGGGCTTGAGACAACGGCATTTGAGACTGGATTTGCCAGGTTACAAAACTCTGCGGCACGATTTAAGCATGAGCTAATGGCGGGCCTTGCTGGCGTGTTTGGTTTGGAACGCCTGGCGGCTGGATTTGAGGGGGCTATCAGTAAGGCATCTCGCCTTGTGGACGTAGCTAAACGATTTGGAATCCCATCGGATGAACTACAGAAAATGGCAAACGCAGCAGAGTTGTCTGGCGTGGATATGGAATCGCTTGCTCGCAGTATGCAAAGAATGGAAGTGAATGCGCAAAAAGCATTCAACGGAACAGGGGAAGATGCGGCAAAACTACGAGAAGAATTTAAGGCAATAGGAATATCTGGGAACGATTTGGTCACAATGACTCCTACTGAAAAGCTGATGAAATTTGCAGACGCACTTCATAGCGGAGCATTGGCTGGAAGGGACTTTGCTCTGGCAAAAACCTTAATGGAACGTGGCGGCCCTGGTATGCTTGCCTTTTTGGGGCAGGGTGCTGAATCCATACGCGAAGAAGCCGACAGCATGCGCTCGTTTTCAGTAGAAACAGCAGGCGCGCTTAAAGGGCTTGAGGATGAATTTATACGGATTAAAAACAATATAACGGATCTGTTTGGAGATATTGCCGCCAAGTTTGGCACGCCTATGTTGCGACTGTTTGCTCAACTTCAAGCAGTAGCTTACGAATTTGGCGGCCAGATTGCTGACCTACTGGCAGGAAACGTAAAGGAACTAATGAACGGGCCGCAGAAGATGATTGAAGCATTTCAAAGGGGTGGGCAGGAATTTGATCAACGGATGGCTATATCGGCAAACCAAGGAAACAGGGCGATGCCTAACATGGATGCTGTAGCTGCCCCATTAAAGGGAGACAACAAACTCACCATTCTTGCGGATGCCCTGCAGAAGGTTGGAGGCGGTGGCCAATTCGCACGAATCGGCGGGCAGGATTATACAAAAGACATTTACGGTGGCCTATCTTCTGGAAAATTTAGAGTAAAAGCGGAGATCGTTGACGGCATATCAGGTTTCAGCGCAACACAAGGAGCACAATAATGGCATATTACGAACAGCCCGGACGCACGACTTCTGTTGATAGTAATGGGAAACAGACAATTACAATAACCTATGTCGGCACAGAGGAAGCTACGCAGCCATCGGGTATCACTGGCACAGTAAAATCCAAATCAGTCACAAAGTCGGAAGCTGGCCAGATTCGCACGCAGTTTCAGATTGAGCTAGATTCACCAGCTCAAGGCTCAGTCGGACAACAAGGAAAGTTCTCTGGCGGGGCAAGCCTTGAATATGTTTCATCTGTGCGCACCGTTCCAATTGAAGCTCACCCCAACTTTGGCGGATCGCAAATCTCAAGCGGCGGCTTCATTAAACCCGAAGATATAAAACTAATTAAGGACACAGTTCAAACACCTGGAAAAACATTTGACGACATATCAGATCAGCTTGTTTCTGGAGAGTTGGGAAAGTGTAGAAGTCTATATGGTTATCTCGCCAAGGGAGTGGAATCTTATTACGTGCCGTCCATGATTGTGCGTAAAACATATCAGGCATCCTCTCCTCCTTCTGGCGGAAACGTTGGCAAGATATCTTCACCAGGTGGCGCAGTTCCAGGCGCACCAAAAGGCGCAACTTTTCTTTTGATCAACATTTCAGCACGAGGAACAAGCGGATCTTACACAGTCACGGAAGAGTACGAAATGAGCGGGGAAGGTGGCTGGGACACGTTTCTCTACGGATCTTAATCTTTTGACACCTCAATAAGCTAAATCCCTATGCCTCACTATTACGTAGACCTAGATAACAATAAGCTGATCACAGGCTCATCCAGCACACAGATTGCGCCTACGCCAAGCCTCTACCAAGGAGACAAGCCAACTTTAGAGCTGGAACTTATTACAAGGACAACTGGCGTGATGGCTCAATACACATCCGCAGCCAGCGCGGTGAACGTGCGGATCGGAGCGCTGGGATCTTCCAGCGTTGCTTCCGCACTCACGCTTTCGGTGGTAACCCTTTCCGCTATTGCAACAGCCACGGCTGGAATTACAAGTCCAGTCACGGCTACTGGCCTTGCATCTATGCTTGGATCAATAACGGCAACCGCCACGGCTGGCGTAAATAGTCCTGTTACTGGTTCTATCACGGCAAACTTTAGCCAAGTGCAGTTGCCTTCGATTATTCCAGTTCTTAAAAGTAATCAGTTGGTGGCGCTGGAAGTGCCGACGTGCGGCAACTATTTTAGCGCTGTCCCGTGCGTTTTTGTGTCTGAGCCAGACATTTTTAAGAATGAGAGAATTGTGCTTACAAGCGCCGTTCAAACTCAAATTACCACTACAATAACAAATTCAGGCGATACTTACACATGGCCAACGATTATCAGTCTTTCGGCCGATCTTTACGGGGTACATGGTACCGCAGCAAGCGGAAGCCTAGCCGAATATGAGCTTAAAATCATCTCTGACGTTGGAACCGTTGCAACCAAATACCTATATTCATATTTTCCTCAATCTGCTACTGCTATCGCAACATCTGGAAGCTTGTCTGTTTCTACCGGATTTAACCTTTTGGGTGATTTAAAAGCTACCTATAATGCCCTTGGCCAAGGCGGCGCGAATGCGACGTTGACTCCAACTATTACCTACGATTATCGTTCGCCTGAAAATACGGCTCAACTTTCAGTTTCGCTTTCTGAAAATAAGCCAGTTCTTTTGGTATCAAATGCTGGCAACGGTTACAGCAATCCTCCAGATATATTTGTAATCCCACAGCCACAGGATTACACGCTGGGAGCTGCGGTCACGCTTACCTCCGCATATATCTCTGGTCGCACTACTGTGGTCACGTCCACAGCTCACGGCGTCAGCACTGGATCCTTAGTCATGGTAGAGGCATTGGATTGCCTAGCTCCTAACGGATTCAAGTATTTTGGCGTAAAAGGGATCTGGCCAGTTGTTTCAGCCTCGAGCAATTCATTTTCTTTCAGGATTGATAAATTTGCCTGCCACTCAGCCGCATCAGTTTCCCTTGTTACCACTGGCGCCAAAATCTATCCAGTAAACTTTGCTAGGTCACTTTCTTCTGCCTCTGTCTCTTGCGCTGGTTCTGGCTACGCTGTCGGAAGCGCCATTCCTTTTGGCATAAATTCCGATTCTTGCGGTGGTCTTGCCGCGTCAGGCACTGTTTCTGTCTCTAACGCTGGGCAACTTGCTGGCATCACTGTCATTTGTGCTGGAAGCGGTTTTACCACAACTTCTACCGTAGTCAGTCTTGCAAGTTACAAATCCATTTCTGGCCTTTCCGTCACTTGCGCCGGATCTGGCTACTGGACGGATATTCCTGCCGTTGTCGTAGATTCTATTAATTATGTCCCTACGGCTCCTGGCGCCACGCCTGCCGTTGTGTCGGCCGGGCTAAATGGAGACGGCACGATCTCGCTCTCGCTGGTAACGGCTGGATATGGCTATACCGCCACGCCTTCCGTCACTATTAGCGCACCAAACAGCGGTAACGGCATTAGACTCGTATCCGTCGTAACGCCTGGCGTCGGCTACTCTGACGGCACGTTTGCTTGTACCGTATCCGCAGCTCCGACGGGCGGAGCTACCGCTATTGTCAATTTTGTAAAATCTGGGACAAGCCAATCGTTTACTATTGTTAATCCTGGGCGCGGCTATACCAGCGTGCCTGCGGTTGTCGTAACAAAGCCAGACCTCGGCGGGCAAGTTTCCGCATTTACTGTCACATGTAAGGGCGCCGGGTATCTAATCGCTCCGGCTATTACTTTGACGGGCGGAGGCGGATTTGGGGCTGTAGCGGAAGCCACGATTGATAACGGATCCATTACTACAATTTCAATCACTACTGGCGGCACTGGTTACACATCCGCCCCAGCAGTCTCAATTGATGTTCCACCATCGTCTGTTTACTACAAAAAGCAGATTGATTTATCCGCAGCATCCGTCACCTCGATTCTGAACGGCAACACGTCAGCCTCCGCATATCTTCAGATTGAAGAAAAGAGCGGATCGGATACGACTGTGCTGGCTCAAGTTCCCGTTACAATCCAAGCCCGCGTCTCGTAAGGAGCGGCCGTGGCCAGCGACAAACCCGACAGCTTCCAGTGCGGGGCGTTTGAAGTAGCAAAAAATCCAAATGTTTCGCAATTTGTAGAAAAGCTCAATCGGTTGCGGGAGGCAGTGGATCAGTGTCGATTGCAGCCTGGCGTTGGGTACACGTTAAACCGATCATCAGGTGGCACGTCCCTAACGATCAGCGCGGGACAGGGCGGTGTAGTCGCACCCGATATTCACCCATTTAAAATCTTTGCCCGCATGAAAGATAATAAGATGCAGGCTAAGATTCAAAAAGAATCCGAATTATATGATCCAGTTAAAAAAGATATAACTGGCCTAGATGAGTGGAATAACATTGGGAATAGTGAGATATGCCAGATCTACTTAGAGGCAAAGATTTCTGATCATAAAATACAATCTGCAAAAATCGACTTTTCTGGAAGCAGCAAATCCCTTGTTGATCCATCTGACGGGCAGTCCGCACAAACAGCTACCAGAATCCCGATTGGATCGATTACAAAAAAAGGTGTGATAACGCAGAGCGTAAAAACGCATCTTAGAACAAATCTTGGCTGCCTAAACGGATTTGCGTACCTACTGATTGTGCCGTTGTGAGCGCACTTCAGTGCCCGATTGGCGGGGTTAAACACAGAAAAGAATACCCTGGCGGCGAACAGGCATACTTAGCGTCCATTCCGCAAAACCTTTATCTTGTGGAAGTTCCTATTGATACTTCGATCTCGCTGATGTCTGGTAAATACAAAAAACTAAATACACGGCTAAATTACAACGCAATAACCGCACAAATAAACGGACTCTTTGTTGATGAAACACAAAATTGCGACGACTGCACAGCTAGCGTTACACGACTTACCATTAACAAAACTCAGCAGAAAGAAATTGATTATCCCGCATGCCAAAAGGAGGGAGTCTATGATTCAAGTCTGCCTTTAGATGCAGAATTATTGTACGAAAGCAGCGAGAAAAATCTAAGCGGATTCATAACATGCCCAAATGGCGCCATTCAGATTGAAGAGATTATTCAATCACTTCAAGAGGACGGGCAATCGTCGTATGCGGTTCAAATGACTATTCAGCAAACAGGCTACGCCAAAAAGCCTTTTTACCATGATTATATCTTGGGGGTAAATAGGCAGAAAGGCTCTGGGGCAAAAGCCACTTTTAGAATTGGAGACTTTCAATACAAGTGCGATTACAAGCTAGAGAGCGATTATAGCAACGGATTTGCAGATCCGCCGCCGTGCCTTTTGAGCATCTTTCAGGAAAGTGCTTACGATTTTGACGCAACCTTTGAAAAATGATCAAAATGGATGCCTTGTCTATAGTCGCCCGCCTTGGCTTGGCTGATGAAAAACTGGCGCAAAGCAGGCTAAAGATATGCGGGAAGTGTCAGCACTACAGTAATTACCGTTGCGGCAAGTGCGGCTGCTTTATGTTTATCAAGGCACGCATTAAGAGTCTGAACTGTCCGATTGGCCTATGGGGCGTCTTTGACAAGAAGTGAACTGAGATCCACATGTCGGCCTCTTACAACATCACTATCGAACAGGGAACGGATTGGACTCGCGACCTATTCCTTACTACTGCTACCCAAGGATACATTAGTCTTGCTGGCAGCACCTTCACCGCTCAGATCCGCCAGATGCCAGGGGGCACGGTAGTCACGCAGATTGCGACCAGCGTTGTGTCGGCAGCCGGTGGCCAGCTACGCCTTACCGTTACATCGGCAGCAAGCCTGCTCGTACCCACCGCTGGCGCGAAGTACGACCTAGTGCAAGTGACTAGCGCCGGGATTGCGACAAGGCTGCTGGAAGGCGCTGTGACATTAAGCCCAAGGATAACCGTACCATGAGCGATATTTACCTACAGATCACCGAAACGCCCACCGTAGTCACACTATCCGCGCCAGTTGTGTCCGGGGCATTAGCGGCAACAGTTACAGTAGCAAACGTGGTAAGCGTGAATGTTGTGACTATGCCTAGCATTAGCGTGCAGGCTCCATCGGTAACAACGGTCATCGGATCTGTCACATTGGGGGCAAGCACAGCACAAATTGGAAGCGTTACGGCAAGCATCAGCGGAACAGTGCCAGTTAGCGGAACATTTTATCAGGCGACGCAGCCGGTGTCTCTTGCATCTGTGCCAGCGCATGCGGTAACTCTCACAAGCACGACGGTAACAGTTAGCTCACTGCCCGCCCTTGCGGCAGGCACGGCTCAAATCGGAAGCGTCACGGCATCCATCTCTGGCACAGTTCCTGTTTCTGGTACTTTCTACCAAGCCACTCAACCCGTTAGTGGAACTTTCTGGCAGGCGACTCAACCAGTTTCGCTTACATCCACCACCGTCACAGTAAACTCGCTACCAAGTCTTGCGGCTGGCACAAATCAGATCGGCTCTGTTACGGCTTCCATCAGCGGGACAGTCCCAGTCTCAATCTCATCAGTCACCATTGGTAATTCCGTAACTATTGGCTCTTGTGTGACTCACGGTGTTACGATTGCCAATACAGTAGTCACATTCACACCCGCTCAAGGCACGACAGTATCTAACACGAACTTTACCAGCATCACGCCATCTACCACGCTCGTGTCAGCAGTAGAGGGCAGGGAAGTGTTGACGGTATTTAACGAAGGCCCAACTCTATATATCTCGCCTGGTGCGACCTGCACCACTATCAGCTACCAAGTTCGTTTATCGGCTGGCGATTATTGGGAATGTCCGCAGGGTCAACTTTCACTTGCCCATACGGCAGTATTCGCCACGGCTGGCACGGCTAGGGTTACCGAAGTTAGTTAGGAGCTAGGCGATGCCTTTGTTTTCGGCAGTCGCACCCTTGCCAGTTAATCGAATTAAAAACAGATTATTCGATCAAGACGCAAGAGACTACATTTTGCGAGTTGAGGCAGCAGATGGCGAGAGGCTTGAATCACAAGTACGTGGGGCTATTAACGCTTTCGTTCTAGGATGCAAGGCAGATGGGATTTGGGATGCTATTGTCGGATGTTGCATTATGGCTGGGGCTAGAACTCATACTGGTGCTTTAGTGCCACTCAAGGGAACTGCACCAACTAATTACAATTTTGCAAGTGGGGATTACAACCGAAAAACTGGACTACTCGGTAACGACTCAAATAAAGTATTAGATACAAATTACACAAACAATGAGGCAATTTTATATTCACAAAATAACAATCATTTGTCTGTTTATATAACACAACTTCAAACCGATACGACTGGGCAAATTATTGGAACAATAGCTGGGGCTGGCAGCCTTTCTTATATTAGACACCCAGCCACAACTCAAATTAATTTTGTTTCTATGACATTGGTGAACACAAACAGAAATGTATCATCCTTATCAACTGGGTTTCAAGGTTTAACAAGAAATAATTCTTCAAATTTTACAAGCAGAGCAACAACAACAAGCGGGCCGAGTGAAGCTACTACTACTGGAACTTCTCAATCACCAGCAAGTCTCAAGTGGGGTGTATTTGGTGCTTTTACTGCCGCCGCCCCAACTACCCCAACACAACTAACTTCGGCAAGGATGTCTTTTTATTCAATCGGAAAAAGCCTAACCCTTTCTTTGCTAGATTCCAGAGTAACCAACCTAATGAACACGCTTGCTAGCGTCATACCCTAATGCCCATTCTCTTTATCGCTCTATTGTTCTGCTCTTGCTCGCCAAAGCCAGCGGATAACACAGGACTGCCGGATTACAGCGATATGTCTGCGGCCGAGGACGCGGGGAAGGCAAAGTGAATGACTGCGCCCGACGATCGCAACACGCCCGGCTGGCGTGAATTTACTGCCAGCCTGCGCTGGCTTGAGGCCGAGGGCTACATCGAAATGTTCTACAACGAGAAGGGCGAGGAGATGGTGCGGATCGCCGAAGGCGCAGAAACGGCCACCCTATGAGCACTGACCAAGTAGCCGAACTTTCTGAGCGGTTAAGCCTAGTCCGTGAGAGCATCGCCCGGATCGAGACTCGCCAGTCGGTAATTCTGGATTTACTAGAACGATCACAAGCCAGCCTAGGGGAGTATCACGGCCGCCTAACCAACATGGAGCGCGACGCCCACACGATTAAAACGAAGCTATGGCTTGTGGCGTTAGTATCCGGGGCAGTGGTAAGCACGGCGTGGGAGTTGATCAAGCGTCGGTTCAGCCTTTAGCCAGCTTTGACACCCCGCTAGGTGGTATGGACATACTCAATAACATACTAAACAACTGGCAGTCGTATCTCGGGGCCGTCTCAGCCGTGCTTGTAGCGGCTATCGCAGTCGCCTCCCTCATCCCAGGCGATCAACCTGAGAAAAGCTTGCAAGCTGTGGTAGATTTTTTGTCCAAGCTAAGTCGCAAATAACCCGCCCATGATCGCCGGAATCTTAACGGCGCTTGGCGGGATAATCGGGATTGTGTTGTGGTTCTTAAAACGCAAATCGCCCTTACAGCGCAACTTCGAGGCGATTGAACTTGAACGCAGGAAAAGACAAAGGGACATCGATGCGTGGTGGACTAAACGCCCTCCTGCTGATCAGTAGCCTGGCACTGTGCTCCTGTGCGACAACCTCGCAAACGCAGGACGGCCCGCCGCCAAGCCCGGACACGATCAGCTATTTCATCTACGAGTGGGACAAGGCCGAGCGAACAAACAAGCCCTGCCCACAAGCTTACAGAGATCTGTTTGCGCAATCGCTCAAGGCGCTTTCTGATTGCCTGGCAGAAGTTGAAAGAGAGCGAGCGAGGAAGTGACCAGCCTTGCGGAAGCTAGTTCCCGCACCTTGCGGGCGATTGATTCTTTGGACACCAGCTTTCAAAAACAGGTGAGGGGATGGGTGAATGAGATGGTAACCAGTCGGATTGAGCCGCTGATCTACTGCGGCCGTCGCACTATGGAGGAGCAGGCCGCGCTTTATGCGAAAGGAAGGACGGACGGGAGCAGCAAGATCGTGACCAAAGCCAAGCCAGGTCAAAGCTATCACAACTACGGGCTGGCGTTTGATTGGGTGCCGTTGAAGCAGTCTGGCAAAAACGCGGATCTGTGGTTTGCCGATTGGGATAACGAAACCGCTTTCCGCCTTGGCGAGCACGTTGGAATTGCATTCCGCTTGGTCGGCATTAGCTGGGAAACAGGTCATTTGCAAAGCAGCGACTACAAGAGCTGGCGTGACATCTCACGCAACCCTGTGGAACAAGTGCAGGCCAAGGACATCCGCAAACAGAGCAAGGCCACAAGCCTAGTCAGTAACCGCCCGTGGAGTTCACGGTGACGCCCGAACACGAGAAGCATCTGGCTGGCATTGTACGCGATTTAAGCAGGGATCTGGACGCCAAGTACCGCAAAGGGCAAGAAGAGCACGGCGGAGCGCTTTGGCGCAGGCCCGTGTGGAAAGATGCTTGGGAGGAGGTTCTGGATCTTTGCACGTATGTACACACGTTAAAAATGCAGCTTTCCGTGATTGCCGAGATCGCGTTGATCGGGGCAAGCGATGAGAGCGTGGTAGCAGCACAATCGCGGGAAAGTTGTCGCCAGATCCTTGCTGTGCTCGAAGGATTCCCATCGGCCGCTGATAAGAAATGAAAGTCATTCGGAAATGGAAAAAGTGGCTGGCGGTCAGCTGCTCCCATGGTCACCTAGCGAACGCGGCCGCGTGCAAGGCTGCTCTAGAAATGAAACGACGATGGAATCCAGATACCACTCTACACCTTGGCGATTTTGTTGATCTGTCCGGGCTGATGGGTAGCGCAAGGAAAGATCCAGATTCTCCCGAACGCAGTTCGTCGATTCGTGAGGACTTTGATGCAGGGGTTAATTTTGTTCGAGAACTTGCGCCACGTTACATCTTTGAGGGAAACCATGAACACCGTCTAACGGCTCTACAATACTCGCCAAGCGCAATCGTGGCGCACTGCTGCACGTCGGCTAAATCGGAGATCTATAACATGTGCAAGGATCTAAAGGCGAAGTATGTGCCTTACGACATTGAAACAGGCTGGCACGACCTAGGCGGGACGGCATTCGGCCACGGATTTATGTATTCAGAGTCCAGCGCAGTACGCGACCACGTTGAAATGCTACGCAAACCTGTCGTCATGGGGCATCTGCACCGCGTGGATCGGACGGCTGGCCGCAGCATCGGCGCACCCGTGGGATGGTCGATCGGTTGCCTAGCGGATATTCCGAGCATGCACTACGCCAGGAGAATGCGATCCGTTACTAGGTGGCAGCACGGAGTTGCCTGGGGCGAATACGTAGAAGGGGGGCAGGGGTGCACGGTTAACGTCCTGTCGCCCGTGGGAGGAGTATGGCGGTATCCGCTGTAAAAGATTGGGCGGTCGCTCTTGAGGAGTTTGTCGAGCGAAGGGCTGTGGCTGTTCCGCCTGACTTTAAAAGTGCCGCTCAAATTGCAAAAATATGGGGCTACACACAGTCGCACGCCAGCAAGATGCTGAACTCCATGGTGAGGAATGGCCGAGCTGAAATGCGGAAGTTTGCAGTTATGGTAGATACGTCCAACAAAAACAAGTATGGCCCGCGTCGTAGCTATTCCCGCCTAACGCCTTACTACAAGATTGTTAGTCCAGCTCCGCGTCAGCGTACTGCGACTTAAACTGACGCAAATTGTTTTCGGTTACTTCTTTTTTGTCGAAAAAATAGTAAAGGCGTCTGCCTTGAAAATCGTCCCGAATTGGCCCAGGTGCCACAATGCACTTTGCGGATTCACCCACAGCAATGTTTGAGGCATCTGGATGGTCGGCCACAAGAAATGTGCTGCCCTCTTCGCCTTTATCGGTTTTCTTAATGTAAGTAATTTCTAGGATAACTACATCATCCTGTTTGTGCCTTGCCACTACTATGCCAGGCGTTACCCATACCATTTTTGCCGTCATACCCGCCGGAGTTTCCCTTTGTTGCTTCATTCTCTGAGCCTGAGCATCCGTGGGAACTCTCACAAAATATCCTCCGCCACCCACTTTATGTTGTGAACCACTACTTACTTGGGACTGAGCTAAAGAATATAATCCAAGGAATAAACAAACAATTAACGAGCTTTTCATATCCTTATTTTTTATTGGTCTTAGTAAAAATAGCAAGATTGCCTTTGATGCGCCCATCCGCAATGGCGCATTCCCGCAGAATTAACTGCGTGATATATGCCGAAAGTGATAGACCGCCCTTATTAGCCAAATCAAAAGCCTTTTTCTTAATGTCTGCTGGCAGATAAATGTTTGTTCTCTGCTTATTCATAGACGCAAAGTATGCGCTAGTTGTGCGCAATGCAAGATCAAACAAAAAAATAATAGAAATCTATTGACGCATTACATTGTGCGCACATTGTGCGCCTATGGCACGAGCGATAGAAAATGAGCAAACCAACCTGTATCTGCCGCTCGACGTGAAGAAGGCTGGATTCAAACTTGCAGACGATCGTCGTCTTTCCTTTTCGCAATTAGTGACGCAACTCATCGAGGCTCAGCTCGAAGAAAAGGATAAGCAATAGTACCTCTATGAGCTCGGTGCGTCTCAACGATAGTGCAATGAAACTCCGCCAGGAGAACCGAGCTCTTTCCCTTCGCCAACTAGGCGCAGCTTACGGGCTGGGGTACGTGCGCATTAAGCAAATGCAGTCGTTGCCTGGATTCCCGCTGATCGCGGGTAAGGTAATTCCGAGCGACTTTGATCAGTGGCGGCTGATGCAGACTGGCCTAAGTTCACTGCATCGCGGAGATCGTCTACGCAGTGTCGTTGGTAAAGTTCATGCACTAGAGTCGAAGAGTGGTTCACGAGTCTCATGGCGACAGATTGCGAACACCCTGAAAGACGAAGCCTGGTTACACGAGTTACCCGCAAGGAATGAAAACAGTGACGTTTGAGGCCGCATATATCGAGCAGCCTGCGCCAGCAAAGCGAGGCTCGCGTGCGAGGCACCTCGCAAGTGATCTCGCGCCCTTCGGCCTTCATCTTGGCAAGCATAGGTTCAATGGCGGCCGGGATAGGAATGCTAAACGATTTGCCGGTGCCACCCTTGGGGCAGGGGAACGTAAGGATGCGATTCTTCAGATCCACGCAGTCGAGAGGTATTTGCGTCTCACGCAATCTGCACCCCGTAGCCAGGGCGATCTCAAAGCTGACTCGCATCCAATCGGGCACACCTTCCACAGTGAGAGCCTTCCGGGTGATTTTAACTTCATTCTCCGAAAAGATAGGTTTAATGCGTGCAATCGGCCCCCGCTTAATTCGGTAATCCAGAAGGGCGACAGAATCCATCTTGCCAAGCAGTCGGCCTTGCCTGTGAATCCATTTAAGAATTTTCAGGTCTTGGCACGCTTGGTTACGGCCAGCCTTACCGCCGGACGTGCGTGGGAGGCTTTGGCGCCATTTCAAATAAATTTCACAATCGGATGGAGAAAACGCTTGCAGGGTTATTTTTTTTTCGATAATAAATCGCACAAGATGACGCCAGCAATTCCTGTAATACACTTTTGTCAGAGGGGAAACGGGATGATTCTCGATCAAATCCTCAACCCAATCGTGGCCACTATCCGCTCGCTTTTCATTAACGCCAATTTGAGCAGCCTCGGCCGTTGCCTTGGCGCGGTGCAGGGTATTGTCGATTCGGTAGCGGGTGCTCTTGCTACGCCATTTTCCAGTCGGATCTTTAAAACGAATAAAGAACCAAGGGCTGCCGCGTTTCTGGTAAGAATACGCCATGGTGATAACGGTAACATTTACTAAGTTTGACGCAATAAATTACTATGAAGCTCCCAATCATAATCAATCAAATCGAATCAGGTAATTGTACCGTGGGTTCAAATCCCACCCCGTCCGAAGCTTATCACTACAACGACTTAAGCCGAAACGGTAACACGGCGGTAATTACTGGGCCTAAAAAGGCTCACTACCAACAACTAAATTTAAATTCGCGGGGCGGGTACGATTTGACCCCCGACGCGTTTGTTTATCACCCAAACCCCGCCGTGTGCCGTATGTGGGCACAGCAACACGAGGCCAGCAAATGATCTCGTGGGAAGTCATGCGGGATCTCGCTCAGGTATCCATGCTGATTACTGGCTGGGCGCTGTTCGTAGGCTCTGGAATCGCTGGGCTAACCGTGGCCGTACTGGTGTTTGGGTGGGTAGTCGATCAAGTGCGTCGATTTTTTTGGGAGGGCAGATGATTTACGCCAAGGACAACGGTGCCCCCGCACCTGAAAGCCAAGGCGGCGTGGCCGGGGCGTTCTATCCGCCTGCGGCTACTGTTCGCGATTTGGAAGCAGAGGGCATCTTGCCCATCTCAGTCTCGCAATCCTACGGATCGGCCCAGCTATCCCAGACCACCGCTCTTATCGATCTGCAAACCAAGTACCGCAAGCTGCGTAATGACCTAGACGGCATTCAAGAGGTGGTCGCAAGCCTGCTCAAGAGGGCGCAATCGTGAGCGCATTAGCCAGCAAATTTCTAGTGTTGTGGAAAGTAGCTGGCGGCCCGGAGTTGGTGGCTGAGCACACGTTCCACCCGACACGTAAATGGCGTTTCGACTACGCCTGCAAATCCGCCCGCTGTGCGATCGAGCTGGACGGCGGTGCGTTCCTACCGTTTGGCGGCCGTCACGGGCGAGGGATGGGGATGGTGAAAGATTGCGAAAAATACCGAGCAGCCGCCGACCTGGGCTGGCGCATCTGGCGTTTTACAACCAAGTGCCTGACGGCCGAAGCAGTGGCGATGACGGCCAAATCATTCCGCTTGTCGATGAAGGAGAAAACAAAATGAGCGAACCAACCAACGAGACACCTATCACTAACGACAAGCCGGACTACGAATACGACGTCTATGAGCGGGAGAAAGCTGACTCTGAATATGAGGAACAGCGCTTCGCCGATTACTACGGGAACAACCGACGGGGCTAATTATGACCGACCTAACGAAATTCCGCCTAATCGAAAACATTGAAGTGATGGCCTGTCGCAACTCAGCCGAGCGGGTTGTGAAAGCAGTCAATCGTGGCGACTTAGCTCAAGCCAAAGACTTGGCCCGCAAGCATGAGATCGCTTGGCACTTGGCTGACCGTGAATTTCAAGACCTTAACCAACCGCACCGAAATAACGATTTTTGTGACGATGAGTAGTCGTCGCAAATCCAAGAAACAAAAACAAAGAAACAATAAACAAGAAAGGAAATCCTAGTATGCCAATCGTAGCATCAAGAGGGGGCACATATACGCCAGCCCCAGAAGGGAATCACGACGCAGTATTCTGCGACGTTGAGGATCTCGGCGTAGTGGAAACGCAGTATGGAAAGAAGCACCAGATCAGGTTGGTCTGGCAGATCGCTGAGAAGATGGAGGACGGGCGGCCGTTCACCATTGGCCGACGTTACGGGCTGAGTCTGCATGAGAAGTCGGCTCTGTTCAAAGATCTGAAATCCTATGCCAAAAAGGCGCCACCGCAGAATCTGGATCTGGAAACGCTGATCGGTAAGCCGTGCCAGATCCTCGTGACTCATGCGGAGCGTGATGGCTCTACATACGCCAATGTGCAGGCGGTACTGCCTGCAGGTGCAAACAAAATCAAAGTCGATAAGGATTTTGTCAGGAAGTGCAATCGTCCTGGCGCTCCTAAACCAGCAGTAGTCGAGCTGGATGCCGACGGAACACCCGTACCGTTCTAACCAAATTGGCCGAGGTGGTTCCATCCCACCGAGGCCAGAAAGAATCCCCCCATGGAAATCCTAACTTTAATAGTTCAAATCGTATTCCCAACTACAGCAGTTGTGCTGGCTCTTATGACCATGCGCTTGCTGAAGGATTGGCAGTAATGGCTGCGTTAATTGCTACGGCAAAGACCGAGTCGTCGCACTATTACTTGGCGTCGGGTGAGTCGTGCCATGGTGATCTGCGATCTGCCCGAAAGGTGGGGGCGTATCCGTCAGTGACCACAATCCTCGGAGCGGCTGGCCCCAGCAAGCAAGGGCTGATGAATTGGAAGGAGGAGCAGGCCATTGCTGCGGCCCTTTCGCTACCTCGGAACGATGGTGAATCGTTGGCCGATTTTGCCAAGCGGGTGGTATTGGACAGCAGAAAGGAAGTGGAGGCGGCCGCACTTCGCGGAACTCACATTCATTCCCTGGCTGAAATGATAATTAATCGGCAAGAGCCGGGTGAACTGGTTAAAGGCTACGAGGAGCATTATGCAGGGCTAAAAGAATGGCGTGAGTGTTGCGTGACAAAAGTTCACGCCAGTGAATCAGTCCTAGTCAACGAGGCTGAAGGTTACGCAGGAAGAGTGGATTTGATCGCTCAGATCCACGGTGAGATGGAGGTCATTGATTTTAAGACGAGGAAATTCAAAAAGGACGCAAAAGGTATCTCAAAAGCATTGGGCTATGAGACTGATCTTTTGCAACTTAGTGCCTACGCGTACGCCTTCACGGACGACGGAATGGCCTGCCGAAACATTCTGATCGATCCAGTCACCGGCCAGTTGCAGGACATTCGCTACACGGCCGAGCAAGTTGCCCAGGCGTTTGAGGCGTTCACATCGATCTGCAAGGTGTGGCGTTGGCTGAAGAAATATGACCCGCGGGAGGTTAAGTTGTGATCGAGATCCTACCCGAGCAATCCACGCACGAGCAGTTACTAAACCGCGTGCGCTCGTTGGCCCGTGAGCTGGCAGAGGCAAAGTCAGCACTGGCGGCTGCTGAAGGACGCGAGAACAATTTAATCGAACGAATAAGGGCTGGCCTATGAGAGCGCTTTGCAACGTAGTGCTGACGTTTCTGGCGTTCTTTGGGTTCCCAGTGACGCAGGCATCAAACGTGATGATTGATTTAAGGCCAGACGCCAAAAAGATCGACGTAAAAAAAATTAAGGTGCGTATCACTGGCTATTGGCCAGGGGAAGATGAGTGGAGCAGCCGCTATCAGTCCAGCACTGGCACAAGGTTGCGGGCTGGCCGTCACTGCGCAGTCGATCCAGACATCATTCCGCTGTGGTCAAAGATCCGCGTGATGGGCGGAAAGCGTGAGTGGGTGGCCGTGGATACGGGCACGGCAGTCAAAAGCAAAAAGGCAAGCGGTGGAAAGCTGCCCGTGGTGGACGTGTTTGCTGCTAGTGAAAAGCAGTTTAACGCCATGCGGTTGCCAAAAGTGGCGATGGTGGAGGTGATGAAGTGAGTACCAGAGCCGCCACGTTTGCATCTAAGCGCAATCGGGCTGCTGGCCTTGGCGATACACGGCCGACGTTCCGCCGCCTAGGTGTGATCGCTGGAATGCTGCGCCGGGATCTGACGTTGCCTAGCTGTGCCAGGTTGGGCGTTAAGCTCGAATGTAGCTACAAAACCATCCAGCGGGACATCGATCTGCTGCGCGACTTTTTTGGTTACCCGCTTGAATACGATCGCAACAAATACGTTTACAAGCTGGCGGGGCCGCTGCCGAAGGCGGTGCTGTGAATTTTGGAAAGTTATTTAAGGAAGTGAAGGCGCAAATTGAAAAACTAAAACTTCATCCCCGGCATGGCTTAAATTGCTACATACACATTGATTCGCAGATTTGTACTTGTGGTCAGGAAGAGATCGAGGAAGAGCTGGCACGCGAGCAGGCCGAAATAGAAACGCCTGAAGATGAGACAGACGACACACTAGAACCTGATCTCAGAACGGCTTATTTGGAAGTAATTGAAAAGGATAATTAAATGACCCTTGCACAGCTTCTATTCATGTTCTCCGCCCGCGTCATCGGAACCTATACGCCGAAGCAGTATGCCGACTGTGTGCGAGAGGCTCGTGCCAATCGCCACAGGTGGGGAATGGGGCAGTGGTGAAGATATGTCTGGCCTATGCTTACGGCACAAAGCATTCGTGCCTGTTTGAACCAGGCGATGGATTGTTAAGCGCATTTGAAAAAAAACATGGCTTTGCAATGGTGTGGCCAAGCGAGCCAAGAAAAATGCAGGCAATGGGTGCAGGTCTTTTTTGGATGGTTGCTTTTCATCACGCAGTTATTAGGGACAAAGTCGATGCGCAGAGTTTGCATAAAACCATGATGCAAATTCCTGAATTTAGAAATCATTGCGCTTGCGACATCCCTTTTATGGAGAAATACGAAAATTTATGAGCGTTAAGCGTTTAACCTGGCATCTCGCCGTACTCGAACGTGCGAAGAAGAATTTGCTGAAGAAGCAGTACGATGCAGTGCGTACCCGGCTGGATCTGGCAGTTCTTATGGCCACGGAAATGCTCAAGCAGGCCGAGGGATTTAAGGCGAAAACTATTGAGGCGAAGAAAGAAAAGGAAAGCAAATGAAGGATCTAGGTAAAATTACTTTTGGCAAAGCATGCCCTGCACCGAAGCAGGTTCTAGTCGACGTAACCTATGACGGTAAGACGGCAAAGGCATTACACGCATTTGGACTGAAGCAGTTAAAGAAAGATAAAGAAGCAGTGATTGAGTACGTGATTAAGAAAGCGTTGGAAGGGTTGGCCAAAAAATGATCGCACCACTACCACCCGCAATTGAAGCCATCCATCGCAATGGAGCCGCCGAGGGCGAGCGCAACACGCAACTATTTAAGCTGGCCTGCCAGTGGCGCGACCAAGGGCTTACCGAGTTCGACGCAACGACTAACGCAGAGGAGTGGGCGTTTAAAGTAGGGCTATCGCAGAACGAGGCCGTCAGTGCGGTTAGATCCGCGTTCAGCAAACCAGCCAGGGAGGCGTGGAAGCCAAAGGCCAAGTACGCCTATCAAAACGGGGCGATCGTGCGTGAGGATCTGCCTGTGCCGCCAATGCCGATCAGCGTGGAGAGTGGGCCAGTCGATAAGTTCCTGACTACCTGTTTCGACGTAGGCGATTATATTAATATCTGTAGATCAATTAAGGATAAGGACGGCCGTGAGCGGCCCGACGGTGCAGGTGAAACGAGAAGCCGTGAGGAATGGCTCGAAATGTTTAAAGGGGACGGACTGAAGGAGTGGCAAGGCGATGCAGTGGGCGTCTATGTGTCGATCAACGCTAACAACGGAAAGAATCGGAAGGCGGAGTCGATTGTGAAGTACCGCCACTGCCTAATCGAGTTTGATGAAAGCACGATGGCTGAACAGTGGGCGATCATTAAGCGCAGTGGCCTGCCTACATCGTCCATCATTAAGAGCGGATCACGAAGCCTACACGCATGGGTGGAGATTCGGGCAGCCAATGCCAAGGAGTTCGCTGAACGAGTGGATTTTATCTACAAGCACCTAGAGCACAGTAAGCCCGATCCAGCTAACAAGGACGCAGGGAGGTTGTCGCGGTTGCCTGGTGCAATGCGTACTGCCACAGGATTGCAGCAGGAGTTAGTCGAGTGTGGCGCACCGACGCTGACCTACATGGAGTGGATGGAGCGCACGATCTACGGTGATATTCCTGAGCCGTATAGCTGGGAGCAGTTGGTTAATTTCAAGGAGGATGCCGACATAACGCAACTGCTCGGCAAGCGGTGGATATGCCGTGGGGGTTCTGCGTTGTGGGTGGGGAGCAGTGGCCTTGGCAAAAGCGTGCTGTGCTTACAGGCCGCTATCACTTGGGCGGCCGGGCGTGATCTGTTTGGCATTAGCCCACATGGCAAGCCGTTGAAGTCGCTAATTGTGCAGGCCGAGAACGACGAGGGCGACGTGGCAGAGGCGTTGCAGGGCATTTTAAAGGCGCTAGATCTGACCGCAGAAGAGCTGGAACGGGTGAAGCAGAACATCGTGATCGTGCGTGACTGCACGTCCACTGGTGAGCGGTTCGTCGATAGGATGAGGCGTTTAGCTGAAAAGCATAAGCCCGACCTGGCCTGGGTAGATCCTTTGCTGGCCTTTATCGGTGGCGACTTATCCAGCCAAGAGACTGCCGGTGGCTTTTTGCGTAATTTGCTTAACCCGCTCGCCCTATCTGGCGGATTTGCTTGGATGCTTATGCATCATACGCCAAAGCCCACACGCGACGGCAGCGGTTATCAAGGGCACGACAAGGCGTATAGCGGATTTGGATCGAGCGAGCTGACAAATTGGGCCAGAGCAGTTTTAATGCTGTCGCCTTGTGGCCAAGACGAGCAAGGCACGTACACCTACAAGCTGGAAGTAACCAAGCGCGGAAAGCGGTCTGGATTGCGTTCTGGCGTAACTGCAAGCGATTTAATTGCCAGCAAGACGCAGCCGCTGGTTCACCTCAAGCATGCCGACAAGGGGATGGCGTGGATTGAGGTTGGAGCGCCTGAAAAGTCAGTAGGTCGTCGGGCATCGTCGATCGATTGGGGCAAGCTACCCGAAGGGGCTAAATACAGCCAAGTGGTCGCATTCGTGCAACAGGCCACCGGGTTGCAAGAACGGCAAGCTAAGGCCCGTGTGAAGCAGGCCAAAGAGGACGGTTTAATAGAAGAAGCCAGCGATGGCTTATTCAGCAAAAAGGTGACAAATGAGCCATTCTAGAGTTAGTGCAATAACTATTACTGCACTAGTGCAGTATTGCGGAGCATGTATGTGCAGTAATAAAGGCCCTTTAGGGCCTATTATTGCACTAATGCATTACACCATTTCCATTACTGCACTAACGACTGCACTAACGAGGTTAATTTAATATGATGGATCAGGAAATGATTGAAAAGATGCCAGGGAAAAACACTCACCCGGCAATGATGATCGATAGCCTGCGGGACTTGGTAAATGAGGCTTATGCAACGATCACGGTAAGCACGTGCGGGATCAATAACACGGTCAATGTAATTGAGTACCTAATGGCCAAGGCGCCAGAGCATCCAGCGATGCAGAATATGACCGATACCTTGGATCACAGCATCCTAGCGATTGTTCTAAACCGCTCGACCGAATCTATGACCAGCCTGGCCAAGCGGTTCAAGATAACCAAGCAAGCCGTCAGTAAGAAGGCTTTGGACGTGTCAGACAGGCTTGGCATTAGGTTTAGAGCAGGCAAGAGCGAGTCAGCTAGGAAGTCTTACGAAGAGCGGGCAAGGCGTCATCACGACAAGCGTCGACGTGAAACGCCTAAATTTAAAATCGGCGCACTAATGAAAGGAGTGAAATGCAAACACTCAAACAGATAGTCAAGGAACTCAATACAAGGCGGGAGGAAACGCTTACAGCCGTCGGCGAGGTGATTAGCCTAGCCGCAATGGCGGGAGGCATTATAAGCAAAGCTAGGAGCAACGGTGATGATCTAGGCAAGTTGCTAGAATCTGCTGGGCTAACCGATGAGCAAGGCAAACGATTGGAACGTGTGGCAGCACATCAGCACAAGCTGGCCAGCGGGGAGCCAGGTGTGGTTAGGCAGATCATGCTGTGGGCTGAGATGCTGCCTGATCCTATTACAACCAGCACACCAACTGAGCCTAAGCCATTCTTGTGGCCAGTAATTAAAGTTAGTCAGTGGTTATCTAACAAGGGCATGCGGTACGTTAAGCAGAACGATGGACTGCGCAGTCAATTCCTAACCGAAGCGGAACCGATCGTGCGTGCCTATAAGGAGCTTGGCGGTCGTGCTTAAGGAATCTTTTGAACGGCAACAGATCGGGGTGGCGACGACT
>Ga0209401_1000318_pt1 | contig 33033 bp, 53 predicted proteins | sample M_140807_MF_Meta_FD_187318 | JGI IMG/M metagenome (GOLD analysis project Ga0209401, IMG submission 187318) | Freshwater microbial communities from Lake Montjoie, Canada to study carbon cycling - M_140807_MF_MetaG (SPAdes) (version 2) | ecosystem: Environmental > Aquatic > Freshwater > Lake... | reverse complement strand
ATTTCTCACGCATCTCCGAAGTTGGGATGTTTTTGTAAAACAAAAAAGCAAATCAGATAAGATGGTTTTATGAATGACTTGCGTATTGTGAAAGTTAAAATCAGTTCACTTCAATCTGATCCTGATAATGCACGCAAACATAGCGATAAGAACATTGATGCGATTGTTGGTTCTTTGAAAAGGTTTGGTCAAAGAAAACCAATTGTGGTTACTGGTGTAAATATTGTCATTGCTGGTAACGGAACTTTGTTGGCTGCTAAGAAACTTGGTTGGTCTGAGATTGTTGTTGCTTACACTCCGAGTGATTGGACCTTTGAACACGCTCGCGCTTATGCTTTGGCTGATAATAGAACTTCTGAATTAGGTGAGTGGGATAACGACAAACTTGCTATGCAACTGATTGAATTAGATTCTGTTGGTTGGGAATTGGATGATGTTGGGTTTGAGAAACTTGAACCGCCAGCAGGTGAGTTGAAAGACAAGAAATCCAACTGGGTTGATTGTGATGATTGTGGTCGAAAGGTTTTAAGTAAAGACAATGAGCAATCCACCGAAACCGATTGAGTTAAAAAGAAAACTTGGTAATCCTGGTAAGCAGGCTTTGCCTAATGAGAATGATGTGATTTTGATTCCTGCTGTTACTAATATTCCTGAACCGTCTCGTCAATTGTTTGATGCTGGTTTGGAGTTGTGGAATCGGACTTGGAGAATGGGACAACTTTGGATTTCACCGAATACTGATATTGAACTTTTGTTGATGACTTGTGAAATGTTGGATGAACGTGTGAGGTTGAGAACTTTTGTTTGGAATACTCCTGATGCTTGGCGTGAACGTAAAGCGTTGAGAGAATTGGAAAAGAACATTACTAATAGTTTGTCTTTACTTGGTTTCACTCCGACTGATCGTTCTCGTCTTGGTGTTGCTGAGGTTAAAGCAAAATCTAAGTTAGAGGAGTTGCGTGCCAAACGTGATAACAGAAACTAAAACTTGGCCACCTCGTTGGCTTACTTCTGTTTCTGATTCTGAGTTATCTCAATCGCGTGGTTGGGAAGTTTCAGATTTTATTAACTCTATGTGTATACAAACTAAGGATACGGTTGCTGGTCGTTCTGGTCAGCAGATTGTTCTGCGTGATTGGCAATCAAAACTTTTAGATAATCTTTTTGCTGTTCGTGAGGATGGTCGGTTTAAGAACCGTACTGCTTTGATTGGTATGCCTCGTAAAAATGGTAAGTCTGCTTTGTCATCTGGTATTGCTTTGTGGGGTTTGTTTATGGGTGAGCAGGGTGGGGAAATTTATTCTTGTGCTGCTGATCGTGATCAGGCTCGAATTGTTTTTGGTGATGCTAAGAAAATGATTGAGGCTGAACCTGAGTTGTTGGCTCAAGCAAAGTTGTATCGTGATGCGATCGAGATTCCGTCTACTGGTTCTATTTACCGTGTGCTTTCTTCTGAGGCTTACACAAAAGAGGGTTTGTCACCAACACTTGTAGTTATGGATGAGTTGCACGCTTTACCCAATCGTGAATTGTTTGACGTTATGACTCTTGGTATGGGTGCTAGGCGTGAACCAATGCTGATGGCTATTACTACTGCTGGTGTTAAAACTGATCAGACTGGTCAAGATTCAATTGCTTACAATTTGTACCAGTATGGACAAAAAGTTATTCGTGGCGAATATGATGATCCATCTTTTTTTATGGCTTGGTGGGAAGCGTCTATTGAATCTGATCACCGTGATCCTGAGACGTGGAAAGTTGCTAATCCTGCTTATGGTGATTTGAACTCTGTTGAGGATTTTGAGTCTGCTGTTAAAAGAACTCCTGAAGCAGAGTTTAGAACTAAGAGAACTAATGCGTGGGTTTCATCTCAAACAGCGTGGTTGCCTAATGGTGTTTGGGAATCAAGAATTGTCAAGAAAGAAATTGATAATGATGTTCCAATAGTTCTTGGTTTTGACGGTTCTTTTTCTGGTGATGCTTCTGTAATTATGGGAGTGACTATTGAAGATGAGCCACACGTTTTTATGGTTCAGGCTTGGGAGAAACAAACGACTGATACAGATGATTGGCGGGTAGATTCTTTAGAAGTAGAAGATACAATTATTCAATTTTGTAAAAACCATAATGTTAAAGAAATTGCTTGTGATCCTTTTCGTTGGCAACGAACTATGCAAGTTTTACAAGATTCTGGTTTACCCATTGTTGAGTGGCCATCAACTTCTGCTTCAAGAATGATTCCTGCTTGTGCCAAGTTTTATGATGCTGTTGTTTCAGAAAAACTGACTCAGGATGGCAATGCTTTGTTGGCTCGTCATATATCTAACGCCGTTGTTAAAGTTGATAGACTTGGACCAAGGATTGTTAAGGAACACCGCGGCTCGCCTAGAAAGATAGATGCCGCAGTTGCTAGTATCATTGCATTTGATAGGGCAACAGTTTCTCGAAACGAACCTGAGCCTTTGATTCCACAGTTTTTTGTATAAGGAGTATTTTGCTTCCATCCATTATTCAAGCAATCGGTTTAGTAACAATTTCAATCGGATTAGGTTTAGTTTTCATTCCAGCAGGCGTAACCGCTTTTGGTATCTCGTTGCTGCTAGTTGGCATATCTCTTGAAAGAAGTAAGTAATGTTAAATAATTTATTTGGTTTCGATAAGAGAGCAATCTCTTTCCAATCCATTTGGGGTTCTGGAGATTCTTACGCTTTCACAACTGACTCTGGTGCGGTAGTTGATGAAAATACTTCAATGAAGATCACACCGTTTTATGCTTGTGTGCTTCTAATCTCTGACACCATTTCTACTTTGCCTGTTGATGCTTTCATTCGCAGAGACGGCAACCGTGTTCCTTATCGACCAAGACCAGTATGGGTTCAAAAACCTGATGTTGATTTAATGAGAACAGAACATTATCAACAAGTTCTTGTTTCTTTACTTCTTGACGGCAATGCCTTTATCCGTATCTATCGTGACAATCGTGGAGATGTTGCAAATTTAGTTTGTCTTGATCCACAACGTGTAATGGTTCAAAGAAACTCTGTGACTCGTGAAATGGAATACGTCATTGATGGTTCAGAATCAAGCGTTGTGTCAGCGAAAGAAATGTTGCATATTACTGAGATTCGTAAACCTGGTGCTTTAAGAGGTTTATCAAGAGTTAATGAATTGAAAGAAAACCTTGGACTTGCTTCATCTATGCAATCTTTTGCAGCAAGATTCTTTGGACAAGGTGCAACAACTTCAGGTGTTATTGAATACCCAGGTAACTTAACAACTGAACAAGCAAAGTCTTTACAAAATAGTTTTGATTCAACACATAGAGGTTTTAGAAAAGCACACAAAACAGGAATTTTATCTGGTGGTGCAAAGTTTACTAAAACTGGTGTGAATCCTGATGAAGCACAAATGTTGGAATCACAAAAGTTCCAAGTGGAATCTATTGCACGTTTGTTTCGTGTTCCACCTCATATGATTGGCGTTACTACGCCTGGCGCACAATCGTACGCCTCGATTGAACAAAACAATATTAACTTCGTTGTTCACACTTTAAGACCGTACATAGAAAAACTTGAAGAAGCCTATTCGACTTTACTTCCCGCAGAAGCGTTCTTAAAGTTCAACGTTGATGGTTTACTTCGTGGTGATTTCACAACAAGAATTTCAGGTTACTCAATTGGTTTGCAAGCAGGTTTTTATTCTGTAAATGATGTTAGACGTTTTGAGGACTTACGACCTGTTGATGCAGGCGATCAATTTAGAGTACCTTTGGCAAACATTAACTTGGTTGAGGCGGGTGTTGTTGAACAAGATAAACGTGTATCTATGGCAACCAGACTTGTTCAAACAGGTTTTGATCCAGCAAGTGTTCTTTCTGCTCTTGGACTTCCAGCGATCTCACATACAGGAGTTCCATCAACACAATTGCAACAAGTTGCACAGATTGATCCACAAGACCCAACTGCCGTATATGACGTTACTCGCTCAAGCGAAATCAATGTACAAATACCTGAAACAGTAGTTAATGTTCCACCAGCAGTTATCAATGTTGCACCACCAACAGTAAATATCAATACACCTGACGCTAAGCCTTTGATTAGAACTGTTGAACGTGACGAGAACAATCACATTGTAAGAATCATAGAAACAACTGGAGAATAAATGGCAACAGGTTTAAGCGCATATTTGGCTAATAGTTTTTTGAACGCTTTAGGTAACGCAACAGCATATTCTGTTGCAACACCTTATATTAAGTTACACGTTGGCGACCCTGGTGTTAATGGAACAACAAGTCCTGCTGTTGAAACCACACGTAAGTCTGTTTCTTTTGCTGCTGCTTCTGCTGGTGCTATTGCCTCAGATGCAGATATAACTTGGACTAACATTGCTGGCTCTGAAGACGCAACACATTTTACGGCTTGGGATAATTTGACTGCTGGTAACTTTTTGTTCTCAGGAACAATTACTGGTAATCCTTATACTGCTGGCGATACTTACACAATTGCTTCAGGTTCTTTAACAGCATCTTTAACAGTCGCTAGTTAAAATATGGCATCAAAATTTGTCCTAGACACAGGGCAACTTGATACAGACTATTTAACAACACCACCAACTTTAATTCTTGATTCCGCTAATCGTGGAAAACTTAACACAAACGTTTTAAGTTCTGGCGAACCAATTGTTGTCAATGATGTTGCCACAAGTGCTTTAGGTACATTATCTGCCACATTTCAATCAACACCAACAGTAAAAGTTATTGCCACATCCCAATTAGGTGCTATCAATTCGACAGCACAAACAGGTGTAGCACATTCAGTTCAAGGTGATGCAAATCTTGGTTTAATTAGCGCTAACGCAAATACTTTGCCAACAATTCTGCCTATATTTAATGCAACATTAAATGGTTTGAGTTCATCAGCCACAGTAGTTGTAGAAAAAGTGGCTCAAGCGCAAGCCTTACTTGGATCATTAAATTCAACAGTTATTGCCACACCTGAAGTTGATGTGACAGCGGTTTCAGAGTTAGGTTCTTTAACTGCCAATGCTGATGCTGTCATCCCTAATCCCCCTGAACCAGAGCAACATTACGGTTCAAGATATGGCTATTACCAGGTTCAAAATAAGAAGAAACCTGAACCACTTGAAATTAAACCAACGATTATCAAATATGACTTTGAGCCGCTTGAGCCTTTAGTTAAAACAATTTTTGCAAGCAGTCAAACAGACCTTTTTGGTTTAAGCACTATAGCGCAAAGTCGGATAGACTTTTCTACAGAGCAAGATGACTTAGACTTGCTTATGATTCTTTGAGGCGGATTGATGGCTTTAACAAGTGGCTTAATAGCAACGAATGCTTCTACAGCAGTTGTTATTAAAAAGGCAGGCGCAAATCCAATTAAATTAAATTTGCATAATTCCTCTGGTGGAGTTATTTACGTTGGTGGGGCAAATGTCTCAAGCGCAAACGGCTATCACTTAAACAATACAGAGTCACTAGAATTGAATTTGCTTTCAGGTAACTCTTTGTTTGGTTTATCAGGTTCAGGTTCTAGAGATATTGCTTGGTTTGAGCAGGATATTTAATGCCATATTTTATTACAGATAAAGCAGATGGTTGCTCTGGTTGGGCAACAATAAAAGAAGATGGCGAAATTATGGGCTGTCACACAACTAAACAAGCCGCCATTGATCAGATGGTTGCTATTTCTTTATCTGAAGAATTAGAACCTGGTGGCGAAAGAGCAGGACCAGACGCTTTAATCGTAAATGATTTTGTTTCTTGGAATACTTCTGGCGGTAGAGCAAGAGGGCAAATTGAAAAAATTGTTCGGGATGGTTCAATAAATGTTCCAAATTCTTCCTTTACGATAACTGGCACTCCTGACGATCCTGCTGCTTTAATTGTTGTATTTAGAGAAACCTCAGATGGTTACGAAAGTACAAATGTTAAAGTTGCACATAAATTTTCAACTTTGACAAAGATAAATGATTTGAAAAGTATCCGTTTGGATTCAGGACCACAAGCGGTAATTGTTGATATTGATGGAACTCTTATTGGTTCTGGTGGAAGAAATGAAAAGGTTTACAACTTCCTTGATGATATGACTGACACAGAAATTTTTATTGTCACAGGTCGTAACGTGGATGACCGTGAATCAACAATCAAACAATTAGATAATTTAAGTATTGACTATGACAGACTATTTATGAATCCTGGCTCAACTGCTGACACAGCAGATTTTAAGAGAGTCACAGCAGAAAATTTGTTGAAAGAATATAACGTGATTCTTGCAATTGATAACAATCCGACAATGAGAAAAGTTTATAGGGATTTGGGTATCACCGCTTTGGATGTTCCTGATGTGCCAGATGTTCCTAGTGACGAAAATAATCCTGATGAAGAACGTGCAGTTAATTTGGAAGCACCAGCATATATGCGTGCTGCTGCTCGCAGAGGTTTAGAACTAAACAGCCAAGGTTTTGGTGGTAATGGTTTAACGGATAAAACTAAACAAGAAGCCCGCGATATGGCTGAGGGTCGTGTCTCTGAAGATAAGTGGCGCAGGATTGCTCCTTGGATTGCTCGCCACCTTGTTGATTTAGATGCACCAAGTAATTCTGATTCAAGTGATTCAGGTTTCCCTGGTGCGGGACTTGTCGCACATTTACTTTGGGGAAGCGGACCAAGTAAGCGTGCTGCTGAAAGAACACAGAGTTATGCCCAAAGCATTGTTGATCAATTAGATGCTGAACAAAATATGCAACGTTGGGCAACAATCAATGTAAAATCAAATAAGAGCGAAAAGGAAAATACTGTGAACAAAGTTGAACGCCGCATTAAAACAGATGTTGATTTTGAATTAAGAGTTACTACAACCGAATCTGATGGTATGAGATTTACTGGTTATGCCGCTGTATTCAATAGTGATTCTGAACCATTACCATTCATTGAAAGAATTATGCCTGGTGCTTTTCAACGTTCACTCAAGGCAAGAAATGAAGTTAAACTTTTTAAGAATCACAATATGGATGAAGTGTTGGCTTCTACTCGTTCAAAAACTTTAAGACTTTCTGAAGATTCAAAAGGTTTATTGGCTGAGGCAACTTTGCCTGACACAACTGCTGGTCGTGATTTGGCTGTGCTTATGAAACGTGGAGATGTTCACGCAATGTCTTTTGGTTTCTCTGTTCCAGCAAGAGGCGATTCTTGGTCTGATGATGGTATGACTAGACAATTGAAAGAGATTCGTTTACACGAAGTTTCTATTGTTACTGGTTTCCCAGCATACGAAGCAACTACTGCCTCTGTTAGATCGTTAGATATTTTGGCTTCTAGAACAAATGTTGATGCTGATGCTTTGGCTGATGCGTTGAACAAGTTGGAATCTGGAGATAAGTTGCCTAATGTTCAAGCGGACTTGTTACAAGAAGTGGTTACTAAGTTAAGAGAAAACACTCCATCTGCTGATGAGTTGCTGGAACTTAAACGTAAACAACTTGACCTACTATTCAAGGCGGTATAACAATGGACAAACAACAAATTAAAGAAGCAATCTTAAAGGCTGCTGGCAATCCTGAGTCAGGCGTAATTGCTGACTTTGCTGATGCTATGGCTGAGGCTGTTGCAAATCTTGACAAACCTATTGAAACTAAAAAGTTTAATCCTATTGCAGAAACAAGAATTACAGAAATTTCTGAGACACGTTAAATCTTTGTTAGACTGATGGTGGTTGCGTGGATGCCACCACCATATTTACTGTCGAGTGAGCCTCGCAGATTCATAAACACAAATCAATTCTATAAGGAGATTCAGAATGTCTGAATACATTAAGCAACAACACGAAGCACGTCAGAACGCTTGGGCAGAAGCCAAAGCACTTCTTGACGGTGCAGCAGCAGAAAAAAGAGATTTATCTGCTGAGGAAAATGCAAAGTACGAACGTATTTCTGCTGACCTAGATTCACGCGCAAAGGTAATCGAAACACTTAAAGCAGATGCAGACCGCGAAATGCGTGCAGCAGAAGCAATGCGTGGATTAGAAAACCAAGCACGCCCAGTTGCAGAAGTTGCATCACAAAATGATGACGCAGAAGCAATCCGTGCAATGGCAAGAGGTGAAGTTCGTTCACATACTTTTGAAAAAAGAGATGTCGTAAAAACTTCTACTGGCGCACCTGTTCCAACAAATTTCTACAACCAAGTTATCTTGCTTGCAAGACAATCTGGACCTATGCTTGAAACAAGCACAATTATAAATACAGCAGGTGGCGAGAACTTACAAATGCCATCAATCGGTACATACTCATCTGGCACAATTGCTGGAGAAGGTACTGCTATCGGAGAATCTGATCCAGTATTCAACAGTTTTATTACGCTGTCTGCTTACAAATACAGTTTCTTAACACAAGTATCACGCGAACTTATTGAAGATAGCGGAGTGGATATTTTGTCATTCCTCGCTTCACAAGTGGGCCAATCACTCGGCTACTCCGTGAATACCGCATTAACAACAGGAACTGGAACTGTTGAGCCTAACGGTCTAGTTACTCGTGCAGGTTCAGCACTTGTTGGAACTTCATTAAATCCAACAGCAGATAACCTAATTGATTTAGTTTATTCTGTTGATGCTTCAGGTCGCAGACTTGCAGGAACAGGATTCCAAATGAATGGCGCATCAATCGGTGCAGTTCGCAAATTGAAAGATACTGCGGGACAATACTTGTTCCAACCATCTCTTTCAGCAGAAGCACGCGACTTGCTACTTGGATACCCAATTTACGAAAACCCAGCAATGGCAACAGCAGCATCTGCTGTTAGACCAGTCATATTTGGTAACTTACCTAGTTACTATGTAAGACAAGTTGGCGGAATTAAATTGGATCGTTCTGACGATTTTGCTTTCAATACTGATCTTGTGACATTCCGTGCCACATTCCGTGTTGATGGTAACTTGGTTCAAACAAGCCACGTTAAATACTTTAAGTCAAGCAACTCCTAAACCGAGTCTTACTTAAAAAAAGTTCTGGGACACGGAGCGCAGGCCGTGTCCTAGACATAACTTGTCCCTCATCTGTAATAAGGTGGGGGACACCCTGCGTATATATGGAGACTCTGCGTGAACCGTGAACAAAAAAGATTATTAGCAAAACAAAATAAAAATCAAAACGTACAAAATGTCGTACAACACCCAAGACGTATTCTTTGGGTAAGTAATGCACCTTGGGCCTCAACTGGCTACGGAACTATGACAAATATGATTGTCAATAGATTAAAAAAAGATAATAATGATGTTGCAATTGTTGCAAATTATGGTTTAGAAGCATCAACAACAACTTGGAATACTCCTAGTGGTCCTGTTCCTGTTTATCCTCGTGGTATGGAGCAATGGTCTAATGATGTTATTCCTGCACATATGCACGACTGGACTGTTCGCGATAAAGATGCTGAACATTTGTTAATGACTTTGTTTGATGTTTGGGTATTCAAAGGTGAAAAGTGGGCTGAGTGGCCTGTTGCTTCTTGGACTCCAGTTGATCACGTTCCAGCACCACCAGATGTTTCTGCTTGGTGCAGATTACCAAATGTTTACCCAATTGCTATGAGCAAGTTTGGTAAAGCAATGTTTGAAAATGTTGGTATTGAATCTTGGTATGTACCTCACGCAATTGAAAAAGTTTTTAAGCCAACAGAAAAAATTGTTATTCCTAATGGAGAAGCAATTGATCCTAAAGTATTTATGAGATTACCTAAAGATCGTTTTGTTGTTGGTATGAACGCTGCAAATAAAGGCGTAATGCCTAACCGTAAAGCATTTGGTGAAAACTTATTAGCGTTCTCAATGTTTGCAAAACAAAATGATGACGCAATTCTTTATATGCATACTGACGCTTCAGGTGCTTTAGGTGGCATAAGGTTAATGGATTTGATTATCTCTGTTGGTATTCCTGTCGAAAAAGTTGTGTTCGCTGATCCTTATTTATTGCGCACAGGTTTAAGCCAGGAAACTATGGCAGCAATTTATTCTCAAATGGATGTACTGCTCGCAACTTCTTACGGTGAGGGTTTTGGTATTCCAACTATTGAAGCGCAAGCGTGCGGTGTGCCAGTTATTGTTTCCGATTTTGCCGCAAGTGCAGAACTGGTAGGAGACGGTTGGAAAATTGGTGGACAACCATTATGGGATGCACCTCAAAAGTCTTTCTTCCATATTCCTAATGTTCCAGAAATTGTTGAAGCACTTACACAAGCGTATAACAGAACTCGTGGCCCATCACAGAAAGCAATTGATTTTGCTAAACAATATGATGCTGATCTAGTTTACGAAAACCAATGGAAACCAACTTTAGACAGCATATTTTCAAGAGTCGCTTCAGATAGGCTTAAAAAGCCCACAGAAGCAAAATAACAAGGTTTTAACCTCAAAGGGTAGGCAGATTGTGGGTAAAAGTTGAAAGTTGTTATTACAGGCGTTGGTGGCTTTCTAGGAAGCCATCTAGCGGACACCTTTATTGACGCTGGTTGGCAAGTAACAGGAATAGACAACTTCCTAGGCGGCTACAAAGATAACGTTTCAGATCAAGTTGATTTATTTGAATTAGATTTACTTGATTTAGATTCGCTAAAAGAACCTTTTAAAAACGCAGACCTTGTTATACACGCTGCTTGCACAGCATATGAGGGTTTATCTGTATTCAGCCCAAGCCTGGTTGTTGCTAACACAATCCAAGCAACCACTAACGCTTTAACAGCATCAATACAAAACAATGTTAAAAAGTTTGTTTACCTTTCATCAATGGCACGTTACGGTGACAAAAAAGGTGAACTGTTTACAGAAGATATGACACCTAATCCACAAGACCCTTACGGAATTGCTAAGTATGGTTCAGAACTTCTTGTAAAAAACTTATGTGAAACTCACGGACTTGATTGGGTAATTCTTGTTCCACATAACATTATTGGCCCACGACAAAAATATGATGATCCTTACAGAAACGTTGCATCAATTTTTATCAACAGAATGTTGCAAGGTAAACAACCAATCATTTATGGTCAAGGCGAATCAATGCGCTGTTTCTCTTTTATTCAAGATGTAATCAATCCTCTGATGGTTGCTTGTGAATCACCTGATGTAGTTGGTCAGATTATTAACATTGGCCCAGATGAGGAACACATAACTATTTATGATTTAGCAATTAAGATTGCTGAGATTCTTGAATTTAATCTTGACCCAATTTTTATGCCAGGCAGACCTCAAGAAGTTTTGATTGCTTTGTGTAGTTCTGATAAAGCAAGAAATATTTTAGGTTACAAGACTGGCACAGATTTAACTGAGGGTTTGAAACAACTTGTTGATTTCATAAAAACTCGTGGAGTAAAACCTTTCGAATATCATTTGCCTTTGGAGATTGTGTCGGACAAGACACCTAAAACTTGGTCTCAGAGGTTGATGTGAAAACTTTGCAAGAGATTTATCCTAACTTTCAGGATCCTGATGGTTGGGGTGATAAAGGTACAGCCCATTCTTATATTGATGTTTATGCTGAGCATTTAACTAAAAGGTTTGGTGTGAACTTTTTGGAGATCGGTGTTCAACTTGGTCATTCGATTGCTATGTGGCAGGACTATTTTATGGAGTCACAAGTTTACGGAATTGATGTAACTTTATCGAACGTCATTTTTGATAACTTGGAAAACGTTTATGTTTGTAACGCAACTGTTAAAGAGCAGGTTGATTCTTGTTTTGAGGGTAAATCTTTTGATTACATTATTGATGATGGCAGTCATTTGTCAGTTGAGCAAATTAAGAGTTTAGAAATCTTCTACCCTTATTTGAAAGATGGTGGCAAATACTTTATTGAGGATGTTAATGGGGATAACAGTCTGAACACAATCAAAAATTACTTGATCAAAAACAATTTGAACTTTGAAATTTATGATCTGAGAGATATTAAGAAACGCTATGACGATATTTTGATTGTGATTACTAAGGAGACAAAATGATTCCAGCAATGGTTGTGCCAATAATCAACGGCTACCAATATCTTGACAGGATGATGGAAACCATCAATTACCCAATTCAAAACCTGATCATTGTTGATAATGGTGCTTCAAAGAATGATTGGACACCGACTTGGAATCAATGGGTGTCAAAGGTTTGGCATCTAAAGTTTCCCTCAAACTTAGGTGTGCCTGGTTCTTGGAATCTTGGAATCAAATCTTTACCTATGTCGGATTATTGGTTGATTGCTAATGCTGATGTTGAGTGGGCTGAGGATTCTTTGAAAATGTTTGCTGAAGAATCTGATCCAAACAAAATTGTTTTATCTAACGCTGGTGCTGCTTGGTGCGCTTTCACTATTGGTTGGAAAGTAGTTGAAAAGGTAGGGCTGTTTGATGAAAACTTTTACCCAATATATTTTGAGGATAACGACTACCAGCACAGGGCTGAGTTACAGAACATTGAAATTGTTAATTCATTTATTCCTGTTGCTCACGTTAATTCTGTGTCAATCAAAAATGGGTATGCTGAACGAAACAATGTGACTTTCCCTGATAATCAAGAATATTGGAATCACAAAAAGTCCAACAATATTACGACTGAAACCCCTTGGAATATTCGCAGGATTAGGCGCAACTCCTGGGATTAAATTGCAATAGACTAAGGGCTAAGACTTAGGAGTTATTTTGGCTATTACAAATGGTTACGCAACACTTGCAGAAGTGAAAGCGGCCTTACGCATCACCGACTCAGTTGATGACTCGTTGCTGGATATGGCAGTTGAATCTGCTTCCAGACTTATAGACGGTTACGCTGGGCGACAATTTTATTCATCAGGTACAGCAACAAGATATTTTGTGGCATTGGATGATTTCAACGTTGAAGTTGATGATCTTGCAAACGGAACTGTAACAGTTACAACAGCACAAGATGCTGATGGTGTTTTTGACACAGTTTGGAAAACAACCGATTACCAACTTGAACCACTTAACGGTGTTCTAGATGGAATTGCTTGGCCTTACACAAATTTAAGAGCAGTTGGCGATTACTTGTGGCCTATTACTGGTGGTGAGGCTTTAATTAAAATTCAAGGAACTTTTGGTTGGCCTGCTACACCTATTGCAATTAAACAGGCTTCAATTATTCAAGCATCAAGAATTTACAAACGTTTAGATAGTCCCCTCGGTGTCGCGGGCTTTTCCGATTTAGGCGCCATAAGAGTATCGACACAACTTGACCCAGATGTTGCACAACTTGTAATGCCGTACAGACGAATGAGGAACATTCTTTAATGGCATCAATCTCAGCAATTAGAAACGGCCTTGCAACAAGACTTGGAACAATTGCAGGATTAAGAACTTCAGCATTTATGCCTGACAACCCAAATCCACCTATCGCAATTGTTATGCCATCAACTGTTTCTTATGACGATACTTTTCATAGAGGTATGCAAACTTATGTTTTTAATGTTTTGGTCATTGTTGGCCGCGTTGATGAAAGAACAGCGCAATCAAGTCTTGATGGATATGTGTCCAGCACAGGTTCATCTAGCATCAAGTTAGCAATTGAAGGAGACAAAACTCTTGGCGGAGTTGTGTTCGATACAAGAGTTACTGAGATGAGAAACTACGGCCAATTGCCTGTTTCTGAGATAGTATATTTAACAGCAGAGTTTACGATTCTTTGCTACGCAGACTAGGAGTAATAACAAATGGCAAAATTTGCAGCAACCGACCATAAGATTACTATTGGAACAGTAGATTTCTCTACTTCTCTTAATAGTGTTGAATTGTCACAAGAGGCTGACGACATTGAGACTACCGCTTTTGGTTCTTCTTGGAGAACTAGAATTGGTGGCTTAAAACAAGCATCATTAACACTTAACTTTATGCAAGATTTTGCAGCAGGTTCAGTTGATGCAACACTTAACCCATTGCTAGGCTCAATCGCAACTGTTGTGATTGTTCCTACAAGTGGCACAGTAACCGCAACAAACCCAAGTTACACAATGACAGCATTAGTAACCCAATACTCACCATTCGCATCAAGCGTTGGCGATATTGCTACACTTTCTGTTACCTGGCCTGTAACAGGATCAGTAACTAGAGCAACCGCTTAACCTAAAAGGAAACAAATGAAAATTAACCTGCGCGTGAATTACAATGATGGTAATTCAAAAGAAGTCGTTTGTTCAGCAAGAGACCTAGTTGCGTTCGAAGAAAAGTTCAGCAGGTCAGTAGCAAAACTCGAAGCCGAGTTCAAACTTACTGACCTGCTTTTTCTTGCGTGGCATAGTGAAAAAAGAACTAACTCAACAAAAAAAGAATTTGATAATTGGTTAGACGAAGTTGATGAGATTGGTGTAAGCGAGAACGACCCAAAATAAAACCGCTCGGAGATTCCTCTGAGCATTGGTATATCGCTTATTTGTCTTGTGAAACTGGTATTGCTCCCTCTTTGCTTTTACAAGAGTCTGACCGTATGCTTTTCACATTAGGAATGTATCTGCGTTGGAAAGCATCCGAACAAAATAAGAGGTAATTGTGGCTGTTGGACTGGATACTCAAGTTCGCGGTCTCCGTGAAACTCTAATTGAATTACGAAATTTAGATAAAACTTTATACACTCAATTAAATTCTGATATTAAAAATGCTGCTTTACCTTTTGCTAAAAGTATTGAACTTGCTTTACCTAAATCTGCACCTTTATCTGACGCAAGTGGTAAATCTGGTTTTACCCATAATGGTGCAACCGCTTTCAAAGTTTCTGATAACAAAACTTCTGTAAAAACTAGCACTAAAAGACCAAGAGGTAATGAAAAAGTATCATTGCTAAAAGTTATTGTTAAAGGTCGTGGTTTAGCAATTGCCGATATGGCTGGTCGTAGAAAAACTACGGGTCGTTCATCTGGTCGTTCTAGACCGTCTGCTGGCAGACCAACTGGATATAGATTGAATGGTCAAGGCACAGCACTTATTAGAAACTTAAACCGTGTTCACGGTGCTTCACGTTTTGTTTGGCCTGCCGCTTTGAAAAATCAGAATTTGATTGATAATAGTATTGAACGTTCTTTACAAGAAGCATCCGCAAGAGTAAACAGAAACTTATTGGTGGTTAAGTAATGGCAATTATTGTACCAATTCTCACGCAATTTGATGATAGAGGTATCAAAAAAGCGGTTAGAGAATTTGAAAGAGCCAAAGGTGCTTTTGATAAAACAGGTGTTGTTGTTAATTATGCAGCCGATTCGGCCATTAGATTAGGATCAACTCTTACTAGAACTTTAACACCAGCCATTTTAGGTTTAGGTGCAGCAGCATATAAAGCAACCCAATTAGCATCTGATTTAGCGGAAACGCAATCTAAAGTTGGCGTAATTTTTGGTGATACAGCAAATGATATTAGAGAATTTGGTAAGGCTGCTGCTCGAAATATTGGTATGTCACAACAGGAAGCACTTGATGCTGCTTCAACTTTTGCTTTATTTGCTAAACAAGCAGGAAAATCTGGAACAGAATTAAATACATTTTCTAAAGACTTTGTAACATTGGCCGCAGATTTTGCGTCTTTCTATAACACAAGCCCACAAGATGCAATCGTTGCAATTGGTGCTGCACTTCGTGGTGAATCTGAACCAATCAGACGTTTTAACATTTTACTTGATGAACAAACAATTAAAACCAGAGCCTTAAAACTTGGCATCATTGATAACATAAACCAGGCTTTAACACCTCAACAAAAAGTTTTGGCAAGAAGTGCTGAAATATTTGCACAATCAATTGTTGCTCAAGGCGATTTCCAAAGAACTTCTGCGGGGCTTGCAAACCAGCAAAGAATATTAAAAGCAGAATTAACTAACGTAACAACAGAACTTGGTAGAGCATTTATGCCAATTATGTTACAAGTTGTTGGAGTTATCAGAGATCAAGTCATTCCAAGACTTCAAGGTTTTACTCAAGCATTTCAAAAACTGCGCCCCGAAACAGTTAATACAATTACAAAATTAGGTTTATTTTTAGTTATTCTTGGCCCACTTTTAATTGGAATTGGTTATTTAGCAAAAGCAATTTTAACCTTATCTAGAGTTTTTGTAATTTTGCAAACAAGTATTTTAAGAATCCCATTGGCTATTGCCTTACTCATAGGTTTATTTACTGTCCAATCTGATGCTCAATACAAACTTGCTAAAGAAACAGGTGACTCCTGGGGTCAAATAACAAGAATTGTTGTTGTTGGTATTAAAACAATGCTGTTCGCAATTGATCGGGTTATAGATGGATTCAAATTTATAGGTTTTGTTTTAGATTACGCTTCTGCTCGTTTTGATAATTTCATAAATATCATAACTGGCAAGGGTGGCAAGTCTATGATGTCATTTGAACAGCAATTGTCATCATTTAAGTTTTCTAATCTTGCTGGCGGTTTAGATAGTGCTGTTGCCGCTTTTAGTGAATTTAATGCTGAAGTGGCTGGTGCTGCTAAAGAATCAAAAATTATGGCTGCGGAAGCCCAAGCACTTGCTTTGGAAAGTCAAGGATTGACTGAGGATTTGAATAATGAAACAAAAGCCATTGGAAAAACTACCGAAGCGTTAAAGAAAGCAAAACAAGCAGCAAAAGAGGTTGCTCAAGCAATTGTTGATAATCTTGAGGATTCTTTGCGTAAGGCAGAATCTGCTTTGGATGATGTTAAAGGTAAATTTGTTGATTTTAAAAACGCCATAGGTAACACTATTACTGGAATATTAAATTTTGGTAAGGCTGCTGAGTCTGAAGATTTCCTTAAAGGTTTGGCTGATCAAGCAACTCAAGCAACTGAATTTGCTGACAAAGTTAAAAAACTTGTTGTTCTTGGTTTGAATGAACGCGCTATACGCCAAGTATTAGATGCAGGTTTTGATGCTGGTTCAAAGATTGCTGACAGTATTATTATTGGTGGTTCAACTGTTGTTCAACAAATAAATACTCTTGTTGATTCAGTATTTAGTGTGGCGGATCAAGTTGGTGAATTTGGTGCTATTGCTTTCTATGATGCTGGTGTTAAACAAGCAGAGGCAATGGTTGCTGGTATTAAATCTGCTTTAGATTTAGCACGCGCTGAATTAAAATCTCTTGTTGAAGAATTGCCTGCTGCTGCATCTGTTCCATCTGGCACTCCTGCTGCGACTGGTGGAAAGTTACCAGATGTTCCTAAAGCAGATATTCGTAAACCACTTCTTAGTGTTAGTCAAATTGCAAACATTTCAAAACTTTCTGATCCCGCATCACGTTCTTACACAGCATTGGCCACAGCATTAAAAAATAAAACTATTCGTATGGCTCGTGGGGGAATAGTTACTGGCGCTACAAACGCTTTAATCGGAGAAGCAGGACCTGAAGCAGTTATTCCTTTAACTGGAAGCAAATCTGGAATGATGGGTTCAAATTACAGCATCACAGTAAATGCTGGTATTGGTACTGATGGAAATGTTGTTGGTCGTCAAATTGTTGATGCAATCAGAAAATATGAACGTACCTCTGGTCAAGTATTTGCGAGAGCGTAAATGGGTTTACCAACAAAAACAGTTGAGATTGGTTTTGATTTAAGTTCTGCTGGTGGACCATTCTTTACTTTAGATGATCCAGTTCAAGGTCTTTTAGATAACACAAGTTACACTTTAGGCGGTTCACTTTTTTATGATGTTTCACAATATGTTGTTTCAATTAACTCTAATCGTGGTCGTTCACGCGAGTTAGATAAATATAACGCTGGTGCTTTAGAAGTCGTTTTTGATAATACGACAAGAATTTTTGATCCAATGAACTCATCTAGCCCTTATGCTAGTCAAATTGTTCCCCACCGCGAAATTCGTGTTAAATCAAACGGTTCAGCAGTTTTTTATGGGCTTATTGATGATTGGAATCTTAATTACAATCCAAGTGGTGACAATACTGCTTCCGCTATTGCCTCAGATGGTTTCACTCTTTTGGCACAACAAACTTTATCTGCCTATACTGCAACACCTCAATTGACTGGCGCTCGAATAAATGCTGTTTTGGATAGACCTGAAGTTAATTGGGACACAACAAATAGGAACATTGATACTGGAACTATTAACTTGCAAGGTGACACAATAAATGATGGAACTGGTGTATTAAATTATCTTCAAATTGTTGAAACAACTGAATCAGGAAATTTATTTATTGACAAAGCAGGCAAAGTTACTTTTCAAGATACTTTAACTGGTCCAAGTTCTATTGGATTAGTTACTTTAACTGATGACGGTACAGGTGTTCCCTTCAGTAATGTGGCTGTGGTTTATGGTTCAGAACTTTTATATAACCGTGTTGTTGTAACAAGAGAAGGCGGTTCACCTCAAACAGTTCAAGATACTGATTCACAAAATTCTTACGGGATTTCATCTTTGAATCTTGACGGCTTATTGTTTAATTCAGATACAGATTCTTTGGCTTTGGCAAATTCTCTGCTTGGTGCTTATTCTGAACCAGAATACCGTTTTGATTCTATGACTGTTCAAATGTCAGAACTTTCTACTGCACAACAAAACTCTTTGCTTGCTTTAGATTTAACCGATCAAGTGAAAATCAAATTTACCCCAAATGGTATCGGATCACAGATAGTTAAATATGGTCAAATTACTGGCATTGAACACAGGGTTGGCATATTTGTTCACGAACTTACATTTAGATTTAGAACTCTTGCGTATGCAGAATTTGTGCTTGATGACGCAGTATTTGGGCTACTCGACACAGGACGTTTAGGCAATTAGAATAACTACAAGATAGAGGAGTAATTTAATGGCTGGTGCAGGTTTTAAGACTTTTACTGCTGGTGATGTACTTACCGCAGCACAAGTTAATACATATTTGATGCAGCAAAGCATTATGGTTTTTGCTGGTACTGCTGCTCGTGCTTCTGCTATCCCAACACCTGCTGAGGGTTATATGACCTATTTGCAGGACACCGATCAACTTTCTTATTACACAGGTTCAGCCTGGGTTAATGCCCCTGGTAAGAATCCAACACTTTATGCCCCAGAGGAAGTTATTAACACTTCTGCTTCAACAGCAACAGGCACAGTAACTATTAACTCGAACACCGATTCTGTTACTTATTACACCGCTAACGCAGCAGCAAACTTTATTATTAACTTGCGTGGTAATGCTTCTGTGACTATGAATAACCAACTTGCAACAGGTGAAGCGATCACTTCAGTATTTATGAACACCAATGGAACAACCGCTTATTATCCAACTGCTATTTGGGTTGATGGTGGAACTGCTGGTGTTTCAACTAAATGGCAGGGTGGGGCAGCACCGACAGCAGGTAACGCTTCTTCTATTGATTCTTATTCGTTTACTGTTATTAAGACTGCTGGTTCTGCGTTTACTGTTTTGGCTTCGCAAACCCAGTTCAAATAAAGAGGGATCATAAATGCCGATTCGTGGTTCTTTTGCTGGTGCTTCAGCACGCGCCTATGGTTTAGGTGCAGGTGTAAGTAAATTAACTGCAACAGGTGGAACAACTGTTGAATCTGGTGGATTCAAATATCACACTTTTACTTCTGATGGAACTTTTACTGTAACAAAAGTCGGTGCAGGAACTATTGAATACATTGTTGTTGCAGGTGGTGGTGGCGGTGGTTCATCCAATGGTCCTGGTGGTGGCGGTGGAGCAGGTGGTTTTAGATATGGAACACAATCTGTAACAGCAACAAATTACGCAATTGGTGTTGGCGGTGGTGGTCCAGGTTCATCAACTTTTAGAAGTGCTGCTTCTAATGGTACTCAATCAAGTTTTGCAAGTTTTATTTCAACTGGCGGTGGAGCAGGTGGTTGGGGTGCAGGTGGTCCCAATACTGGTGGTTCTGGTGGTGGCGGTGCTTATCAAGGTGGTGGTGGTGGAACTGGTGCTGGTGGAACTTCTGGTGAAGGTTTTGGTGGTGGTAATGGTGGTAATGCCGACCCTGCTTATGGTGGTGGCGGTGGTGGTGGAGCAACTGCTGTTGGTGGTGGCGGTAGTGGCTCAGCAGGTGGTACAGGCGGTGCTGGAACAAATACTTATTCAACTTGGGCAACCGCAACTACAACAGGTGTGAGTGGTTATTATGCAGGTGGTGGTGGTGGTGGAACAAATAATGGTTCTACAGGCTCAGGTGGTGCAGGTGGTGGCGGTACAGAACCTTCTTCACGTAATGGTGTAGCAAATACTGGTGGTGGAGCAGCAGGAACTTCTGGAACTGGTGGTACTGGTGGAAAAGGAATAGTAATTGTGAGGTATCCAATCTAATGGCATATTACGCAAAAATTGAAAACGGAATAGTTGTTCAAGTCAATGCTGTTGATGAACAATTTTTTGCAGATAATCCTGAAAGATACACAGGTATTTGGAAACAAACTTCTTTTAACACTCGTGGTGGTATTCATTACAATCCTGATAGTGATATACCAAGCACTAATCAATCTAAAGCATTAAGAAAAAACTATGCTGGCATTGGAATGATTTATGATGAAGTAAGAGACGCTTTTTATGCACCAAAACCTTATGAATCTTGGACATTAAATGAAACAACTTGTTACTGGGAATCACCAGTACCTTATCCAAATGATAACAAGTTTTACCAATGGAACGAAACTACTAAAGAATGGACAGAAATAATCTAATGAAACTATCAATCGTAAAAGACGTACTTTTTAGATCAATTGCTTTATTTATGACTATGGCGCTTCCTGCTATTGGTGCTGGTGCTTTTGCTGGTGTTGAACCAGTCCAATCAGCATTGATCGCTGGAGCATTAGGTGTATCAAAAGTTTTAACCGATTTAGCCAAAGCATTCTTAGATGACGGTCAATTAACTCAAGAAGAAGTTGATGGTGTATTCAAACGTGCCAATAAAAAAGGTGAAGGTGGCAAGTAAAAATGGGTTTACCAATTAAAGATGGCAAAATCACAACAGCGTACAAAAAACTTGGAAAAATGTGGTCAAAGGGTTATCACACAGGAGTTGATTTCGCTGTCCCACAAGGAACAGACATTCTCGCTGTTGCTGATGGCAAAGTTGCTAACGCTAACTGGGGAAAAGCCTACGGAACACACATTGTTCAAAAGATTGCTGGTAAAGATGAATGGGTTATTTATGCTCATCTTTCAAAGTCTTTGGTCAAAATTGGTGACGAAGTTAAAAAAGGACAACACATAGGCGAATCAGGTAATACTGGTAATTCTTCTGGCCCACATTTACATTTTGAAGCCAGAAACAATGTTCGTTGGTCACAAGGCCAAGATGTTGATCCGAAAGAGATTCTGGAAGCATAATTGAATAAGCGCACCAAACTGCGCTTAATCCTTTCTTTACTTTTACTTGGTTTTGTTATGTCTCCAGCATTTGCTGATGAGACAACAATCATTCTTAATGACTCAACACCTTATGTTGATATTCCTATTGAGGCTACTCAACCAACAACGATAACTATTCAAACAATCACAGGAACACCACAAAACAATCCTAGTTTTATTGATTCTTGGATTGAACTTTGGCAAGGTGTAACAAGAATTGCTCAAGATGATGACAGCGCTTACACACAAACAAATGTTTTGGCTTCAATTATTACTAGACCTATTGAGGCTGGTTTATATTTTATTAGAGCAACTTCTTTTGGTGCTGCTGTGAATAATTACAATTACAGACCTACTGGGACTTATGTTTTAACTTGGAACGGTGTTACAACCATCCCAACAGCCACCCCATCAATAACACCAAGCCCAGTCCCGACAGCAGAGCCGACTCCCACAAGTGATCCAACTCCCACTTCAACACCCGAACCAACACCAACACAAGTTTCACCTACACCAACCCCAACACAAGAACCAACGCCATTACCAACCCAAGAAACAGCAACAGATAACTCAAATGACGCAGAGATTTTTGTTGAGGTAATTCCAACGACATTACCAACGCCAGAGCCGACACAGATAGCAACGCTAGAACCAGAGATAGTTGAGCAAATATTTGAACCAGAAACAATTGAAACTCCTATTGTCGAGCCTGAGTTAAGTGTAGAGGAACTTGAAGAACAAATACAAGAACAAATTAACTTGGAATACATTGCTGAAAATACAATAGAATTAGAAGTACCAACTGCGCTTGCAGAAATACCTGGAATTGCTGAAGTTTTTGCGGCAACTGAAGCGATATTAAATGTTGGATCAGATATGACTCAGGAACAACGCGAGGAATCACAATCTGTTGTTGTTGGCGCAATTGTTGTCACCCAGATTGCTTCTATGGCTTCTGCTGCATCCGTTCAAGGTTCAAGTAAACGTAATGAAACGAAAAGGATTAAACGCAAATGATGAATTGGATTAGAAAATATGCTGTTGCTATGTCAGGTGATATTTGGACTTATGTGGGTTTGCTTATTGCTTATTTCACTTTGGATGGGTCAGCGAAGAAGATAACTGGGATTCTTATCCTTGGTGGACTGTTAATATGGCTAGTAACTTTGCCTATTAGGGAAACTGATGACTAACGGAATAATTATGGCTGGTCAGTTGGCTGGCGCACTTTCTGCTATTGGTGCAGTTGTTTTTGTTATTGTTAAGTACGTTGTTGTTACACCTATCCAGAATTACATTGACCTGCGCACTCATCAAATTCAGCCAAATGTGAACGGTGGCCGCTCATTGTCAGATGTAGCCCTTGGTATTCAAAGGGTTGAAAGAAAAATTGAATCCCTCAATAAACGAGTGGATACTTTAGAGAACACGCTCAAAATCCCCCAAATCTAGGAATTGTCAGACTAACCTTGTAAGGTCTGTTATACAGGCTTTAGAGAGGACACAAATTGCCTAATATTACTGATCCCCAAATATGGGACAACTTATCTATTCAAGCGAAAACTAAATGGTTGGCCTGGCAAGCAGATATGGCTGAGGCCAGATGCACTACTTGCTATAACTACATTTGCACCTGCGGAGAGGATTACTGATGGCTTGGGATTTATCAAATTATGAAACTGTGGATTCACGGATTCACAAATTCTGGGAATTATTCAATAATGGCAGGCTTGAAACAGAACTCATTGCTTACTCAGATAAGCAATACATTGTCAAAGCATCTGTTTGGAAAGATATGAATGATCCATTTCCATCTGCTGTTGATTATGCAGAAGAAACTATTGGTTCAAATCCAGTCAATCGAACAAGTGCTTTAGAAAATTGTGCTACTTCTGCAATCGGTAGAGTTTTGAGTGACATTGGGTTATCAAAAGTTGGAAACCGACCATCTGCAACTGAGATGAATAAAGCAGAACGTGTTGGTGAACCAATAAACGTTTCTGGTGGGCCAATGGCTAGAGCGAAAGCAACAGAGAAACAAATAGGTTTTGCAATCTCAATGCTGAAAGAAATCGCACAACGATTGGAGTTCAGCAACGAGGATGTAATGAAATGGGCGTGTGAGGAATACAAGTGCCAAACACTTGAAGATTTCTCTATGAAACAAATTTCACATTTCATTGCAGATTTGCAGAAAACAAAGCAACAAGGTGAGTCATCTGTCTTCTATAACTTGGTGAGAGCCAAAAAAGGTGCAGATTATGATCCTTGGGCTACGCCTAAGAACTAACAAAGGAAACGATTGCTAATAACTATCCTTGCAATGCTTGCGCCAACTTATGTTGAGCAAAATTCAAGTATGGAAATAACAGCGGTTAGAAGTTATGTTCAAGAAAAATACTCAAAGCGACAATGGGCTTGTATAGACGAGTTGTGGCAGCGGGAAAGTTCTTGGGCTTCAAGTCGTGAACCTTGGCTTGCAGAGAATGTTAAAAGTGGTGCTTACGGAATTGTGCAAGCGCTACCATCTCGCAAGATGAGAAGTCACGGCAACGATTACAAAACTAATCCTTACACCCAAGTTGAATGGGGAATGGATTACATAACAAAACGCTATGGCAGTCCGTGTGATGCTTTAGCATTTCACGACAAAAAAGGTTGGTACTAAAAGGTGAATCCTGCGCTCATCTTTCAAGCAATACTTTTATTTATTCTTGGACTCGCTGGTTTTGTCACATTAGTTTCTAATTTCAAGCGCTATTGTGATACAACTGAGAAAGAGGACCAATGAAAGAAATTAGACCGTATGGCACAGTTGAGAAACGTGCAAACAATCGTTACCGAGTAAGAATTGGTAAGAAGCACGGACACACAACTCTTGGCACTTTTGATTCCAAGATTGAGGCTGAAGAAGCCCTGGCAAAGTTTGTTAAAGAACAAGAAATTCAAGAGGAACGATACAAGAATGTTCCTACTAATACTGACACAAAACCTTGGGCCGAAATTGGGCTTGATGGTGGTGAATTAGCAACAGGTGTTCTAACTGAACCTTTGGGTGATGATTGGTCAGCAATCCTGAAATCGTTTGGGCTTGATCCAACAGTTTTTGAGGTTGTCGGTGACAAGGTAAGAATGTCGAAATGGCAGTCATCTAAACGCCTTGAAAATGGCGACAGAGATTTGATTTGGCTTTACTCTTATCGAGCGACCTTTGGTCGTAGGAAAGTAGCCAAAATTGATGATATTGATTTGGAAACAATTAGAAAAAACATTAGAACTTTCAAACCAAACAACATAAAGCCAAGTAATGAAACACCAACAACTTTTGTTGTCTTGTGGGCGGATTGGCAAATAGCAAAATCTGCTTCAGGTGGAGTTAAAGGAACTATTGATCGTGTTTTGGCTTCATTTAATAAAACTGTGCAACGTGTTGAAGAATTAAAAAAGTCTGGAAGAAACATTGAACAGATTGCTTTTATCAATATGGGCGACCCAATAGAGGGCTGTGACGGCCATTATTCAAGCCAATTGTTTTCAGTTGAACAAACTCAACGCCAACAACTTTTAACAGCCTTAGATTTGTGGACAACAGGTGTAACAACCCTTGCAGGTTTGGCTGAACGAACAAAGTTTATTTCGACTCTCAGCAATCACGGAGAGTGGATGAGACGCGGCAACCGATCCGTTACAACAGATTCAGATTCTGCTGACGGTTTTCTTGCTGACACTTTGAAACGTATTCTTGATGGTTATGACATTGTTGATGATTGGCATATACCTCACGACCAAATGAGTATGCAAATAAACCTTTCAGGTATTGAATGTGCTTTCACGCACGGTCACAAAATATCTGGAAAAGAATTGGAATGGTTACGCGCACAATCTTTAAGACTGCTGCGTGATAATGGTTCTGAACCAAGAATTTGGTTTACAGCGCACAAGCATCATATAAAGATTGATGACTTTGGTGCGTTCACGCGTTTTCAATGTCCATCTTTAGATACTGATGGATCAACTAATGGTGGCTCAAAATGGTTTACAGATATGTCTGGAATATGGTCATCACCTGGAACAATGACAATGTTGGTCGGTCAGCACGATAAAAAAGGTTGGAGTGACTTAGCCGTCTTATGACAAGTGAGCAACTAGCAAAAGCGATAAGTCACGCCATCTTAAATGTGGAAAAAAGGATTCTCAACATTGGTGCAGCACAATATGACAAAGGTGCTACTCAAAAGATTGAGGATAAATCCCCACAACAAGTTTTAGATGATGCCATTGAAGAACTTGATGATTGTTTAGCATATGTTGCTTGGACTAGAATAAGAATCCAAAAGATTCGTGCGAATCTCAAAGATGTCATCTGAGTCATTCCCTAGTGGCTCAGATGTCCACCGAGACACCCTGGCGGGGTCTCTTGTGTCGGGTTGGCACTTGTGTCCCCTTTCCGCTGGCCCGACACAATCTCCATCAAATGTTGCCTTTTGAGACCTACCTGTTATACACTTCTGTATAACACTATCTCTTGAAAGGGGATACAAATGTATTACAGAGCAGAAACGATTGATACAAGATACGATTTACATTTTGGTCAATTAGCAAGAAAAACAGAAATAACATATCGTTGTGATGGTTGTACCAAGCAATCTAATAACGAATTAGAAGTTAGATCAATTTACTGGAACAGAGATGCGTTTCGTAATTTCTGTACCATTGATTGCGCTAACTCATACGCTGATAACAAGTATGAAAAAGGAATAAGTCCTTGCTCATATAGTAATGAAAAACGTTATGTTTTTGATTACAACTTCAAAACTAAATATGTTTTTGAAGATCATTTTGCTTTAACAAAAGATGAAATGATCCAAGCAACAAATTGGTTAATAGAAATATTTAATCAATATGATGCTTTATTTCAAAAAAGCAATCGCGAGTGGTATATCTCAAGTGAATACAAAAGCGATTACATAGAAGTAATTGAACAACTAAGAGAAAAGCACATTTTTGATTTCAGTAAAGAATCACACGCGATCTTTATTGCAAACAAAATAAAAGGTCTTTTCTGGTGTAATGGTATTCATCTAACAGATCACTTAAAATCTGATAATGAAATAAAAATACCAACTTTCACCTTAAAAGATTTATTAACATCTAGATAAAACTAAGGAAACAATGTCAGAAAATTTAGGAAAAGAAAACTTGATTGCATTGCGTTTGAATAATACTCAAATGCGTGCAATCAAGGCATTTGCAAAACAACATAACGCATCAATATCAGAAGTCATAAGGATTTCTGTGGAGATGATGATTCCAGAGGCCAAAAGATGAATAGAGCAAAAGTTGCATCTAGTTTAGTTAAGATGACTTGGTTACGCGATCATCCAGCATTGGTTACAACTGATTTAGATATAAACCAAATTGATTGGAAAACAATTGATTCTTTTGAATGGGATCGTTCACAAAAAGTTTTAGTTGAGGTTTTAAGATTTATTAACTGTGGTGAGTCTTTGATTCGTTTATCAGAAATAAATATGCTAACTGAAGATGAGAAACGCATTGTGGCATTGTCTCTGAATATGTTGTATAACGACTTAGGTTTAGAAGAAAACTTAGTCTGATTTGGTATTACACAACAAAGTGTGATAGAAATTATTTTTGAGTGACAGAGGCTCGTTAAAATCTTTGGTCGGGTTAATCTCCCGATAAATCTGCGTCAGATGCAGATATTTTTTCTTGCAAGAAAATAATCAAGCGAGCATAAGATCGTTAATATGCGAATGACTGAAAAGGCTGCAAAACGGATTGCCTGTTGTCGGCTAGGGATTTTCTTTCATATGTGGCGCAATCGGGCTATAGTAGCCCCCATCTGACTCCTTTACCCCATACTGGGCGTAATTGAGGGTGGCTTGTTATTGGCCATCCTCTGCCTTTATTTCCCGCCTGAACGTAAAACGAACATATGTTCTATTAAATTCAGACATTTTAGACAATCGTTATCAAACTGTTATCAAATCGTTATCTAAATACGCTTGAAATACCTTGTATTTGTTATACAGATATGCAATTATTGATTTATCAAGCAAAGGAGAAAAATGAAGTTAGCACCAAATCAAGAAAAAGTAGCAATCAAATGGTTCGTATGGAATGGTGGCAAAAGATACGAGCGCAACAATGAAATCAAGTGGGGTCAAGGTTATGACTTCGGTTGTTCTTGTGGATTTGAAAGCAACTTTGGTGCAGCAACATTGAAATCAGTTCAAGAAGCAATTTGGAATCACAAGTTTTACGATCACGATTACAAAATCAAATAAATAAGTCCAAGGAAAGGGACAAAGAAATGAATAAATTAACACCAGCACAAAAAGCAAAAAGAACCAAATTAGAAAGACAATACTGGGCTGAATATGATCAAGCAATGGAACCATTAAACAAAGATTATTATTCATTTTGCGAAACTTTATATCCTGAAAGAAATGCCAAGATTGATGCTGCTGAAGCAAAGATGAATCAAATAATTGCTGATGCTCAAGCAGAATTTGAAGCCACAAGAGAACAAGTTATGGATGAATTTGAAAACAATCCAGAAGTTTTGAGATTAGATCAAGTTCGCAAAGAGTTTTCAAGTGTTCAAATTCCTATCTTGTTTGCAAAGATTGAATCAATAGAAATATAAATAATCTTCTGCTGGTCGGATACCTGCGTAATTGGCCAGCAGAACCCTACAAAAGAAAGAGGACAAAATGGCAGTAAAAGAAAGCGATCAACTTAACGAATTGGTTGGTTTGATGCGAGATAAATGGCAAGACAATGCTGTTGAGGCGTTTGCTGGTTTACTTTCAACAGTTGTTTCACAAAAGCAATTGCAAGTTTTGATTGACGATTTGAGAAACAAATGAGCAGAACTAAAGAGGCTTTACCTGATGCAATTTATGAGAACTTTGATTTATTTGCATCAATTTTAGATCAGTCAGTTAATCCTGATTGTGAACTTGTTTGCTTGGAGTGTGCTTTTGCTTACGAACACGACAATTCTTGGCAAGGTCAGATCATTGCTGGAACAGTTGTGATCAAGCATTACTTTGCTAAGCATCCTGCTAACCAAAGGGACTTCTAATGATCAAGGTTGTGTGTTCTGGTTGTGCTTGGGTAATAAATGTCAGTCGTATAACAGATAATAGTGTTTGTGGTTGGTGTCAGGAACAATTAACAGAAAGGGACAAAGTAAATGCCTAAAGTTACTAAAGATGGTGATTTCACTTTAATCAAAGTGCCAACAAAAGATTTAAGTTCTTTGATTAGATTTGTTGCTCACGCGATTGAAAAGGATCAGGAGAAAGTTCTTGATTTAAGTTACAAGATTGTGCGTGATGATTTAACTAAACAGGATCATTATGTCGAGGAGTTGGCTGTTGTTTTGGATATTGAGGATTGGTGGATTGTTTTAGATGGTCCTGAATCCTTAGAACTTTGTGATGAGTTGGCCGAATCTATTTATGAAGAACCTGCTGAAGGTTTTGGTCCTACTCTCAAACAAAAGCAACGCCATTTGCGTATCGTCAAGATTTGTGTTGAGTGCCAAAAGGCTTTCATTAAAGGCGAATCTCACGATTGCGTGGTGAGATAAATGGCTGAATCAAAAGAAGAAACAGACAGAAAAAAAAGTCTTAGAGCAATTGCTTACAGAGCAACTGATCACAGATTAAGAAAAATGTATCCTGATGAATGGGGAACAATCTTAAACGAGGAATTTATTAAATTAGGTTTGGTTAGACGCAAAAACGAAAACCTACTGTTAGAAGAAATCAAATCACTTAAATCACAAATTGAACAATTGAAAGGACAATAAATGACTTCATATGACTTCATTGTGTATGGTACTTGGTTGTTTCTTCTTACACTTCCTTGGACTATCCATAAACTTCCTGGGAAAAACAAATGATTACTAGGAACAATGCTGATGGTTCTGTGACTTTCATTTACGAGTCTTGGGATGAGTTAGTTAAGTCTGAACCTAAGTGGCAACCTGATGCTGATTTGGCTGCTAAGGATCGTGCTGATGAGAGAAGTTGGGATTACTGATGGAAGTAATTGTTATTGGTATGCAAGTTATAATTATGTATCTTCTTGTGAAGTTGTTGGCTAGATGAGTAAATCAAAACAGAAAGGGACATTGGCTGAAACTGCTGTTGCTGACTTTTTGAAGCAAACTTTCTCAGCGGTGGAAAGAAGAACTTTGTCAGGTAAAAATGACAAAGGTGATATTGCTGGTGTTCCTGGCTGTGTAGTGGAAGTTAAAAATCAACGCTCTTACAAGATTCACGAGTGGATGAAAGAGACTGAAATTGAACGTTTGAACGCTTCTGCTGAGATTGGTGTCTTAGTTATCAAGCCAAATGGTGTAGGTGTGGCACATACAAATAAGTGGTGGGCTGTTGTAAGTTTAGAAACTATTACTAAACTTATTGAGGAACTTGAAAGTGCTAAAAGATTGCAATCATCCCGTGATTGAGGGAACAAAGATTTGTTCTGAGGGTTGCCCGAATCCAGATGATTGGCAAAACGCTGCTGCTTGCCTTGATAAAAATCCTGAAATGTTTTTCTGTGAAGCAGACGATATTCCTGCAATTAAAGCGGCTATAAGAGTTTGTTTATCTTGTGATGTCAGAGGTCTATGTTTAACTGATGGTTGGGATAACAAACACGGAATTTGGGGAAGTTTTACGGCTGATGAGAGACAGAGATTAAGAAAAGCGTTTCCAATGCCAAATGATCCTAAACATAAGAGAAAAGTTATTCGAGTGATTGCACACCGTTTATGAACGAAAAAGAATTATTTGCTAAGTTAAAAGAATTTTATATGCCAGATTTAATTAAGTCATCAGGTATTTATGATTCATATGATTGTTTCTCAAACGCAAGACAACTGTTTATTGAATTGAAATGTCGTAAGTCACATTACGAGAATCTTATGATTGAGCAATCAAAATATGCTCGCCTTAAGTATGAGGCTGGTGAACGTGGAATGATTCCTACCTACATTTGTTCAACACCTCAAGGTGTGTGGGCTTTTGATTTGCGTTTGTTTGAACCTCAATGGAAAGACCAAACTGATTTACCAACAACAACAGAGTTCGAGAACACAAGTAAGAGAACTAAGTCTGTTGGTTTCTTTCCTATAACTCAGGGAAGCCGTTTAACAAAGATAAAAGGAGACAAATGAACGAAACAGATTACATAAAAGAAGCACTTATTTCAGAATGTATTAACAAGTTTATTGAGTGTGTTGTGAAAGTTAAGGCAAGAGACTTAGCAGAAAACACAGCCAATGTAAATGATTGGGCGCAGGCAGTTATCGCTGCGTTAGCAATAAAAGACAAAGTTGAATTTATCAACACCGAATGGAATACGGAGATCAAAAAATGCCATTACCAACAATAGTTATAGTAGGTAATTTAACAGCAGACCCAGAACTACGCTTCACAACAACAGGTAAATCTGTTGCATCATTGCGTGTTGCTTGTTCTGATCGTAAGAAAGACCCATCAGGTCAATGGGTTGATGGTGACAAAATCTTCTTGAATGTAAACGTTTGGAATGACACAGCAGAAAACGTTACACATACTTGTTTCAAAGGTGACACAGTTGTTGTCATTGGCAAACTTAAACAACGTTCTTACACAGCCAAAGATGGTACAGAAAAGACTGTGTTTGAGGTTGAGGCTGAATCTGTTGGCGCTGAACTAAGACGCAAAGCATACAACTCAAATACTGTTATACAAGTAGATAAGCCTCACGCAACTCAATCAGATAATAATCCTTGGGTTAATGAAACGTTCTAGAATAAACATATGACTATTCGCCCACGTTCCGCAAAAATGGAACACCTTTACGCTACTAAACGTAGAAACTTAGTTAAGAAATTGTTGGGCGATAGACCTATTTGTCAAAGATGTTTATCTGATAGAAGTCACGATATACACGAGTTAAAGAGCCGTTCGCGCGGCGGCTCAATCACAGAAATAGATAATCTCGTGGCGTTATGCCGCCCTTGCCATACTTGGGTAACACAGAATCCTAAAGAAGCACACGAACAAGGATGGTTAAAACAATCGTGGGAGTAGAAGTATTTAGTGATCCTGTTGGTCAAAGAATTAAAGCGTTGCTTATGAACTATGCAATGGAACACTATGACAGCACACCTGAACAGTTAGAACCAGGTATAGATCAAACACATTTAATTGTTGGTTTCACACGTCAAGCAATCATTGATTCTTTGATGGCTGAGGTTGAAGTTATGACGTTTAGGAATGTTAATAGCACCGAACATCAGATACCAACTCTATTCATTGCTGGAGTGTTACACGCTGTTGATGTTGCTGGTGGTAAAGGTTCAATCATAGGTAAGGGCGAGTAATGGGAAAAGGTAAAGGCAAAAGCAAATCAGGTGGTTCAAGAAACGATAACCGTAAATGCGGTAAGGCTTACAAACAAAGACCACGCAAGCAACGTAAGACTGGTAGAACCATTGGTGGTTATAGTCCAGCGAAGTTAAAGATTCGTGAACAGAAACGTTACAACTACAAACACACACCTAACGAAACAACCATAGAAGCGTTAAAAGAAGCAGAGGCATCAGGTGAGTAACTGTCGCTCAGGTTGTGAAACACAAGACCACGAAACATATGCCGAATGTTTACAGGCAGCAAACATAAGCATTGACAGAGAGAGCCTCAAAGTTAAATGACAACAATCGGTATTGCATCAACAAACAAACAATGCGTGATGATGTCTGAATCAGGGATAACAGATGAGTCTTATCACACAGCACCACCAATGAATAAGATCATTCGTCAGGGTGAATGGCTTATCGCAGCAGCAGGTGCTGACCGTGTTTGTGATGTGTTGCAATATTTAGTTAAGTATCCGTCAGTTCCGCCACAACTAAAAAAGAAAGAGGACTATATGAGTTGGTATCAATGGTTAGCGAAAAGAGTTATACCTTTGATAAGAAAGATTGCACAAGAACAACTAACACTAGATGTTAAAGACGGTGTAGCAGAACTACCAGAATCAGAACTCCTGCTAGTCACACACGGTAAAGCGTTTAGTATCTCCAACACATTAGGTATCTCATCCTGCACACCATATTGGGCAATAGGTTCAGGTGGATCATTAGCACTCGGATCATTAGCAACAGCACACAGGAAACATAAAGACTGGGCCACTAATCATTCAACATATTTATATGACGCAGTTCAAACAGCCATCACCCACGACTCATTCTCCCACCCACCAATCTACGGATGGGTATCCCAAACCAATGGGACAATTAAACAATGGGATTCAAAAGACCTTGCCTTACCTGCGGCATCCTTGTCGAGAAAGGAAACCGTTGCGCTAAACACCAGAGCGAATACATTGCAAAGTTAGACGAAAGACGTAAACCAAATCGCACACATTATTCAGGCGATTATCGCAAGAGAGCAAAACAAGTAAGAGAATCAGCCACAGTATGTTGGCTATGTAAACAACCATTCACAGACAAATCACAAATCACAGCAGACCACTACTTCCCTGGCGTTCCAAACAGTCCACTTCTTCCCGCTCATAAATCCTGCAACTCATCAAGAGGCAATAAACCCCCTACGGCATAACTAGGGTGTGGGTAAAAATCTCAATCCCCTCACAACACGGACAC
>Ga0209401_1000317_pt1 | contig 33054 bp, 26 predicted proteins | sample M_140807_MF_Meta_FD_187318 | JGI IMG/M metagenome (GOLD analysis project Ga0209401, IMG submission 187318) | Freshwater microbial communities from Lake Montjoie, Canada to study carbon cycling - M_140807_MF_MetaG (SPAdes) (version 2) | ecosystem: Environmental > Aquatic > Freshwater > Lake... | reverse complement strand
AGCTATGGCGGGGCGGGTGGAGTGTCGGGCGGCTTTGGAGAAGGAGATGGGATTGGAACCTGCGAATGGAAAACCGATATTTGGGATGGTCACGCGGATCACGAGAGACAAGGGGGTGGATCTGGCGTGGGGGCAGGTGGAAAGTTTGGTAAGGAGGGGGGGGCGACTTGTGGTTTTGGGGGCGGGAGATCCAGAGTTGGAGGAGGAGGGAAGGAGATTGGCTCAGTTGTATCCAAAACAGGTTGCGGTCCGGTTGGGGTATGATGAAGGGTTGGCACGGCGGATCTTTGCTGGGGCAGATTTTTTCCTAATGCCTTCACGGAGTGAGCCGTGTGGGCTGACCCAGATGTATGCAATGCGGTACGGTTGTATTCCTGTGGTGACAGATGTGGGAGGGTTGAGGGACACGGTGCAGGTATGGGATAAAAAAACGGAAAAGGGGACAGGATTTCGGTTTTTACCAACGGCGGAGGGGGTGGCGGCAGGTATGGATCGAGCCTTGGCGATTTGGGATGAACCCGCGATGATGAATGTGATTCGTCGGAACGGCATGTCTAAGGATTGGGGCTGGGGGTCGGCTGTGCCGGCCTATGAGAAAGTCTACCAATCCTTAACAAGCGAACCTGGGAGATTTTAGATGCCTGAATTAAGAAAAGATCCGGTGGTGGGACGGTGGGTGGTTTTCAGTCCTGAGCGGCAGATTCGGCCTGAGCGGTACAAGTGCGAGGAGCTTCTGCCGACAAGGCCTGAGGAGGATCCGTTTTTAGAGGGTCATGAGACGTATACGCCTGCGGAGCTGTACGCGATTCGTCCCGCCGGGGTGGCAAATGGTCCGGGCTGGCAGCTGCGAGTGGTTTCGAATCGGTTTCCCGCATTGCGGGTCGAGGGAGAGCTGGAGAAAGAGGCGGTGGGATTTTACGACCGGATGAATGGGATCGGTGCACACGAGGTGATCGTGGAGACTCCCCATCCCCAACTCGTTTTGGAGAAGCAGAATCTGGCGGGGATTACTCGGGTTTTCGATGCGTGCCGAGCGCGGATTCTGGATCTCTCGCGGGATGCCAGGCTGCACTACGTGCTGGTTTTTAAAAACCACGGGGCCTTAGCGGGTGCGACGATGCCCCATCCTCACTCTCAGCTGATTGCAATGCCGGTGACGCCGATCGTTCTGAAGGAAAAGCTGGCGGCGGCTCGGGCCTATTATTTGGAGAAGGATCGAAGCCTGTTTGGGGATATTCTTCAGGCGGAGCGAAAGATTGGGGATCGGGTGGTTTTTGAAAATGACGGGTTCACCGTGTTTTGTCCGTTTGCGAGCCGGTTTCCATTTGAAACCTGCATCATGCCCAGAAAGCAAGCAGCCGACTTTCAAAACTCAAGCGACGACGTTCTCGTCCTATTGGCGGAGGCGGTGCAACGGGTGTTGCTGGCGTATCACAGCGCGTTGAATCAGCCTTCGTACAATCTGATTCTGCATAATGCACCGTTTCGGCGGAGCCGTCAGCCGGATGCGTGGACGACGATCGATTTAGACTTCCGCTGGCATGTCGAAATTCTTCCCCGTTTGACGGGAGTGGCAGGATTTGAGTTTGGAACCGGGTTTTACATCAACCCCACTCTGCCTGAGGAGGCTGCGGGGATCTTGCGGGAGGCGGTGACGCGTGGCTGACGTCGCCCTGCTCTGGCATCTCCATCAACCCTCCTATGTGGATGTTGTCACCGGAGAGGTGGCGATGTCTTGGGTCCGCTTGCACACCGTGCGTGGGTATGCGGACATGGCGGAGATGGCGATGAGGCATCCAGGGGTAAAGTTGAACTTCAATCTGACGCCTGTTCTTGTTCAACAGATTGAGGAGTTGGCGGAGGGGAGAGTGAAAGATCGGTGGGCGGAGTTGGCGCGGAAAGATGCGGCGAGCTTAACGACGGAGGATAGACACCAGCTATTGGAACATTTTTTCAAAATCAACTGGGGGACTTGTGTGGAACCTTATCCAAGATATCGGCAGCTACTCGATTTGCGGGGCAGGAGGGCGGGGGCGGGTCAATCGGATCAGAATATGCGGAGGTTTCGGGAGAAAGATCTGAGGGATTTGCAGGTCTGGTTCAATCTGAGCTGGTGCGGATTTGCGGTGAGGAAAAAGTATCCGGAGTTGGGGGAGCTGATTCAGAAGGGGGGGGATTTCACGGAAGAGGAGAAGCAACGGGTGTTGGAGATTCATCAGGAGATGTTGCGGGGAATTTTGGGAGAGTATCGGGCACTGGCAGATTCGGGGCAGGTGGAGCTGACAACGACGCCGTTTTACCATCCCATTCTCCCGCTATTAGTGGATACGGATGTGGCGAAGCGGGCGATGCCAGGAGTGCGGTTGCCGGAGCGGCTGCAGGCACCGGAGGATGCACTGGCACAATTGGAGAAGGCTCAGGCGGCGCATCAGCGGGTATTTGGAAGGAAGGCGCGGGGGCTTTGGCCTTCGGAGGGTTCGGTCTGTCCGGAGTTAATTCCGCTCATCGCCCGGGTGGGATTCGAGTATTTTTGCACGGATGAGATGGTTTTGTTCCGGGGATTGGAAGCGCAGGGGTGGCACGGAAATCACTCTGAACTGTTTCAGGCGTGGAGGGTGGAGGAGGGGGGAGCGAGTCTGAAGGCACTTTTCCGCGAACGGCCACTCTCGGATTACATCGGATTTACGGCGGCAAGAACCGAACCGAAGATGGCGGCGGAGCATTTACGGGTTCATTTGCAGCATATCGCTCAGGTGATGCCGCAGAATGGAGTTGTGCTGTTGGCCTTAGACGGAGAAAACGCATGGGAAGCGTTTCCCGACAGTGGGGAAGCTTTTTTGGATGAGTTTTATCATCGGCTTGAAAAAACGAAGGGAGTGAGCTCAACTACGTTGGGAGGGTATTTAGACAGGCATGAGGGAAAGCCGGCGGGGCGTCTGCACTCGGGCTCGTGGATTGGAGGGAACTTCGATATCTGGATCGGGGACCCAGAGGAGAATCAGGGATGGAGTTGGATCAAGCGGACGCGGGATTTTCTGTTGCGGGAGGAGGGAAAATTGACTTCGGAAGTGAAGGCGGCGGCGTGGGAGGACCTGTATGCGGCGGAGGGAAGCGACTGGTTTTGGTGGTATGGCCCGGATTTTCAGACCGACAGTGATTTGATTTTCGACGGACTATTTCGAGGGAGATTGCAGAATGTGTATCGGCGTTTGGGGGTGACGCCTCCCGCGGGCTTGAGTGTGCCGATCTGTAGTTCAGAGGTTCGTTTGGGAGTCCTGCCGACACGAGCGATTGAACCCAAATTCAGTGGAACACCGAGTTTTCTGGATTGGGCGGGTGCGGGGAGATACGAAGCGTGGAGGGATCAGGGTGCTATGGCTCAGGGGGATCGGCGTGTGAAAAACATTTATTACGGGTACGGGGAGAAGAACTTTTACTTCCGATTGGATTCGAAGGAGCTGGTGGGGGACGAGGTGATTGTGGATTTTCACCTGCCGGCACCTGTTCGGTTGCGAATCATCTGGCAGGGAGAAGGGTGGCGGGTGAATTTGGAAAAATCGAAGGATGGGGTGGTTTATGAACAGACAGATTGTGTGACGGAGGTGGCCGAGGGAAAAGAATTGCAGGTTCAACTCCCTTTTTCCTCGCTTGGGTGGAGGAGTGAGGGGGGAGAGGTGAGTTTTTTGGTCCGAGTCCTGCGCGGAGGAGCGGAGGTGGAGCGGTATCCCGAGCGGGGATTGATTGAGTTCAGCGGGCCAGTGCGTGCGTTGGACATGAAGAACTGGTATATTTAATACTCCTGATGAAGAACGTGAACTTGGTACTCGGTCTGCACATGCATCAACCGGTGGGAAATCTTCCCGAAGTGGTCGATCGGATCACCGCAGATGTGTACCGGCCTGTTATTGCAGTTTTGGAGAAATATCCTGGGATAGCGGTGAATCTGCATGTGAGTGGACCTCTTTTGGAAGCATGGGGGGAGCGGCATGCGGATTTGGTCAAGAAGGTGAAGGAGTTGGTAGCCACGGGAAGAATCGAGATGATGTCGGGAGGATTTTATGAGCCTGTCTTGGTGGAGTGGCCTGAGGAGGATCGGGACGGGCAGATCGCAAAAATGAATGGCTGGTTGAAGGAGAAGTTGGGGGCGCAGCCTGCGGGGGCTTGGTTGGCGGAGGGGGTTTGGGGGCCGTCCTTGTGCGGTGCGTTTAGCCGAGGGGGATTGAAGTATTCGTTTGTGGAGGGGTCTTTTTTCCAGCAAGCGGGAATCATTCCAGCAAAAATGAATGGCCACTATGTGACCGATCAGGCGGGAAATCTGTTGTCGGTCTTTCCGACGTGTCCTGATTTAGCGCGGCTGATTCCACACGCGCCGTTGGATGAGGTGTTTGGTTATTTGCGAAGGATGGCAAATCGGGGGGAGGACATCACCCTGACTTTGGCGGCGAATCTGGAGAATTGGAATCAGGTAAAGGGCGGGGTAGCGGGGTATTTAGATACTCTTTTTGCTAGATTGCAGGAGTCGGCTAGCTGGGTGAACACGTTGACGGGGCAACGCCAGTTGGAGAGGCAAAGTCCTCGGGGGCGAGTTTCCCTGCCCCCAGGTACGCCTGCGGAGTTGGGGGGTTGGTCTTTGCCCGGAGTAGCCAGGAAGGAGTATTTCCGCGAGCGAGGACAGTTGGCGCAGAGGTTTGACGCTGGGAAGTGGCTTCCGTTTTTCCGAGGTGGTTCGTGGTCTTCCTTTCGTGTGCGGTATGAGGAGTTAAACCTTCTTTATCGAAAAAATTTGATGTTGGGTCGCAGGTTGAAAGGAAAGAGCTCTTTTCCTGGAGCTCGTGCGGTGCTGGACCGGTTGTGGCGGGCGCAGTGTTCGACAGCGCAGTGGCATGGGACGCAAGGGGGCGTTCACTTGCCCCATTTGCGGGGGGCATTATGGCGGGAGCTCCTGATGGCCGAGGCGGAGATGAGGGCGGGGCAGGCTGAAACGGATCTGGTACGGGAAGATGTGAATGCGGATGGACAGATGGAGGTGGTGGCGGGGCATCCCGCATTGAGCCTGCTTTTTGCGCCACACTTGGGTGGGGCTTGCCTTGAGGTCGGGTTACCTGAACTGGGGAAAAATTTAGCGGATGTGTTGACGCGACGAGATGAAGGGGTGAACGGGGCAAGCGCAGGTCCTGTGGATTGGTATGAGAGGCGACTTTTTCAGGATCACTTTTTTGCGAAGGGAACTTCCGTCGAGCAGTTGTCGGCGGGGACGTATCCTGAACTGGGGGATTTTATTCTGCAGCCGTTTGAAATTAAGCAGATGCGGCAAACGGGTAGTCGGGTGACACTGGCGTTGGAACGGGACGGGGGATTGTATCGCGTGGGTACGCGGATGCCGTGCTTGTTGGAGAAAACCTATGCGATTGATGCGGCGGGAGGCTTAATCGAAGTTTCTTATCGAATCACGAATACGGGAAAGTTGCCTTTGGAGGCAAACTTTGCGACGGAGCTGAATTTAAATCTGGGGCCAGATCAGTCGGGTCGGGGAGTTTGGCAATTTGGGGAAACCAAGAAATCTGACAAAGAGATGTGGCACGGATCGGGGGTAACAAGAGTGGTGGCAGTGACAACGGATGGGTTTGAAGTTACTTTGGCTTCAGAAAATCTTCCCTTGGTCTGGGGATATCCACTTTTAGATGTGGAGCGAGGGCCTGAGGGCCCGATTCGTCAGGGTAACTGCGTTCTTTTTGGCCAACATTTGGATCTCAAGCCAGGAGAAAAGGCAGAAGGGCGCTTGAAGGTGACTTTCCGCAAGAAAGAGGGAAGGATTGCCCCAAAGAAGTGACTGTGATACTCTTACACACTATGAATTTTCGATGGATTGCATGGTTGGGTTGCCTTGGTGTCGCCTTTGTATGGACGGGTTGTACCATCCCTGGTGATGCGGAAGAGGTAACGACGACCTATGGAGATACGACGACGCCTGCAGCGAGTGATACTCCTGCGGAGAGTTCCTCAGCCTCGAAACCACAAACGGCTGGGAGTGAGGAGAAGAAGCCTTGGACTCCGCCTGAAACTGCGGAGAAGAGCACTCCTACCAAAGCCAGCTATCCTAAGGGGGAAAAAGTTTCCGGTAAGACAGGAATGGTGCGAAGCCCGTATGCGCCTTATGCGGGCTTGGTGGATGTGAAGGGTTTTGCACCTGGAACAGAAGTGAAGTGCCCGTACACGGGTAAGATTTTCCTCGTCCCTTAAGTCCCTTCGTAAAAGGAAAAAACTGAGGTCTGCCATGGATCCTCTCCTACAAATCCTGAAAGAGCGGGGGCGTTTGCCCACGGCTGAGCTGGCCAAACTTACGGGCAAATCGGAGCCTGAGGTGGAAAAGGCAGTGCGTCGTTTTGAATCGGACCGAGTGATTCTGGGATACCAAGCTATTTTGGATTCGGACAAAACAGGGCATGGGGGTGTTCGCGCGGTGATTGAGGTGAAAATCACGCCTGAGAGGGATGGTGGATTTGATCGGATCGCCGCCCGAGTTGCGCGATATCCAGAGGTGGTGTCCTGCCAGCTGATGAGCGGGGGATATGATCTGCTGATTGTGGTCGAGGGATCGGATCTAAAACGGGTTGCAGGTTTTGTGGCGGAAAAGCTGTCCACCATTCAGGGGGTGATTTCAACAGCGACTCACTTTCAGCTGAAAACGTACAAGGAGGCGGGAGTTCTGTTTCTCCAGGATGACAAGGCGGAGAGACTCTCGATCTCGCCGTGAAGAGCGGGGGAGAATTTCTCGCTGATCATGTAAAAGGAATTCCACGATCGGGGATTCGGGATTTCTTTGAAATCGTGCAGAAGCGCGGGGATGTGATCTCGCTTGGAATCGGGGAGCCGGACGTGTCCGCGCCTTGGGCGGTGCGGGAGGCTGCGATTTACTCCTTAGAGCACGGGCGGACGGGCTACACCTCGAACTCAGGCAGTCTTAAATTGAGAAATGAGGTGGCTACGTACGTGGAAAATATTTTTGGGGAGCGGTACAATCCGGAAAATGAAATTTTAGTGACCGTGGGGGTGAGTGAGGCGATTGATTTGGCGCTGCGGGCTGTTTTAAATCCGGGCGAGACAGTTTTGTATCATGAGCCGTGTTATGTTTCGTACGCGCCGTCGATCACTTTGGCTCATGCGAAGGGTCGGGCGATTCGGACAAGAGCGGAAGATGGGTTCCGGTTGGATCCGAAGGCCGTGGCTGAGGCTGCGAAGGGGGCAAAAGTTTTGCTGCTGAATTTTCCGACGAATCCGACAGGGGCAGTGTTGAGTGGTCGCGAGTTGGATGCTTTGGCCAAGGTGTGCGTGGAGAACAACCTGTTGGTCATTAGCGACGAGATCTATGCAGAGCTGACGTATGAGACGAAGCATGAATCGATTGTCACGCGGCCGGGGATGAGAGAGCGGACGATTCTTTTGCACGGCTTGAGTAAGGCGTTTGCGATGACTGGGTTTCGAATTGGGTATGCATGCGCTCCGGCCCCCTTGATTGAGGCGATGATGAAGATTCACCAGTACGCGATTTTGTGTGCTCCCACGCTTAGCCAAGAGGCGGCTGCGGAGGCGCTCCGTGGAGCGGAGGTGACGACTCGGGAAGCGAGGGAGAGCTACCAGATGAGGAGAGACTTCCTCAGAAGGAAGCTGGAGGAGGCTGGGTTAAAACCGACCAATCCAGCAGGGGCTTTTTATCTTTTTGTGGATATTCGGAGTACGGGGTTGACCTCGAGAGAGTTTGCTTTGCAACTTTTAGATGAGGAGAAGGTGGCGGTGGTGCCTGGAGAGGCGTTCGGCCCGGGTGGGGAAGGTTTTGTGCGTTGTAGCTATGCGACCGCTTTGGATCGGATCGAGGTTGCGGCGGAGAGAATCGGGCGCTTTGTGAAGAAATTGGGTGAGCGGCGCTTGGTGGCTGCGAGGTAATTCTTTTTGGCGTACGACATTGTCGTGGTGGGGGCGGGTCACAATGGCCTGATCTGCGCCTGCTATCTGGCGAAGGCGGGATTGAAGGTGGCCGTGGTAGAGCGTCGGGACTTGCCCGGAGGTGCGGTATGTACCCGGGAGGATCTGGTGCCTGGTTTTCGGTTTGATGTGGGTTCTTCGGTCCACATCATGATTCATCTGACTCCCGTTCTTGCGGAGCTGAATTTAGCGAGAGAAGGGCTGGAGTATATTGAGATGGATCCGTGGGCTTACTATCCCGTGGAGGGAACGGGTCGCGGAATTTCGTTTCATCGATCTGTTGAGAAAACGTGTCAGAGCATTGCGGAGTTTAGCCCGCGGGATGCAGAGGCGTATCGCAAATATGTGGAGCGGTGGACGGAGTTGAACGAGGGGGTTTTCGAGACTTTTTTGGCACCGCCTTCACCCGGCCGGCTGTTTGGAACAATTTTGAAGAGAAATCTCTTCCGGCCAAAGTCGCGTTGGCTCTGGTCCAGTTTGGACACCGCCCGGCAGTTGATGGCGCCGTATGGGGAGGTGATTCAAGAGACCTTTGAAAATGAGCACCTGCGGTCGGCGATGCTTTGGCTTTCTGCACAGAGTGGGCCAGCTCCGGCGGAGGTGGCGAGCGGGGACATGTTCGGGTGGAATGCGATGATCCATAAGTGTGGGGCGAAGCGAGCCAAAGGGGGAAGTGGGTCTTTGGCGACGGCTTTGGTGAAGTGTCTGGAACGGCACGGAGGAGAACTCTTTTTAGGAAAGCCTGTGGAGGAGGTGAGAAAAAGTGGGGGAGGCTGGGAGGTCGAGGCTGGGGGGATGGTTTTCCAAACGGATAAAGTGGTGGCGGCATGTCACTTAAAAACCTTTTTCTGCAATCTTCTGAAAGATGGGCCGCAGGATTTAGCGGGGCGGATGGAGAAAGCACGGATTGGAAATGGATTTGGGATGGTGGTGAGGCATGCGGTAGAAGAGTTGCCAGTGTACGGGCGGGAGGTGGAAAGCGGTCTTCAGGCTCGGGAGTATCATTCGGGAATGCAGTTGCTGTGCCGAAATCGGGCGATGTTGGAGAGCAGCTATCGGGATTATCTGGGTTATCAACCTCCGGCGAATCCGAGCGTAGTGGCGATGACGTTTTCCGCGATTGATCCGACTTTGGCGCCGAAGGGAAAGCACACCTTATTTACTTGGGCGCAGTATCACAGTTATGAGCTGAGGAATGGGGAGACGTGGGATGGAATTCGGGAGCGGGAGGCGGATAAGTTATACGATCTGGTTTGCCAGTATGCACCGAACATGAAGGGAAAGATGGTCGGAAGATATATTCAGACGCCGCTGGATCTGGAGCGGGACCTGGGATTACTGCGGGGAAACGTGATGCACTTTGAGATGAGCTTGGATCAGATGTTCATGTTCCGTCCTTTGCCCGAAATATCCTGTTATCGGGCTCCGATGAAGAATTTGTATCTAACGGGGGCCAGTACCCATCCCGGGGGAGGAGTTTTCGGAGCCAGTGGACGAAATACGGCGAAAGTGATCCTGGGTTGGCGGGGCTGAGGAGAGGGAGTAGGATCTTTGCATGAGCGTGGCTACTCAAAAAAACCAAGCGGATCCAGTTCGGCAATTCTCGATTTTTTTAGCAAACAAAGCAGGACGGTTGTTGGAGCTGATTAGGATTTTGCACAGCCGACAGGTCCACGTGGTCGCTCTGACGATCCTCGATACCACGGACAGTTCGATTGTGCGGATGGTGGTCGATGATCCAGATCAGGCGCGCGCGATTTTTCATGAGCAGGCGGTCGCGCACACTGAATCGTCGGTGGTGGCGGTGGAGTTGGGGGCGGCAACTGAGCTGCCAAAGGTCCTCTCCTCTCTTCTGGAGGCGGAAATTAACATTTTGACGACGTTTGCTTTTCTGGTGCGACCGGAAGCGAGGCCGGCGCTGTGCCTAAATCTGGATGACAACGAGTTGGGGGCACAAGTATTGGGGCGAGGTGGATTCAAGTTGCTGGGGCAAGGCGATATCTCGAGATAGTTTGGCCCGGGAATGAGTGGATTCGAAGCCAAGGTTTTGTGTGGGGAAAGAATTACGGCGGAGGAGGCTGCAGAAATCTATCGATGGCCCTTGGCGAAGCTAGGGGAAGCTGCGAATGCGCGCAGGAATTTAGCGAAGGGCAAAGATTACGAAGGAAAAGGGAAAGAGGTGGTGACCTATATGGTCGATCGAAACATCAACTATACGAACGTGTGTGATGTGTACTGCAAGTTCTGCGCATTCTATCGAACGGAGAAGGATGCGGATCACTATGTGCTGAGCCAGGAGCAGATCGACCAAAAGATTGATGAGTTGGTGGCGGTCGGCGGGAACCAGATCCTTCTCCAAGGGGGGCATCATCCCAAGCTGGGTCTGGAGTGGTATCTGGATCTATTGCGGCATCTACGCGGGAAATATCCACAGGTGAATGTGCACGGGTTTTCCCCGCCCGAGTTCAATCATTTTGCCGAAGTGTTTGGAATGAGTCTGGAGAAGGTGATCGAGAAGTTTCGGGAAGCGGGTTTAGGTAGCATTCCGGGGGGCGGGGCAGAGATTTTGGTGGATCGGGTGAGGCAAAAGATTGCTCCGAGGAAGTGCGGAACAGACGCCTGGCTCAAGGTGATGGAGATCGCCCACGGAATGGGAATGAGATCCAGTGCGACGATGATGTTTGGGCATGTGGAGACTCCGGAAGAAAGAATCGAGCATTTGGGGCGGTTGAGGGATCTGCAGGATCGGACGGGAGGATTCACCGCATTCATCTGCTGGACGTTTCAGCCGGAGCACACCGTTTTAAAAGCGGAAAAGACGGGATCCCACGAGTATCTCCGGATGCAGGCGTTGTCGCGGATCTTCCTCGATAATATTCCGAATGTGCAGTCGAGCTGGGTGACGCAAGGACCGGCGATGGGTCAGGTAGCGTTACAATTCGGGGCGAACGATTTTGGAAGTTTGATGATGGAGGAGAATGTGGTTTCGAGTGCGGGAACCAGTTTCCGGCTGAGTTTGGAAGAAATGCGACGATTGATCGTTCAGGCGGGATATAAGCCGAGGCAAAGAAACAACGAGTACCAATTGGTCGATGCTCCGGCCACCGGGTTGGTGGCGTAACGACCGAGTAGCCGACTTATTTGTAGCGGATCGCGCGACCGTTGGCGCCACCGGCTGGGCCGGTGAAACGGAAGCTGGTGTCGACGCGATCAAGAATCACGGCATCGGCTTTCATCTTCCAAGCCTGCTTTTGTAGGGACTCTTTCATCGATTCCTCATCATCCCAAAGAAAGATCTGAGGAGCACTGACCAGGCCGATGACTTCGTAGGGTTTTTCGGGGCGGTCCAGAAGAAGAGTGACGTTGCACCAAGGCCCTGACTCGGAACTCGATTTCTTTGTTTTTTTCTGGGAAGTAGAGGTGCGGGACGAGGTTTGCGAAAAGGAATCTGGCAAAACCACGAAAAGGGATAGGAGAAGTGCTAAGACGGTAAGGATCTGTTTCATACTTTTTGATTAAAGAAATTGGCAGGGCGAGCAAGTCGGATGAAGGGCTGGTCGTGAACAACTGATCTGCTAATCCAAGGAGGATGAAACAATCTTTGGGTATTTGGGGGCGGTTGGGTTGGGGGGTGATTGCCCTGGTGGGAGCGGGAGCGTTGGGGGTGGTGTCTTGGGAACGGGGGGAACCCGTAAATGCACTTTGGTTAGTGGTCGCTACCGGGTGTGTTTATGCAATTGGCTATCGTTTCCACAGTGCGTGGTTGATGGCGACGGTGTTAACGGTCGACCCGAAACGTGTCACTCCTGCAGAGCGGTGTGCGGATGGGCGAGATTTTGTGAAAACGAACCGGTGGGTGGTTTTTGGGCATCACTTTGCGGCGATTGCCGGACCGGGTCCGCTGGTGGGACCTGTGTTGGCGGCGCAGTTTGGTTATTTGCCGGGACTTTTATGGATTTTGATTGGGGCTGTTTTGGGAGGGGCGGTGCATGACAGCATCATTTTATGGCTGAGCGTTAGGAGGAGAGGCAAGTCGGTCGGGCAGATGTTACGAGAAGAGGTGGGGCCAGTGGCGGGGACGCTGGCGGTGATTGGTTTATTAGGAATTATCACAATCCTAATGGCGGTTTTGGCCTTGGTGGTGGTGCGAGCACTGGCGGAGAGTCCGTGGGGGCTGTTTACCATCGTCTTGACGATGCCCTTGGCACTGGCGATGGGGGTTGGCATGCGAGGGGCAGGAGGGGCAAGGACGGCTTGGGTGACGGTGTTAGGGGTTTTGGGATTGGTCGGATGTGTTTGGGCGGGAAAGTGGGCGGCGGAGACACCAGTTTTGGCAAAGATGTTCACGTGGGAAGCGCCAACGTTGGCGTGGTCGATCATGGGATACGGGCTGACGGCGAGCATTCTCCCGATCTGGCTGTTGCTGGCACCCCGAGATTATCTGAGCTCCTTTTTAAAAATCGGAACGGTAGCGGCGTTGGGGGTAGTAGTTGCGATTTTGGCTCCGCAGCTTCAGATGCCTGCATTAACGCGATTCATTGATGGGAGCGGGCCGGTCTTTGCTGGACCGGTTTTTCCTTTTTGTTTTATCACGATCGCATGCGGGGCGGTGAGTGGCTTCCACTGTCTGGTGGCTTCGGGGACAACTCCGAAGTTGTTGGCGAGCGAGGCGGACATTCGGATGGTGGGATATGGGGCGATGATCACTGAGATGTGTGTGGGCGTTTTGGCTCTGGTGGCGGCGTGTTCGATGCCTGCGGGAGAATATTTTGCGATCAATTTGCGGGGAGAACCGGCAGCAGTGGTGGAAAAGATTACGGCGCTGGGATTTCCCGTCACGGAACAGCAGATGGCGGATTTAGCGAAGTCGGTGGGGGAAAGTACGATGATCGGTCGGACGGGGGGGGCGCCAACCTTTGCGGTCGGAATGGCGCAGATTTTTGCGAAGTCGGTCGGACAGGCTGGGGGGGGTATGATGGCGTTGTGGTATCACTTTGCGATCATGTTCGAGGCCTTGTTTATTTTAACAACGATTGATGCGGGGACACGGATTGGGCGGTTTTTAGTGCAGGAGGTTTTGGGGTGGCTTTGGAAACCTTTGGGGGAGGTCCGATCGATCGCGGGAAGTGCATTGGGGAGCGTTCTCTTTGTGGGAGGGTGGGGCTGGTTTTTGTATCAGGGCGTGATGGATCCGCAGGGAGGAATCAATAGTCTTTGGCCGATTTTTGGTGTGGCGAACCAGCTCTTGGCGGTGATGGCACTAAGTCTGGCGACGACCGTGTTGATCAAGATGGGGCGGACGAAGTTTGCGTGGGTGACGTTGTTGCCGTTGGCATGGCTGGTCGTCGTGACGTTTTCCGCCGGTTGGCTGAAGATCTTTAGTGCAGATCCGCGGCTGGGTTTTTTGGCTGGCTGGGAGCAGGCGGAGAAGGCGGGTCAGGGTAAGTTGGCGATAGCTCAGGCCACGAATGCCGGTGTGACGGGATTTTTTTTACTGCTGGTGGTGTTGATCGTGGCGGCTTGCGGAAGAATCTGCTGGAGATATTGGCGGGGCGGGAGCGTTCCCCCGGTGAAGGAGGAAGGGGTGGGGGCGGTCGCTTAAAAGAAAATAGGAATGATGAGGATGGCGACGATGTTGACGACTTTGATCATCGGATTGATGGCTGGGCCTGCCGTGTCCTTGTAGGGATCGCCGACGGTATCGCCGGTCACGGCGGCGGCGTGGGCGAGGGAGCCTTTGCCGCCACAGTTGCCTTCTTCAATATATTTTTTTGCGTTGTCCCAGGCACCGCCGGAGGAGGTCATGGCGATGGCGACAAAAAGTCCGGTGACGATGGTGCCGACGAGAACGCCCCCAAGCACAACGGGTCCGAGGCCCGGAATGGCGGCAACAGCGACAACAAAAGCGACGGGAAGAAGGGCGGGGATAATCATTTGGCGGAGAGCGGCCCGTGTCACGATATCGACGCAGGTTCCATAGTCGGGCTTATCATTGCCGAGGAGGATTCCCGGTTTGGCGGCGAGTTGGCGCCGAACTTCACGGACGACGGCACCCGCGGCAACGCCGACGGCATCCATCGAGCGAGCAGTGAAGACGAAGGGCAGGAGCCCGCCGATGAAGAGGCCGATAATGACCTTGGGTTCGGTGAGGGAGAATTCGAGGCTGGGCATAGCCGCACCCAAGGCAAGGAAGTGGGCTTTCAGCTCCTGAACGTAGCTTCCGAAAAGGACAAGAGAGGCAAGACCTGCGGAGGCGATCGCATAGCCTTTGGTCACGGCTTTCATGGTGTTGCCGACGGCGTCGAGTTCATCGGTCCGTTGGCGGATCGATTTGGGCATGCCAGACATCACCGCGATTCCTCCCGCGTTATCCGTGATCGGTCCGAAGGCATCGAGGGAGATTACGATTCCAGCCATGGAGAGCATCGCCATGACGGCGATGGCAATGCCGTAGAGGCCTGCAAAGTGGTAGCTGAGGAGGATGGCGATTCCGATGAAGCCGACGGGGAGGGCAGTGGCGTGGGAGCCGATGGCCAAGCCTGCGATGATGTTCGTGGCGTGTCCGGTCTCCGAGGCTTTCGCGATATTCCGAACGGGAGAGTAGTGGGTGGATGTGTAGTAGTTCGTGATCAGCAGGACGACGAACGTCATAAGGAGTCCGACGAGCGAGGCGAGGTAGATGCCGAGAGTGGAGGCGATTTGGCCGTCGTGGCGGAGACCGTTTGGAAAAAAGATTTGGGTGAGGGGCCAAAGGGCGGCGGCCGAGGCGAGGGCACTGAGGAGGACGCCGAGGCTGAGGAGGCGGGTGGGATTGCCACTTCCGAAATTCACCGTGAGGATGCCAAGGATGGCGGAGAGAATGGAGACTCCGCCTACGATGAAGGGGTAACTGAGGGCGGCGGGTTCGGGTTTGCCATCGCCACCGAAAACGGTGAGGTAGGCGACGAGAACACACCCGATCAGGCTGACGGCGTAAGTTTCAAAGACATCCGCAGCCATTCCGGCGCAGTCTCCCACGTTGTCTCCGACGTTGTCGGCGATGGTAGCGGGGTTGCGGGGGTCATCTTCTTCGAGTTTCGATTCGATTTTGCCCACGAGGTCGGCTCCGACGTCGGCAGCTTTGGTGTAGATGCCGCCTCCGAGACGTGCAAACACGCTAACGAGGGAAGCACCGAGCGCCAGGCCGGTGAGACTGTCGATGGCGGCGCGGAGGCCGAGATATTTGCAGGCAATCATATAGAAGGCTCCGATCGAGAGAAGGGCCAGAGCGACGACGAGCAGGCCGGTGACGGCTCCGCCATTGAACGCGTTGCGTAGGGCGGCAGTGCGACTGATGGTGGCGGCTTGGGCGGTGCGGACATTTGCCATCACGGCGATGCGCATGCCGGCGAAACCGGCGACCAGGCTGCAGGCGGCACCGACGAGGAAGCCGATGCCTGTGGGAAGATTTTTAAAGTAGCAGATGGCGGCGAAGAGAAGGAGGGCGATTATGGAAACCGCTTGGAGCTGGCGGTGAAGGTAGGCTGCGGCACCCTCTTGGATGGCGGCTGCGACTTCGCGCATACGATCGTTGCCGTCCGGTTGGCCTTTGATCCAAAGGATGAGGCCCCAGGCAGCAGCTAAGCCGATCAGGCCTGCGACGAGGCTAAAGGGAAGCGCTTGTTGGAAGATAATGTTAGTCATAGTAAGTTGCTGGAAAATAGGCTTCAGGGAGGGGCGAGCAACGTTTTTCGGGTCGATTTTACGTATTTTTCAGTACTTGTGCGCACTGGACATTTCATTGAGTATATATTTCACATGACTAAATATCCGCAAAATGGAGTCGGGGTGATCATGGATCCCCGTGTTCCCGAGTTGGAGAGGATTGCGACCCTTCTCCAGCGGCGTTTTTTGTTGGATCTCTTCCGGCAAACCTCGGCCAAGCGGCTTTCGATTCCGCAATTCACCTTATTAGGGTTTTTGGCGGTGGAGTCGGGTGTGCCGATGGGGGTATTGGCCAAGCGGATGGGTCATGCGACCTCTGCTACAACGGGATTGGTGGATCGGTTGGAGGCGGTGGGCTTAGTGAGGCGCCAGGCCCAGAAAGGGGATCGGCGGCAGAAGTTGGTGGAAATTACAACGAAGGGGAAAGAGTTGATGGGTCGGTTGCAGGGGGAGTTGAGGCATCATTTGAGCGTCATTTTGAGCCAACTCGAATCGGGGGATCAGGATGCTTGGGTTCGGATTTATCGGGTAATGGAGAACTACTGCCGTGAATTACCGCGCGATTAGGATTCTTTGTTTTCTCGGCTTGGGGGTGCTGGGGGCTCGGGCGGAGGAAAAAAAAGAGGCGGCGGATGTCACCCTGCCGTTAGCGAGCAAGTCGGCGGTACCCGAATTTTCAAGTAAGAGGCTGGATTTAGCCCAGTGCGTGACGCTGGCCTTGGAGCAGAACACGGAGATTCGCCAGGCTCAGGAGGAGGTGAAAAGAAAAGAGGGGGTATCCGTCGAGGTGCGGAGTGCGTTGCTTCCAAAAGTGACGGCGACTGGGACCTTTGAGTATCAGTCGAAGGAGTTGAATGGGTTGTTGGTGAACGCAGGATTTGTTTCCGCCGACGAGTTGAACTGGAATGCGGGGGTGCGGGTAACACAACTCTTGTTTGACGGAGGGGCCGCCTTGTCACGCACCCGGGCCGCACGAATGTCGGAAAGCCAGTCGATGCTCCTCCTCCGGGATACGATTGACCGAGTGATTTTGGAGGTTCGCAAAAATGTGTATGCCGTTCTAGTAAACCGAGCCTTGATCGACGTGCAAACGGAGGCGGTTCATTTGAAGCAGGAGCAGCTCACTTCGCAGCAGAAACGTTTCAAGGCCGGGACGGTGACGAAGTTCAACGTTCTGACCGCGGACGTGGAGTTGGCAAACAATATGCCACAGCTGATCCGGGCCCGGAACAACAAGCGGGTAGCGGAAGTGCAACTAGCCCGGATTCTGGCTTTGGATTATCCGATCGAAGCAGCTGAGGATTGGACTCCGCCGGTGTACGTCGAAGGGGAGTTGCCTTATCAGCCTGTAAAAACCGATCTCTCGGCCTCTTTGCGAAATGCGGTTTTCAACCGAAACGATTTGCGGGCAGTGAAAAAAGAGATCGAAATTCAGAGCAAACTTTTTGAAGCGGCTAAAAAGGAGGCGTTTATACCCAAAATCGTTGGGTCGGGAGGGTATGACGTGATTCAAAATCCGGGAAGTTCATCTTTTACGGACAGCTTTCAAGGGCCCGCGGCGTCGATTAACGGAACCTGGACTTTGTTCGATGGGATGTTGAGTACAGGACGTTTCATGCAGCTCAAGGCGCTGATCCGTAAGGCGGAGGTGGCCTATGAGGAGAAGCGGCGCCTGGTCGAAAGTGATGTGCGGGATGCTGTGGTCAAGATGGAGGAGGCGCAGGAGCTGGTGACTTCGCAACAGAGAAATGTGGAGCAGTCCCGAGAGAGCCTGCGGTTGGCCGAGGCTCGTTTCAATGTGGGGGCGGGGATCCAGTTGGATATCATCAACGCCCAGTCGAACCTCAATCAGGCGCAGTTCAACGAGTTGCAGGGAAGATACGATTACAATGTGGCAGTGGCTGCGCTCGAGAGGGCGACAGCGACACCCTTTGGCCCAAAAAATCCTCCGACGGTCCCGACGGAGGCAGGCCTGACCCCCAAGCCAAAACTGAATATGCAGGCCTCGACCGCAGTGGGCCTTCAGCCTGGGCAGTGACTTTTTTACGCTTTCCGGAGTTGGAAGCGCGGGGATTGCTTCATGCGTTTACCCTTCGCTCGGTTCCTCCGTTGATATCGGCGGATGTTCCGCAAATTCTTGAAGAGTCGGGATTACCCAAGGATTATGGAATAGGAGAGCAGACCCATGGGGTGGGAGTGGCAGTCGTAAATCAGGGCGGCAATGGGAAAGTGATTCCCGCAGTGGATGCGATGATCACACGCCAAAAAAATCTATCCCTCGTGATACGAGTGGCGGATTGCGGGTCTGTCTGGATTCATTGCAAAAAAACGAGTGCGATTGGGTTGGTGCACAGTGGAAGAAAGGGAACGGAGGCGGGAGTGGTGGGTGCAACGATTCGCAGGATGAGGGAGGAGTTTGGGTCGGAGCCGAGGTCGATGATGGCCCTTCTTGGGCCCTGCATTCGGCCTCCGCACTACGACGTGAATTTTGCGGGTGAGATTCTTCGGCAACTGGAAAGGGAGAAGGTGGGCAAGGTGGTAGACAGTGGGCTTTGTACGGCATCTGATCTAACGAGATTTTATTCGTACCGAGCCGAGAAGGGACAAACGGGTCGGCACTTTGCGGTATTCGCTGGTTAATTCACAAACCGCTTTTGGGCAGTGTGAATATCTGGGCCTCTCTTGCTCGACTCATTTATTTGAGGTCACATCTTTTTTGAAACGAAAGGAATCGAATTTATGAAAAAATCCATCCTCCTTACCGCCTTTGTGGCTGCAACGACACCCTTAATGGCAGACAGTGCCCCCGAAGCTTCCGCTCAGGACACCAAGAAGATGGTGCAAAACAACTTCGTCGAAACAGCCCAGAAGGGGATCAAACTCTCTGGTTACGTGGATGCGGGTTACAGTTACAATTTCACAGGCCAGAACAATAATTCCATGGTCGCGACACGATATGCCACCGACACGGCTCAACGAGGGGATTTCAACCTGTACGCGGTCAAGCTGGCTCTGGAAAAAGCACTGACTTCGGAAAACAAAGCGCAAGCTGGGTTTCGGGCGGATGTGATGATTGGTGAGGACGCATCGTATTTCATTAATAGAACTCCCAATGCTGGATACAATACGAACAACAATTCCAATAGTCTCTTTCTGGAGCAAGCGTATGCCTCGATCCGTGCCCCCGTGGGGAATGGGTGGGATTTTAAGGTAGGGAAATTCGTGTCTACGATGGGGTACGAGGTGATGGAGAGACCTGCCAATATGAATACAACGTACGGAATTTTATTTAACGTGATGCCCCTGTACTACACGGGCGTTCTGTCTTCGTATCGGTTCGATGACTATCTCGATGGAAAACTTGGGGTGGTGAACGGATCGAATAGTGACAACAACACAACTTTGAATCCCAACAGTGGAGACGGTTGTGCCGTCCTGGCATCCTTGAATGTGACGGCTCCCGGAGGCAACGCGAACTGGAGTAATAACTTCCAGTACAGCACGGGCTATGACAACAACACTTCGACAGGTTCGACAAACAGCAGCCTTACTTCTTCCAGCCAGCCGGCCCGGGCCAATAATGGAGATATCTCTGCCTACATGCTTTTGTACAACTCTTGGGGAAATTGGGCGCCGAAGTTTGCCAACGACAAGCTCCTTCTGGCTTTTAACACCGTTTTCGGAAACCTAAGTGGAGTGGCGGATGGGGTAGCCAACGTCAACACCCACTGGTACGGGGCAGGGGCTTACGCCAAGTATCAATTCAACGACTGGTTTAGTCTTTGCAGCCGTGGAGAATATCTGGGGAGCAATAACGATGGGGTTATCGGTTACGCTGGCGCGAGCACGACTTTTAACACGCCAGAAGCAAATAATCCGACTCGGCATGTCACGGGTGTGAATTTTTGGGAGTACACACTGACCGCCGGGTTCAATGTCATCGACAACGTTCTCATCCGGGCGGAGTACCGGCTCGACTGGGGCACGAATCTTTATCAAGTGCCCAGCGGGGCGGCGCAGCCTGAAGGACAGAATGGTCCGGCCCATTACGCGGGTGCGGAAGTCGTCTATAGCTTCTAAAAAAATTTAGAGCGCTGTTCGACTCTGAGTAAAAGATTCTCGCGCGCCTTTCGTCGCTGGACGGTATTTGGGGTGGGGGTAGGATTAAGTCGTGAAAGTGGATGCCCCCATACCTTTTGCCCGGCGAACGGAGTTGAATCTTCCGCTTTTCTCAGCCCGAGTGCAGGCGGGATTTCCTTCCCCCGCCGACGATCATCTAGAGCGGTCGATCGATTTAAATGAGGAGCTGATCCAGCATCCTGCTGCGACCTTTTTTGTTCGGGTGAAGGGGGAGTCGATGCACGATGCGGGAATTCAGAGTGGGGACATTTTGGTGGTGGACCGCTCCTTGGCTCCGACGGACCGAAAGATCGTGGTGGCGATGATTGATGGGGAGTTCACGGTCAAACGGTTCCGAAATCAGGATGGGCGAATCTTTTTGGAAGCGGCGAACGACCAGTTTCCCAGGATTGAAGTTTCCGGGGATCAGGAGCTGGTGGTTTGGGGAGTGGTATCGTTTGTCATTCATCCTGCGAGGTAAAACATGAAATCCCGCTTGGCTTTGGTGGATTGCAATAATTTCTTCTGTTCATGCGAACGGGTATTTGCCCCTGATCTGCATGGAAAACCCGTGGTGGTTTTATCGAATAACGATGGGTGTATTATTTCGCGAAGCGAGGAGGCCAAAGCAGTGGGAATTCCAATGGGGGCGCCTCGTCACGAGCAGGAGGGGGTGATTCGGAAGCATGGGGTCAAGGTATTGAGTTCGAACTATACGTTGTACGGGGATATGTCGGCTCGTGTGATGACGATTTTGCGGGATGCGGCGTTGGAGATGGAGGTGTATTCGATCGATGAGGCCTTTCTGAAGTTGCCTGAGGAGTTTGGAGAGAAAGAGGCGCGAGCTCTGCGGGCCAAGGTGTTGCGATGGACGGGGATTCCTGTATGCATTGGAATCGGAACGACCAAAATGTTGGCAAAAGTTGCGAATCGTGAGGCAAAAAAAAGAAGAGAGCAAACGGGCGGGGTGTTGGATCTGGATGGGGGCGTGGAGGTGGAGGAGCTATTGGGCAGGGTTCCATGTGATGGGCTTTGGGGAGTAGGAAAGAGGTTGGCGCAGAGATTAGCGGGGCTGGGGATTCATACGGCACGGGAGTTTCGGCAAGCGGATCCGAGGCAGGTGAGGCAAAGTCTGGGAGTGGTGGGAGAGCGGATGTGGTGGGAAATGAATGGGGTTTCGTGTCTGCCGTGGGAGGAGACCCCGCCAGATCGAAAGGGAGTGGTGGCGAGCCGATCGTTTGGAGCCATGGTGGAGACACTTGAGGAGTTGGAGGTGGCCTTGGCACATCATGTCGCAAGGGCGAGTGAAAAAATTAGGCGAATGGGGTTGAGGGCATCTCGGATTGAGGTGTTTTTGCAAACTAATCGGTTTCGTGTGGGGGAAGCGCAGTACTGTCCTGTCGCAGGATTGAATCTGGATGAGCCGAGTGCCTCGACAAGTGAGCTGCTAGGCCGGGCGAGGGAGTTGCTAAAGGAAATTTATCGCTCTGGATTTCGCTATCAGAAGACAGGAGTGAGCTTGGGGAGATTAGTTAGGGAGGAGGGGATTCAGGAGTGTCTGCCTTTTGTCGGGTCGAGAAAAGCGAGTTTAGTCGTTGATGCGATTGTGGATCGGATCAATCAGAGGTTGGGAGATCGGAAAAATCCCGTGATTACGAGGGGTGCAATGGGAACAAAGCTTTCGCCGCAAAGATGGCGGATGAAGAGTGGGCTGCGGTCGCCTGCGTACACCACTTCGTGGGCCGATTTGCCTATCGCAGTGCTGGGAGAAATGAAACGGAAGAGGAATTAGTCTTCGGTAGATTGGGAGGAGAGAAGAAGGCCCTGTGCGATGAGCTGTTCGAGTGTGGCACTTACCGTAACCGATTCGCGACTCAGGGTGACAGCAGCGCCATTGGCCTGATAGGTCTCAGGTTTTTCAAGCTCGGCGGTGATTTCAGCCAAGCGAGTTTCGAGGGCGAGAATCCGCTGTTCAAGTTCGGTCACTTGCGTGTCGCGGACTTTTTTGAGACGGCTTTTTGCTTGGCGAGCTTCAGCTTCGGCGCGTTTCTGCTCTTTTGTTTTTCGGGGGGTGGGGGTTTTATCAGTCGGGAGTGAAACTGCAGGGGTGGGTGGAACGACGGGCTGGGAATTGGAGAGTTGCTCGCCGGCGGTTAAGGCAGCGCGTTCTGACGTGGCGCACGATTTATCCAAGTAATACTGATAGTCGCCCGCATAAGGGGTGAGGTGACCTGCGCTGATATGCAGAACGGTCGTGGCCATAGCGCGAATGAAGTGAACATCGTGACTAATGAAAATGAGTGTTCCTTCGTACTGGTGTAGAGCGGCGATCAAGGCATCGATCGATCCGATATCCAGATGGGTCGTGGGTTCGTCCATCAGGAGAAGATTGGGTGGATCGAGGAGGAGTTTGACGAGGGCGAGGCGGGATTTTTCTCCTCCGCTCAAGACGCCTACCGTTTTGAAGACATCGTCTCCGCGAAAAAGAAAGGAACCGAGAACGGTTCGGGCGGTTTGCTCGCTTACGGGGTTGGGGGAGTGGAGTACCGATTCGAGAACCTGATGTTTCATGTCGAGTGTATCACCCCGGTGCTGGGAAAAGTATCCGACCCGAACATTGTGCCCGAGGAGCCGTTCGCCGCTTTGAATGGGGAGGGCTCCGCCGAGGAGTTTTAAGAGGGTGGATTTGCCAGCTCCGTTGGGTCCGACGAGAACCGTGCGCTGTCCTCGTTCGGCTTCGAAGTTGAGTCCCCGATACACGGTGAGATCGCCGGAGCCGTCGATACTCTTGTAGGTGTGGCCAACGTCTTTCAGGGTGATGACTCGAAGGCCGCTACGGACGGGTTGGGGAAAGCTGAATTTAATGGAGCGGGTGGCAGAAACGGGGGCTTCGATTTTCTCCATCCGATCGATCTGCTTGAGTTTACTCTGGGCTTGGGAGGCTTTGCTGGCTTTGGCGCGGAAACGGTCAGCGAACTGCTGGAGGGAGGCAATCTCCTTTTGCTGGTTTTTGAACGCAGCGAGATGTTGGGATTCCCGTGCGGCTTTTTCGGCCACGTACTTGTCATAGTTTCCTCGGTAACGATGGAGTTTTGCTTGAGAGATTTCGACAATAGACCCAACCAGTTGGTTGAGGAATTCGCGATCGTGGGAAATCATCAAGATGGCGCCTGGGTAGTTCCGAAGGTACTCCTGAAACCAGACAAGAGATTCGAGGTCGAGATGGTTGGTGGGTTCGTCCAACAAAAGGAGATCGGGTTCTTGAACGAGGAGGCGGGCGAGGTGTGCACGCATGATCCAACCGCCACTGAGGGCCTTGGCTTTACGGTTAAAATCGGAGTCGCGGAAGGCGAGACCGCTAAGAATTTGTTTAGCCCGAGGTTCGAGCTGCCATCCACCCAGTTCCGTGAAGGTGTCGAGGGCTTCGTGGTACTCGGGGTCTTCGAGAGTGCCTGCGGCTTCATGTCGTTTGATCGCTTGCTGGACGCGGGACATTTCTGGGGAAGTAGCGCAGGCCAGTTCTAGAATTGTTTCATCGCCAGCGGGGGCAGACTCTTGGGGGAGAAACCCAAGGGTGATATTTTTTTCGAGAGTGACGCGGCCTTCGTCTGGAGATGCCTCGCCCAAGATGAGTGAAAAAAGGGTAGATTTTCCTGCGCCGTTTGGGCCGACAAGACCGATTCGGTCTTCGCGGTTGATTTGGAGAGAAACATCACTGAAGAGCGTGCGACCTGCGAAAGATTTACTGAGTTGAGAGAGAGTAAGCATGAGAGAAGGGCGCCGAAGGGGAGACTAGATTTTTCCTGTAGCCCGAAGGAGAGTGTGCGTGCTGACAACGATGAGGAGAATTCCCACAAGCCGCATCATTATCTTTGCGGGCAGGATTTTGCAAAGTTTGGCGGCAAAAGGAGCAGCGATGACTCCTCCCAGAATCAGGCCTGCGATGAGGGGAAGATTTTCCAATTTTAAAAAGAAAAAGAAGGTCAGGGCTTGGCTGAGGGTGACAAAGAATTCGGCCATATTGACGGAACCGATCACGTAGCGGGGTTGGTGGCCTTTTGCGAGGAGGGTGGAGGTGACGACAGGGCCCCAGCCTCCGCCACCGACCGCGTCGAGGAATCCGCCTGTTAAGGCGAGGGGGATGGCTTTGGCGGGCTCGGGGGTAATGGAGATCGGCTTGTGGTTAGAGCGGTAAAGGATGTAGGCCCCCATCAGGATGAGATAGGCGCTGATCCAAGGTTTGAATTTTTCCCCCGGAAAGTTGGAGAGAATGTAGGCGCCCGTAACACCTCCCAGGACTCCTGGGATACAAAGCTCGAGAAAGAGGGTTTTGTTGACGTTCTGGTGGAAGAGATGGCTGATACCACTGACGCCTGTAGTAAAGATTTCTGAGACTTTGACGCTGTAGCTGACGAGAGCGGGGGCAGTGCCAAGGGCTAAGAGAAAAGAGGAGCAGGTGACGCCGTATGCCATGCCGAGGGTGCCGTCTACGATCTGACCCGCGAGGCCGACAAGGATGGAAATCAAGAGGTCGTGGGTCATAGCGAAAGAGTAAACAGGGTTAGGGATTGTGCTGAAGGGAAAAGTGCAGGATGACGCAGGGGAATTACCCGCGTTCGATCATTGCGTATGCACTGTGATTATGGATGCTTTCGAAATTTTCCGCCTCCACGCGGTACCACTGGATGTCGGGATGAGCGTCGCATTTGAGGGAGACGGCACGGACGAGGTCCTCGACAAAAACGGGATTATCGTAGGCCTGTTCGGTCACGTGCTTTTCGTCGGGCCGTTTGAGAAGAGAAAAGATTTCGGAGCTCGCACAGGATTCGACCAACGTAACGAGGTCCTCGATCCAGACGGTTTTGCCGAAGGTAACCTCAAGACGGACGAGGCCGCGTTGATTATGGGCGCCACGTTCGCTGATGGCCTTGCTGCAGGGGCAGAGAGTGGTCACGGGAACTGTGACAGCGACTTTGAAGCGGAGATCTTTTTCATGGAGGGTGGCATCGAAGTGGACTTGATAATCCACGAGGCCTGGGGAGGCAGTGACGGGGGCCTTTTTTTCTATAAAGTAGGGAAAATCCAGTTCGAGGTGAGCGGAGTCGGCTTGAAGGCGTTGTTGAAGGGCACGAAGGATGGCGGGGATACTTTCGACATGGATGAGGCTGCCGTGTTCTTGGAGGACTTCGAGGAACCGGCTCATATGGGTTCCTTTGAACTGGTGGGGCAGGTCGACTGCGAGAGCGATTGTTGCGACGGTATTTTGGGTGGCGTGGGCCCGGTCGCGGACGACGATGGGGTAGCGGAGGCCTTTGACGCCGACTTTATCGATCCTGAGGTTCCGAGAATCGGGGGAAGATTGGGTATCGTGAAGGGAGTGGGGCTGGGTTGGGGTCTTTTTCAAAGCATGTCTACTTTAACCGAATCTCGCTTCTGGGCAAAGTGCAGGGATTTGGATTTCGACCTCTGACCCCGCATTTCAAAAGTGCCCATGTAAAGCCTTGGTTATAAGCTTTTTACACGACCTCTGACCCCATAGAAGTAATTGATAGCCAATGCTTTATAAGGCTGTTTTTGATTACGAAATGTAAGCCTACCCTATTCATGAGGGGATGTTGGAAGAAAAGTAGCGAACCCTTTTACGATTTGGGCAGTTTAATACTTTATGCAGGGGTTGAGCGTAGCTGAATGGGTGTGGAAATTGGCCCAAATGGGCGACTTGTCCCGCCCTAGGGATGGCATAAAAAGGGTTTTATGAGCGCCCAGCGAGTAAAGGTGAAATCGAGTTCAGGAGTATATTCTGTTTATGTTGGGGATAAGGTTCTGCCCCAAGGTTTGCAGGCTCATTTACCGGCCAAAGTGCCCGTTGCGATGCTGGTGGATGAGGGCGTGGCGGCACTTCCGCTGACTTTGGCAATTTTTGCATGGCTTGAGAAGCGGGCCTCGCGAGTGGTGCGAGTGAGAATTCCAGCGGGGGAACGGTCGAAGTCGGTTGAGGAGTATGGACGGGTGGTTCGGCAGTTGGCGGGCGCTGGGCTGACACGGGATGGGTGGATTGTGGCGGTGGGGGGTGGAGTGACGGGGGATTTGGCGGGATTTGTCGCGGCGACTTTTTTGCGCGGGTTACCCGTGATTCAGATCCCGACGACGGTGGTCGCGATGGTGGACAGCAGTGTGGGTGGAAAAACGGGGATCGATCTGCCTGAGGGGAAAAATTTGGTTGGGGCGTTTCATCCTCCCAAAGCTGTGATTGCAGATTTGCGCTGGTTGGAATCTTTGCCGTTGGCGGAAAAGCGGGCCGGAATGGCGGAAGTGTTAAAGTACGGATTGATCGCAGATTCGAAACTCTTTGGCTCTCTGGCCAAGGGACCGCCACGGTCGATGAGAAAGGTGGTGAAGAGGTGTGTGGAGATTAAGGCCAAGTTGGCGGGTGAAGACGAAATGGATCTCAAAGGAAAACGGGCTCTGCTCAATTTCGGTCATACGGTGGCCCATGGATTGGAGGGAGTCGTGGGGTATGAAGGTTTGCGGCATGGGGAGGCTGTGGCGATCGGAATGGTGGTGGCGGCTCATCTCTCTGTGAAGGCGCGGCGCCTCAAAAAGAGAGCGGTGGAGAAGCTCAAGGCCGCACTTCTTGCGCACGGATTGCCTGTGACGCACCCCGAACTGCGTTGGGATCGTTTGTCTCCCGTGATGGCCAGGGACAAAAAAGCCACGACCCAAGGGATCCGGTGGGTTCTTTTGAAAAAGATTGGAAAAGCGGATCTTGTAACAGGGGTGACGGAGAAAAAGATTCAACTGTCACTGGAGGAGGTTAGGGAGGGAAAACTTCCCAAGGGATGACGCGGAGGGAGGCCTATCTCATTCTCAATGCCCTGCGTTTGGTGGGGCCGGTGAGGGTGAGAAAGTTGCGGGAGGTGTTGGGTGGGGTGGAGGGAATCGTGGGCATGGCCTCTTCGAAGCTAGCGGGGGGGGAAGGGGTGGGTCAGGCGGTGGCGGAATCGATTCGGGGGTGGGAGAGGAGTTTTGATCTAGGGGCCGAGTTAAAAAGAATTTCAGAACTAAAGTTGAAGGTGGTGGATTGTGAGGATCCTCTATATCCGCCACTCTTGCGGGAAATTCATGACCCGCCGATGGTGCTCTATTATCGGGGTAATATCGAAACGGTAAGGGGTGCGTGTTTGGGAATTGTGGGAACACGGGAGGCCACGGGATATGGAATCGAGCTGGCAAAAAAATTAGGGTATCAGTTGGCCTATGCAGGAATTGGGGTGGTCAGTGGGTTGGCAAGGGGGATCGATACCGCGGCGCATCAGGGAGCGTTAGCGGCAAAGGGCAGAACGGCAGGCGTGTTGGGCTGCTCGATGGATCAGATGTATCCTGCAGAGAACCGATCTTTGGCGGAGAAAATGGTCGAAGAGGGGGGTTGTGTGATGAGTGAGTTTTGCCTAGGGACGGCTCCCGATCGGCAAACGTTTCCGATGCGTAACCGGATTGTGAGTGGTTTGAGTAAAGGCGTTCTAGTGATTGAGGCCGCACGGGCCAGCGGAGCCATGATCACAGCGAAGCAGGCGTTGGAGCAGGGCAGGCAGGTATTTGCCGTGCCAGGAAGGATCGATCATCCGCAGTCGGGGGGGTGTCACCAGCTACTCAAAGAGGGGGCGCGACTAGTGGAATCGGTGGAGGATGTTTTGGCGGAATTTGAATTTTTGATTCCTCGGGGGGAGATGCCTGTACCTGTTGCACCCCAGGGAAATTTGGGAGAAGAGGAAAAAAAGGTGCTGGAGGGGTTGGGTAGTGAGGAGATGCATATGGACGTTTTAATCCGAAAATGCGGGTTGCCTTCGCCGGTTGTGTCCGCCACCCTTTTGAAGCTTGAACTCAAGCATCGGGTGCGACAAATGCCCGGTAAGTACTTTACCCGTATAGACTAACATATGGCGAAAAAACTGATCATCGCAGAGAAGCCAAGCGTGGCCAATGATTTGGCCAGGGTGCTGACTGGGTTTAAGAAAGAGGGGGAGTATTGGGAATCGGATACTTTTGTTCTGAGTTCGGCGATTGGGCATTTGATTGAATTGTGTAAGCCGACGGAGTACGGAAAGGGAAAAGGGAAGTGGAGCTTTGAAAGCCTTCCTCTTTTGCCTGAGGAGTTTAAGTTGAAGGTGATTGAGCGGACGGCGCCTCGGTTTGAGGTTTTGAAGAAATTGCTGAAGAGGAAGGATGTGACGGGGGTGATCAATGCATGCGACGCGGGTCGGGAGGGGGAACTGATTTTTCGTTACGTGATGGAAGCGGCCGGGTGCAAAAAAAAGGTACAGAGACTTTGGTTGCAATCGATGACGCCAGCATCGGTTCGCGAGGGTTTCACAAAGTTGCGCAAAGAGGAGGAGATGGAGCCTTTGCTGGATGCGGCGAAATCACGCTCGGAGAGTGATTGGTTGGTGGGAATCAATACCACGCGGGCTTTAACGGCATTGAATTCGAAGGGGGGTGGATTTTTTCTGACCACGGCCGGGCGAGTGCAAACACCGACCCTGAGTATTTTGGTGGAGAGGGAGAAGCAGATTCGGGCTTTTCTCCCAAAGGAATTCTGGGAGGTGCACGCCACGTTTGGAGCCAAGGCGGGAGAGTATGAGGGAAAGTGGTTTGACGAGAAGTTAGCTGATCAGAAAGTTTCAGAACGAGGGGCAGAGCAAAGGCCCGAGCGTTTATGGAATCAGAAGAGTGCCGAGCAGATTGTGGCTGAGTGTAAGGGAAAAAGTGGGGAGGTGCATGATGAGAAGAAGCCTTCTCGTCAGTTGTCTCCGCTGTTGTATGACTTAACGAGCCTGCAACGGGAGGGAAATAGCCGTTTTGGTTTATCGGCCCGTCGGACCCTACAGATTGCTCAAGCCCTTTACGAAAAGCATAAAGCGATTACGTATCCGCGTACCGATTCCCGTTATTTACCTGAGGATTATTTGGGAGTGGCCCAGTCGACGTTGGAGAACTTTAAGGGCAGTGAGTTTGGGGAGTTTTCAGAAACCGTGCTGCAAAAGGGGTGGCTGAAGCCGACCAAGAGAATTTTCAACACGGCAAAGGTGAGTGACCACTTTGCGATTATCCCGACCCAGCAGATTCCAGCCAGATTGGATGAGATTGAGATGAAGGTGTATGCGGCGATTGTACGGCGGTTTATTGCGGTATTTTATCCTGAGGCCATTTATGAGGTAACGAATCGGATCACACGGGTGGAGGGGCATGCCTTTCGCACAGATGGAAAAATTCTGAAAGAGGCAGGTTGGTTGGCTGTGTACGGAAAGGAGGCGGCTGAGGAGGGTGGTGGCGAGGAGGGGAAGTTGCTGGTACCCGTGGTGGAGGGGGAGAGGGTTAAAACAGTAGCAATTTTGGCGGAAGGGTTGCAGACGAAGCCGCCAGCACGAATGACGGAAGCGACACTGCTGAGTGCCATGGAAGGAGCGGGAAAAACGTTGGATGATGATGCGTTGCGGGAGGCAATGGGGGAGAGGGGCTTGGGTACTCCTGCCACGCGCGCGGCCACCATCGAGACACTGATCTCGGAGGAGTACGTGCGTCGAATCGGGCGGGAGCTTGTGCCGACAGCAAAAGCGTTCGGATTATTTGAGACGCTGGACGCTTTAGGGATTGAGATTCTGCAATCCCCCGAGATGACAGGTGAGTGGGAATACAAGTTGAAGGAGGTGGAGCATGGACGGATGAAGCGGGAGGAGTTCATGCGAGAAATTCAAAAGGTGACTCGGGACATTGTGGAAAAGGCGCGGGTTTTCCAGGACAAGGATCACGTGTTACGCAAGTTGGATTTCAAGGACCCGCAAACGGGCCAGGAGTTTGAGGAGACTTTGCGGGAGTATCGCACGTTGGATCAGCAGTACGCAGTGCGAAAGGTTTTGGCAGGGCGAAGGATTGAGGCTCACGAATTTCTCGAATTGTTGCAAAAGGGTACGATGGGATTAGTGGATGGATTTCGGAGTCGGTTGGGAAGGCCTTTTTCTGCCGGTCTTAAATTGGGGGAGGGTCGCAAGATCGAACTGGTGGTAGGGGAGGAGGAGGGAACTTTGGATTTCACAGGACAAGAGCCGCTGGGTCAGTGCCCAGCGTGCAGAGGAAAGATGTTCATGAGTCAACTTCGGTATGTCTGTGAGCATAGCGTTGCGAAGCCAGCAACGTGTACCTTCAAAGTTTCGAAAAAGATTCTCAATCGCGATATCACCGTTCCTGAGGTGCAGGACCTTCTCAAAAATGGGAAGACGGCCCTATTGGAAAAGTTTATTTCCAACAAGACAAGGCGACCCTTTTCTGCATTTTTGATGTGGAAAGACGGGAAAGTATCTTTTGACTTTCCGCCTCGCGAACCCCGCAAGCCCAAGAGCGCCAAAACGGCCAAAGCCCGGGCGAGCGCGGCGGCCTGAAAACTCACACGATCGAGGCAGCCGACCCCAAGTTGGCTGCTTTTTTGAGGCATTTGGCAGAGGAGCGAGGTTTATCGCCTCACACGGTTCGCAACTATCAGCAGGTGTTGGGAGAGTTTCAGAAAAAACGAAAGGGTAGTTGGGAGGAGGTGGGGGAGGCGGAATGTCGTGCATACCTTCACGGGTTGGCGGGAGAGGGGCGTCATGGGCCAGCCTCTGTTCGGTTGCGATTTTCGGCTTTACGGACTTTTTTTCAGTGGATGCAGTCTCGAGGGGAGAGAGCGGATAATCCAGCTGCGGGTCTGCGGTTACCGCGGCCTCGTAAAAGTTTGCCACGGTTTTTGAGTGAGGAGCAGATGGCGAATCTTTTGTCGGCACCTTGTCGGCTGTTGGAAAAAAAGCCATGTAAGGCGGCGGGTCGGAAAGAGCCTGCATGGTCGAGGTGGCGGGATGCGGCTCTTTTGGAACTGCTATATGGAACAGGGTTGCGTTTGGGTGAAGCGCTTAGCCTCTCCTGGAAAGCCTTTCATGAGGAGGGAAAGCGAACTCTGAAAGTGAGGGGAAAGGGCGGAAAAGAGAGACTTGTGGTTTTGGGAGAAGCTGTTCGGGAGGGAATGGCTAAGTATTTGGAAAAGTTACCTGCTGGATGGAGACGGGAGGCGGGTCCTGCCTTTTTGGGGCCGAGGGGAGAACGTCTGTGTGCGCGTGTATTTCAGAGGAATTTAAAAGAGTACTTGGCCGAGGCGGAGTTGGATCCATCTCTAACTCCGCACAAGTTGCGACACAGTTTTGCGACCCATCTGCTCGCGCGGGGTGCAGATTTGCGGGCGGTGCAGGAGTTGTTGGGACACGCGAGGTTAACCAGCACAGAAATTTACACGAAAGTGACTACGGAGAGGTTACGTGGGGCGTATGGAAAGGCGCATCCCCGAGCATGAAAACAATCCCTGAGAGCTGGCTGAAGATAGGATATAATATTCTGTTTACGCTGGGGTTTGCGCTGACGTGGCCCTACTTCACCTACCTCATTTGGCGACGACAGCCGTTTTGGGAAAGATTGGGAGAGAGGTTGGGTCACTACCCTAAGGATTTGAAGGAGTGGCTAAAAGATCCACGTCAGCCCGTTTGGATTCATGCGGTGAGCGTAGGAGAGATGTTGCTGGCACGCGTTCTCGTCCGGGAGTTGCGGGCCAAGAGACCCGATCTTCGGGTATTGCTAACGACGGGGACTCCGACAGGGCGAAAGGTGGGAGAACCACTTTTGGATGCGAACACGCGTTTGGTCTACGTGCCGACGGATTTCTATTATGCTATGTTGCGCGCATTTCGGCGGATTCGTCCGGCTGCCCTGATCTTGGTTGAGAACGAAATCTGGCCCAATATGCTTTGGCGGGCACGTAAGATGGGCGTGGAGGTCTTTTTGGTGAATTCCAGATTGTCGCGAAGGAACCGAAGGCTTTTTCGAATCGCCCGGACATTTGTTCGGCCCGTTTTGCAGTTATTCGATTGGATTGGAGTTCAGAGTCAGGAGGACATGAGACGTTTCGCCATCGCGGGGTTCCCTCAAGAGCGTCTGCATCTGATGGGCAGCATGAAGTACGATGTTGCGGCCCTTGTTGCGGATCATCCTGGAAAGGGAAGGGAGTTGCGTCAGGCAGCGGGTTGGGGAAATGGGCAGATTTTATTGTTAGGAGGGAGCACGCATCCTGGAGAAGAGAGGATTTTGGCGGACAGGGTCAAGAATCTTAAAGGGAGATACCCGCAACTCAGATTGATGTTGGTGCCAAGGCATGCGGAAAGGACAAATTCGATTTTGGGTGAGTTGGGAGAGACGGGTTTGAGGGTGGTTCGACGATCCCGGTTGGAGCAGGAGGGTCAAACGGATCCTGATATTTTGCTGGTGGATACGACGGGTGAGTTACGGGATCTGTATCCTACGGCCGATGTGGTTTTCATTGGTAAGACGCTGACGGGAACGGGGGGACAAAACTTTCTTGAGGCGGCGCGTCATGGTCGGGCGATTGTGGCAGGTCCCCATATGGAGAACTTTATGCCGCTACGAAGAGAATTTGAGGAAGCAAAGGCGATACGGGTGACAGGATCGGCGGATGAGCTGGAGCAGGTAGTGGGAGAACTGTTGGCGAATTCGGTCGAGCGAGAGGAGCTAGGCCGGCGGGCGAAGGCGTGTTTTCAGGAGCATTTGGGAGCAGGGAGAAGGTGCGCTGAAGTCCTGATCAGTAAGATTATGGGTAAAGAATCTGCCTCACTGAGAAAATGATGACTGATGGGAGGAAAGAGTTGGAATAAAGGCTTAAGGCTTTAAAGGTTTGGATGGGTGGGTCATTGCGTAGAGGATGACCGCGGTGGCGGCGTTGATGGAGAGGGAGTCGATGGAGTTGCTCATGGGGATGGCAACCAGAAGGTCGAGAACCTTACGAACGGAAGAGGATAGACCTTTGCCCTCATTACCCACGAAGAGAGCAAGAGCTTGTTTGGGGAGTGTGGCAGAAGGTAGGGGGGTTTGAGCCTCAGGGGTAGCACCTACCGTGAAGATATTGTGCAGGTTAAAAAGTGGAAGAAGGGGATCGACGCTTGGGAGGCGAAGGATAGGAACACGAAATATACTACCCATGGAGGTGCGTGCGGCTCGGGGATGATAGGGGTCAGTACCTCCGATTGTGAAAACAGCGGAGACTCCCATTGCGTGAGAGGTGCGAAGGAGGGCTCCCACATTACCGGGGTCCATCATTTCATCTAAGACGAGAATTTTGCTTTGGGGTCCTAAAGAAAGTTGTGAGAAGAATTGAGGTAGATCAGG
>Ga0209401_1000316_pt1 | contig 33201 bp, 25 predicted proteins | sample M_140807_MF_Meta_FD_187318 | JGI IMG/M metagenome (GOLD analysis project Ga0209401, IMG submission 187318) | Freshwater microbial communities from Lake Montjoie, Canada to study carbon cycling - M_140807_MF_MetaG (SPAdes) (version 2) | ecosystem: Environmental > Aquatic > Freshwater > Lake... | reverse complement strand
CCCTGAGCCCCACCGCCGACTTTGCCGCCACCGCCGATCGGGTGGCGGAGCTGGATCTGGTGATCAGCGTGGACACGGCCATGGCCCATCTCGTGGGCGCCATGCGGCGGCCCCTCTGGCTGCTGTTGCCGTTCAGTGCAGCACCGCGTTGGGGCGCCAAGGGAGGCACCACCGCCTGGTACGGGAGCATGCGGCTATTTCGCCAGCAACAACCCGGCGATTGGCATAGTGCGGTGGATCAAATCCTGGAAGCGAGCACACAATGGCGACTTTTACAAGACTGATTTGAACATCACCAGCACGGACCCACGCGACCGCTGCTGACAGCTGGACGTCTTTGGAAGCCCCTAAGATCTCTTCCACAGGGTCCTTTCAAGCATCGATGTCTATCTGGAGTCGCATCTTCGCTCGATCACGACCCAGCGAAAGCGCATGGCAGCCAATTGACACCTTGGTGGAGGATCCTTCTCGGTCGGCAACGCGACTGGGGGCTCAGCCTCAGATCACCCCTTGGTCGACCAGAAGGCTATCCAGCATTCTGCAGACCTTCCAGAGCAATCCCTCGATCCAGTCCTCCCAGGAGGCGCGCCTAGCCCGGCAATGCCTCTCGCAGTTCTGGCTGCTGGCGCCGGTGGATCAGCTGGAAAGCCTATACAGCTCTCCCGTTGGGGAGTGTTTCCAACTGCTACTGGACTCTGGCCTCGCTCAGCTGGAGCTGACCACCGAAGAAAAGATGTGGAAGACCACCCTGGCCGATCGGTTGGCTCAAGGGTTCATGCGTCCGGAAAACACCAATGTGTTGTTGGCCCTGATGCCTTATTACGCCCGGGGCAAGATGCGGGTGGCCGATCCAATCACGCAGGTCCCTTCCTGGCTACTACAGGCATACGCACGACTGTTTGCCCCCGAGCTGATGCAGCGCGATGCTGAACCGGCGGGGCTGCTAACCCCGGCAGGCACGGCCTATGGCCCCGCGGTGCGGCTGGGCCTGAGCCAACCAGTGGCCACGGCACCAACGGCCCGTCCGTTGCCGCGGTTGAGTCTGCAGCGGGGGGCCGAGGCGTTGGCAACGTTGGAGGAGGTGGATTTCCAGCGGCGCATGAGCGGCCTCATCAATCTCTTCGTGATTGATCCGAGTGATGCCAAGGTGGTGGAGAATCTGATCGAGCTGCGGCGGTTACTGGGCCAGATCTGGCTCGATGCCCAACCTTCACAATTGCAGGCGCTCTACAGCAGCCCAGGTTTCGGCAGGCTGTATCGCGAGCTTTTGGCCAGTGGATTCTCTCGGCTCAACCTCAACGAACAGGATCGCTACCTGCGCAACCAGGTGGCCATGCTGGTGGCCGACATGAGCCAGCCCGGGGGGATCAATGCGCTGATGGCGGCGCTGCCTTTCTATCCACCCGGCAAGATTGCCTTCGGTGGTGGCCAACAGCACCTGCCGGCATGGCTGGTGCAGGAAATCGGCACGATCTATGGACAGGGCCAACCCGCGCAGTCAGCCGTAGGCACGGCGGCAGAGCTCTGAAGGAGCAACAGCGAGAGCCTTGGCCTAGTGATGAAATTCCTTCCAGGCCAACCACCAGGCCAACAGGCTCACCTTGGGCAGCAGGAGCAGGGGCAGGATCGCTAGGAAGAAGAGTGATCCAGCGCCGAATGCATGGAGCAGCAGACACAGCAGCAGATAAACCACGGCAATCGCCACCACCCCATTCCATCGGCGGATCAGGCGCTGGCGTTGGCGCCGCCGCCAGGAATGAAGCTGGAGGCCCCTGCGCTTTTCAGTGGGAACGTACCTCCACCAACAATGGTCACCGAGGCCTGGGTTGACCATTGCAGTGTTGTTGGGAAGCCCCACAGCGCCGCGGCCAGCAGGACCCTTTTGGCGAACTGGCTTTGTCGAAAAGGGGGACTGCGTGAGAGTTGCCATGGCTTGAAACGGGGAGGGCCGGACCCGCTGCTACATAAATCATACATCAACTATACACGTAGGTCGGAGCTGGTGGGGAGGGCGACGGCCGCCCGCCCCCATTGCGGCAAAGCGTCTGCGGCAGCAGGGGGATCCCCTAGTCAACTCATGGCTTCGACCCGTGGGCCGAGCAGGTGGTGCTGATGGATTTCCCCCAGCCTGCCTGGATTTCGACTCGACTGCTGGCCACGCTCCCCCCAAGGTTCTGAGGGGCGTGGCGATCAACGAAGTCGCTCGAGATTGCGGCGCTGGTTCTCCAGGAAGCTCAGGAGGATGTTGATGAATTTGCGCTCGCGCAGCTTGATATCGGCCGTGAGGCTCATGCCAGCCTGCAGGGGCACCTGCTTGTCGATCAGTTTGATGTTCTGCCGTTCAAGGCGCAGGACGGCGGGAAAATAGAGGCCCTGGGCATCGGTGCCCAACACCCGCTTCTGCTCATCGGCGTTGAGGGCATCGGAGCCAACGCTGACCACCTTGGCTGTGATGTAGCCAAAATCGCTGGCTTGGTAGGTATCGATCGAGAGCTCGGCCTTCAGGCCGGCCCGCACAAATCCCACGGCCTTGTTGGGGATCCATACCCGGGCCTGTAGGTCATCGAGGGGCACTACCTTGAGCAGGGGTTTGCTGCCGGTATCGGCACTCACTCCGGTGCCTTGGGCCACAACACTGCCAGGTCGCACTTCGATGTCGAACACCACGCCATCGACGGGCGAGGTGAGAAGGCCGTACTGAATCTGTTGATTGGCTAGGCGGATATCGCCGTCGCTTTGTTCGATTTGGGTGAGATTCTCCTCGATCTTGCGGCGCAGTTCCACGCTGGTCACGGCGCTGGCGTTGGAAAGAACGGCCTGGAGCCTGGCGATCTCGCGTTGATCCTCGGCCACGCTGTTGCGGGCCTGGTCCTGCTGCTGGCGAATCTGGATCAGCTGCACCTCACTAGCGGCACCCTGGGCCACGAGGGAGGCGTAGCGGTCGGCGATGTTGCGGAAAGTCTCGAGGTCTTTCTGATTTCCCGCCAGGTGCACCTGCGCCTTGAGCAACTGCTGGCGGGCGGTTTCGATGCGGGTGGCTAGCTCCTCGGACTGGCTGGCCAGCTGGCGGCGTTGGTTGGCGCTGAGGCGGGCCAAGGCGGCGGCATCGCCGAGGGTGGCCTGGGCAATCTGGTTTTCATTGATCAGGCGCTGGCGGATGCTGGTGGAGGTCGAGAGCTTGCTGCGGGGTTCGCGCAGGTCGAACCGCACCAGGGGTTCGCCTTTGCCCACCTGCTGGCCCTCCTTCACCAGCACCGCCTCCACCACGCCCGGGGCGGGTGTGTCGATCCGCTGGGTGTTGCTGCCGGGTTCGAGCTTGCCGCGCACGGCGATGGTTTCCGAGAGGGGAGCCGTGCTGGCCCACACGACCACACCGGCCACGCTGCCCACGGCCGTCCATACCAGGAAGGTGGAGCTGCGCTGGCTGCGGTTCAGCAGGATGGTTCGCTTGAAGCTCCAGGGTTTGATCGAGGCGGGGCTGCCGTGGCTGATCGAGGCCTGGAAGGGGTTGGTGATGGCGCCCGTGCTGAGCTCCGGCGGTGAGGTGGGCTCCGGCGGTGAAGTGGACTCCTGCAGAGAGGTGGGCTCCGGTGGTGGGGTGGGGGCCTGGCTAAAAACCTGGGGCTCCTCAGGGTTGACGCTGCTGTCCAAGCCCACCAGATCGATCGTACGAAGCGGTTCGGGGGGCTGGTAGGGCTGGCGGAAGCGGAGACGATCGAGCAGGCGTTCGTAGAAGCCGATGAGGCCCGTGGAGGTGCGCCGCATCAGCCCATCTCCTCCTGGCTCTGGCTGCGATGGAGGGCGTAATACCAACCGCGCAGATCCATGAGTTGTTGATGGTTGCCAACCTCCATCACGGCACCCTGATTCATCAAAACAATGAAATCAGCCGGGCGCACGGTGGAGAGCCGGTGGGTGATGAAGAACACGGTGCGGCCTCGGAAGGCCTCAAACAGATTGATGCACACCTGGCGCTCGGTGCTGGCATCGAGGGCACTCGTGGCTTCATCGAGGATGAGCATGCGGGGATTCTGCAGAACGGCCCGGGCCAGGGCCAGGCGCTGCCGCTGTCCACCGGAGAGGCCAGCGCCCCGCTCTCCTAGCTTGGAGTTGTAGCCTTGGGGAAGCTCCATGATGAAATCGTGGGCGCATGCAATACGGGCGGCACGCATCATTTCCTGCACGGTGGCATCCGGCTTCACGAGAAGAAGATTCTCGCGAACGGTGCCATCGAAAAGCACGGAATCCTGCGGCACCACGCCGATCTGGCGGCGGAGGGAATAGAGCTCCACCTTGCCGATATCGAGGCCATCGATCAACACCGTGCCCTCGGCCGGGCGGTAGAAGCGGGGCAGCAGCTTGAGCAGGGTGGATTTGCCACTACCGGAGCCTCCAACCAGGCCCACGAAGGCGCCGGCCGGAATGTCGAGATTTACCCCCTGCAGGATCATCGGGGTGGTGTCGGTGAAGCGGAAGGTGATGTCGCGGAAGGTCACCGTTCCCTGCAGGGGCGGCATCGGGATATTCTGTGCCTCGGCCAAGGTCTGCTCAGTGGAGCGATCCACCACATCGCCAACGAGTTTGAGCTGTTCAGTGGCGAACTGGAAGTTCTGCCAGGTTGTCACCAGGTTCACCAAGGGACCTGTGACTTGGCCGGAGAGGATGCGGAAGGCAAAGAATTCACCGATGTTGATTTGGTTGTCAATCATCAGCCACACCCCGAATGCGGTCACGAAGGTCTGGTTGAGATTGCCAATAAACTGGGAAAGATTGGCCACCGATTCCTTGGTGATCTTGAGCTTGAAATCTTCACCCACAAATGATGCGTAGCGGTTCTCAAATTCCCAAAGGGTCTTGAGTTCGGCGTTCTGGGATTTGATGGTTTGGATCGCCGTGATCGATTCATTCAGAAAGCTGTAGGTGCGCACCGAGGCTTCTATCGAGAGGCGAATCTGTTGGCGCACGATCGGGGTGCTCACCAATGCAAGGATCAGCAGCAGAGGTAGGGAAGTGGCGAGGCTCACCATGGTGAGCAGGGGGCTGATCAGCAGCAGCACAACCAGAAAGACCAGGCTGAACAGCACATCGATCAAGGTGGTAATCGACTGACCCAGCAGGAATTCGCGCAGGCGATCGAGCTGGTTCAGATAGAACATCACCTGACCAACTGGGCGGCTGTCGAAGAAGCCTTGCGGCAGGCGGAGCAGATGTTCGAGGATCGTGCTCTTGGTGGCCTGATCGATGCGGTTGGCCGTGTCGGTGAAGATGAAACTGCGCAGGGTCTTGAGGATGCCCTCCACAAGGGAGGCCAGGAGAATCAAGGCGCAGATGCTGATCAGGGCACCCACGCTGCGGCTGGGCACCACCTGCTGCAGCAGCACCATGATGCCGAGGGCAGGCACCAGCTTGAGCAGGTTGGCCACGAAGGAGGCCACGGCCACCTCGATCAGGGCACGGCGGTGCCCTTTCAGATAGGGGAGATACCAGCCCCAGCTGAAGCGGCGATCCTTGGCGTCGCCTTTGCGTTCCAGCAAGAGGAGCTCCACCTCACCCTGGTCGTCGCTCACTAAATCGGTGAGGGGCACCACAAGGGGCCCCATCTCCGCTTCGAGGATGTGGACATTGCCGTGGGAATCGATGGAATCGACCAGGCCGAAGCGACCGTTTTGTTCCAGCACCACGGGCAGCGGTACGCGGGTCAGCCGGTCGCGGGGGATGCGGCTGAGTAACACCTTGAGCCCGAGGCCATCGAGAATCTGGCCGAGATTGATCAGGTTGAGCTGTTGCTGGCGCTGGAGAATGGCATCGATCTGCTGATTGACGCCATCGCGGTTGAGCGGCAGGCCGAAGTAATCGGCGAGCGCTCGGATGATCGCTAGCGGGATGTCGCGGGGACCGCTGGCCGGAGTGAGGCTCAGCTCTCCCTCGGGCCGGTGGGAGCGGGGGTTGGAGGTTTGCGGCGAAGGGCTGTATTCATCGGGCTCGAGCACCTCGGCAATCACGGAGGTGTTCACTCCGCCGGGGTGAAAGCTGGATGGTTCCGGTTCGGCGGGCGCCGTGAGGCCGATCAGCCGCAACCAGGGGGCGCCGGCGCCAAGGGGCGGCAACGGTGGAGCCGGATCGGGCCACGGTTCGGCGAACGGCCGGCCACTGCTACAGAACCAGCGGTAGCCGGCGGGCAGGCCGAGGTCAGTTTCTGGGCCGGGCGCCTGGCTGCGCACGGTCGAGCTTGCCAGGGGCTCTGGCCAGGCCTCGAGCTGGCTGAGGGCCCAGGGGTGATAGGGGGCCAGCGCCAGGAGCAGGGCGTGGAGCTCGGGAGCGGCGAGGCGGTGTTGGAAGGCGGCGCTGAGGGTGGGATGGCCCTCGAGGAGCTCGCGAAACCGCTCGGCGGGGAGGAGCAAAGCCTCCACTTCGGTGGAGGCGCGGAGATGCTCACAGGGCTGTTGGCGCAGCAGGGACACCCAGCCGGCGATGGCGCCGGGTCCGAGGCGCTCGATGGTGCGCAGGCCCTGGCCGCGGGGCGCTGGCGCCAGGTTGCGCAACTGACCGGAGCGGATCAGCAACACCCCCTGGGGCAGGACCTCCGGCAGCAGCACCGTCTGGCCGAGCCGGAAGCGGCAGGGCTCGAGCAGGGGGTCGAGCAGGGGAACCAGCTCGGGCGGCAGTTGGTTGAAGGGGGCATAGCCCTGGAGCAGGGAGCTCGGGGAGGCTTGGGTCATCGACGGGTTGCCAGCGCTTCGGTGGCGGCGGGCAGGGGTGGCAGGGGCGGCAGGGGCTCCCCGGCGAGCAGGAGGTTGACGCGTTCCTGCAGCCAGGCCTCGAAGAGCTCCTCGAGCATGCGCTGAGCAGTGGGCTCATCGAGGCGGGCCGGCAGGTGCTGCTCGAGGCGAAGCACGATCCAGAACTCGTCCACCTGGAAGGGCGGCCAAAGCTGGCCTGGCTGGCCCACCCGAAGGCGGGAAGAGATCTCCGGATGGGCGGTGAGGATCGGCAGGGGACCGATCACGCCGTAGCTGTGGCGTTCACGGCCTTCGGCATGGGCCGTGGCCAGGTCGGCGAAGCTGGCCTCGCCCTCCAGGATGCACTGGTGCAGCTCGGCGGCCAAGTCGGCATCACGGACGCGAAGCAGGGAATACACCACCTGATCGAGTTCCGGTTTGCGGCGCAGGAAGTGGATCTCCACCTCCAGACCCCATCGATGGCGCTGGAAGCGATCGAGCCGCTCGGCCTTACAGGCCAACTGGGAGACATCCTCGAGCTGCAGGCGCTGACGGCTCAACCAGGGCTGGAGATCCTCCTGCCGTGAGACACCATGCCCCTCGAGCCATTGGCGCTCCAGTTCGCCCTGACGCTCCGGGCTGATCGGGATGGCGCGGAGCAGCTCGTCGAGCACCCAGGCCTTGGCCAGGGCTGGGGCGACCCCTTGCTGGCGCACCAGCCGATTGATCTCGCTCAGGGTGATCCAGGGAAGCCCGTGGCCGAGTTCGACAACGGGCTGTTCGGGCACCCCACTGAGCGGCTCGGGCAGGTTGTCACGACCGACAGGGGGTGGTTGCATCATCGGGGCCCTGGCTCTGGCCGGTGAAAGGGCAGGTGCAGGCGCTGGAGGGCATCGGCCATCAAGTTGAGGCCCCGCTCGCGGCTCCAGGTGTCGCGGGCATAGCGATGGGAGGCCTCGCTCATCGACCGCCAAAGAGTGTCGTCAGAGTAAAGGGCTTCAATGGCCTCAAACCAGTCCTGATCGCTGCGGGCGATCCAGATTTCGCTGCGGTCGCGCAGGCCGGTGCCCTCGGCCGCCACGGGGCTCAGCACCTGGGGGATGCCGTGGGCGGCGGCGGCCGCCACCTTGCCCTTGAGGCCGGCACCACTGCGCAACGGGGCGATGAACAGCCGGTGGCGGTTGTAGGCGGTGGCCGGATCGGCGATCCAGCCCTCCAAACGCACCCCGGGAATAGCGCCCCAGGTTGACTGGAGGGTGGAGGGCATGCCGCTGCCGTAGAGGTGGAGCAGCAAGTCGGGCAGGCGCTGGCGCAGCTGGGGCCAGAGCTGCGCCAGGAAGCTGTCCACGGCTTCGCAGTTGGGGGGATGGCCATAGCTGCCGAGGAAGGCGAGCCCCTCACGGCCCTCGAGGGGCTCGGGCCGATCGGGCCCCTGCACCACCCAGGGGCAGGTGGCGGTGGGGGCGGCGGCAAGGGTTTCGGCCTCAATCACCGCCTGCTCGACATCCGAATAGCTGAAGGTGAGGTGCACCTGGCGAATCACGGCCAGCTCCTGCTGCTGCACCTGGCGCACCTGCTCAAGGGCCTGTTCGGCCGCCTCACCCTCCAGCCCCTGGGCGCGGGCGGCCCGGAGCTGGCGCAGGTGGTGGAGGTCGGCGTTGCAAAACAACAGCCGTGCCTGGGGCGCATGGCGGCTGATCAGGGGGAGGGCCTGCTCGGCCACGGTATAGCGGGTCATGTAAACGAGCTCGAACTCACCCCCCCGCTCCTTCAGCAGCTGCTCGAGGGAGAGCACGAAGGGGGCATGGAGCACTTCGATGCCACGGCGCTGCAGGGCTTCGCTGTAGCCGCCGAGCCAGGCCAGGTTGGCGGGGAAGAAGGTGACCTTCCAGCCCAGGGCCTGGACCAGGTCCATCTCCACCAAGGCGGCATGGCTACCTGCATCGCGATCCGGCCTAGGTGTGTCGTGATCGAGGAAGAGGGCACGGCCGAGGATGCCGCGATCCTTGATGCGATCCGCTTCGGCGTAGCTCGGTTCACCGGAGGGCTCGAACGCCTGGGCCCATTTCCGGCGGAACAGGGGAGCGTTGATCTCCTGGTAGCGCTTCAGCCCTTCGCTGGCGGCGGTGTCCCTGCCGTTGCTCACCCCCTCGTGGTGGATCACGCGGGCCAAGGGGGCGTAGCGCACCGTGGATCCGGCCTGGCGCACCTTGAAGGCCAGATCGGTGTCCTCGTAGTAGGCCGGTGAGAACTCAGGGCTGAAGCCCCCCACCTGTCGCCAGAGGTCGGCGCGGATCGCCAGGGCGGCACCGCTCACGTAGTCCACTTGGCGGGCATAGGCGAAGCGCGGCTCGTAGGGGTTGCCGCCGCGCCCGTAGTTCCAGGGCTCGCCATCGGCCCACACGATGCCGCCCGCCTCCTGGAGGCGGCCATTGGTCATGATCAGCTGGGCGCCCACCAAGCCGGTGTCGGACCACTGCAGGAAGGGGGCCAGCAGCTCCTCGAGCCAGTGGGCACAGGGTTCGGTGTCGTTGTTGAGCAACACCACAAAGGCGCCGCGGGCCATGGCCACGCCGTTGCAGCAGGCCTGGTTGAAGCCGCGGGCGAAGTCGTGGCGCACCACCTGCACGCCTGGGGCCTCGGCAGCTAGCCACTGGGCGGTGGCGTCGGGGGAGCCGTCATCCACCACGATCACCTCGTAGGGGATGGCGGTGGGGGCGTAGGCGATCGCCGCCAGGCAGCGACGGGTGATGGCGTAGTGACCATGAACCGGGATGACGATCGACACCTCGGGCTGATTGCTGAGCGGCAGCTGCAGGGGCTGGCGGGGCAGGGGCTCGCCCGAAGGTCCCGGTTCGCAGCCTTCGGGCAGGGCGCGACCCTCGCCATCGCGGCGCAGGGGCTGGCTGAGCAGGCGCTGCCAGAGGGGAAGCTGGGCCGGCAGGGGGTGTCCGCTGCGATCGGCCTGGTCAAGCCAGGCCAACAGGCTGCGTTGATGCTCGCGGGCCAGGGGGGAAAGCTGGTCGGGGAAGGGGGCCTGGCCGTGTTCCAGCAGGGCGGGCCAGGGGGTGAGCTGGAAGGGAACCCAATCGAGCCGTTCATCGATCCGCTCTCCCGACTCCGTTTCGAGCTGCAGGTGATGGATGGCCCCATCACAGAAGTGGGTCGGGATGGTGAGCTGGAACGGCCATTCGCCGCGGGTGAGAGGCTCAGGGAGGGGAATGGGCAGCGGCAGCTGCCCATCGATGCGCAGCTGCAAGGGCGTGGCCCCATTGCCCCAGCCAGCCAGCAGGGTGCCCTCCAACCCGGTGAGCCTGGCTCGATGGCCGAGGCCGGTGCGGCAGAGGTCCTGGAGGGTGGCGTAGCCCTCGCTGTCGAGACGAAGGGGGCTGCCGCTGAGCTCCTGGGGGTCGGGCGTCAAGGCGAAGGCCCGCACCACCAGGCCGGTGGAGGGCGGCGGGAGCTCAATGCCGGAATGGCCGTGGAAGAGGAAACCACAGTCGCGGCGACCTTCCTCGATCGGCAGGTCGGGCCGGAGGCGTTGGGCGGAAAGATCGGCCAGGAGCCAGCGGGGGCCGGGATGGAGCAGATCCTCGAGGGTGAGGTGCACACGCAAGGGTGCAGACCCAGCAGGATCGTGCTGCTGTCCCTCTTCCTTCACGCTGTCCGCGCCGCGGGGGGAGGCTGTTGGGGGCCAAAGGCAGACCCAGCCAGAGAGGCCCCCCGTGCGCACAAAGCCCTCGAACCGGCCGACGAGGGGACCGCGACGGAAGGGCAAGAGTGCTTCGGGCAGCTCGGCTGACACGCGTGCCTTTTGCATCCCTCCCATCATGCCGGAGGTCGTTGGTGTGGCTAGATAATGGAAAGACCCGTGCTCTGCTGCCCTGAGCTCCCCACCCCCCGTCAGTGGAGTCGGCACCGAAGCGAGCCCACCGGAACGCGGCCCGTTGATGTCGCTGGAGAAGCTGCGGGAGCTGCCCCTCTCACGTGAGGCCCGGCTGGCTCTTCTGGAGGATCTGGAGGCCTCGCCGCTGCCCCGGACCCCCCTGCCCCAAGTGCTCGGGGAGATGGCCGAACTTCGGCTGCGCGCCTGCGAGGAGGCCTATCAACGCGAGGCCTGGAGCGAGGCCCTGGAGCACCACGATCGGCTCCTGGATTTGGTGGGCCGGCTGGTGGCCCTGGCTCCCGGACAAGGGGAAGTCTTCTGGGGCCGCTATGGCCTGTTGCTGGCCTTCTTCACCGGGGCGGTGCATGGGGAGGTGACATCGGAAGTCGTCGATGTCAAGGAACGGGCCCCGCGGGCCGATTTGGCCTGGCAGATGGCGCAACGGCTCCGGCGGGCCGCTGAGCTGCCAATTCAACCGCCTGACTGGCTTGCTGTGCTCGAAGAACAGCTGGTGCGACAGGGTCTTCTGCTGCACGCTGATCTGGTGGAGCAACACACCGCGGTCGGAGGTCTGCCGTTCGCTGAGCTTCACCAGCGGGCTCTGGATCTCACCTTGCACCTTCAGAACCTGCTGGATCCAATACCGGAGTGGCTGGAGCAGATGCTCCGCCGATTGATCGAGCGCCAGGTGAATGCCGTTCTGGCGATGGATCCCCCGGAGCCGGAGCAGCTGGCCAAGCTCCTGGCCAACCTGGAGAAGCTGCCGGTTGGCGACGATCGATCCGAAGCCTTCGCGGTGGCGCTGATCCGCACCCGCCTGAGCCTGGATCTGCTCGCTCCGGAGCTGGGGCTCTCCGCCGATCCTGCCGGCTCAGGCCCGGTGGCGGATCGTGCTGGCGCACCGGTGGATGCGGCCGAAGACGCTCCCACCCTGAGTATTCCGGCCATCGCGGAGGAGCCCGGGGTTGCCGAAGACGCTCCCACCCTCGAGATACCGGCCATCGCGGAGGAGCCCTGGGAGGCTGACGATTCTTCCACCCTGAAGATTTCGGCCATCGCGGAGGAACCCGGGGTGGCCGAGTTGGTGTGGCTGGAGGATGGCGTTGAAGCCGCCTCTCTACTGCAGTTAAACCTTCGCCCGCTCCTCGAGGTGGCGTTCGAGCAGATCGACGAAGCGCTGGATGAGTTCTGTTGCCATCTGCCCAAGGGCAGCCGCGCGCTGCAGGCGGCCCCAGCCCTGACCAGGTCCCTAGAGCCCCGCTGGCGCATGGGGCAGCGGCTGGAGGCGCCGGCCTTCGAGCGCCTGGCCTACCTGGCGGGCAGCTGGCAGCGGCGTCTGGCCGAGCACCTGGAGCCGCTCCCCCAGCACGACTGGCGCTATGGGTTGCTGGTGGAGCTGGCGACCGGCGAACTGGATGTGCTGCTTCCCCTGCTGGCGGCGCCGCAAGAGCTGGAGCCTTTGATGGCCCAGCTGCGGCGAGAGCATCACCAGGGTGCCTTGTGGCAGCAACGGCAGGAGGTGCCCTGGATGCAGTGCCCTTCGCCGCTTGAGGCCCTGCGGCGGCTGCATGTGGAGGAGGGCTTCTACGCCCGTAGCCATCCGCCGATGGAGAGCCTGCGCAGCTGGGGGAGGGAGGTGGTGCTGGCCCTGAGCGAGGCCGAACTCTGGACCGATGACGCGGGCTGCCTGGGGCGCTGGCTGGCCGTGGTGCAGGAGTTGGTGCTGTCGCAGCAGGGCCCAGTGCCGGAGCTGGGGCGTCCGCCGCAGCCCGAGCAGTTGCTGATCGACCTGGGGGGACTGGAGTTGGTGTACGTCGGGGATGGGGCGGCGGCGGTGCAGGAGGCGCACCGGGCTGGCCACTGTTTCCGGGGGCAGCCGTTCGGGCTACGGGTGATGGAAGGACCGGAAAGCCGCTGGCCTGCCCGCCCCTCAGGGGGCTTTGAGCAAAGCCTGGCCGTCCTGCTGGAAAGCGTGGATGCGCTGTATCGGCAGCGGCCCTTCGATGTGCTGCTGGCGGACTGCGGCGCCTATCGGCTGCCCTTGCTGAGGGCGGTTCAACAGCGCTACGGCGTGGCGGCGATGAGCAGCGGCCGGCCCATGGCCAAATGGCTGGTGGGATCCTGAGCGGCGACATGCTTCAGGTTCGATCGGCTGCCTGCAGCGGCGGAAGGGAGACGCGGGTGAAGGCGCCGTCCGCATGGTGGGACAGCCATGGGTTCATCCGGTATTCGCCCCGGGTCCCGCCGTGGCTACTGCACAGATCGATCACCGACCCCACGTCCACGGCGATGCCATCACGCCGCCGAATTGCGTCGCAATAGATCTTGCCGAGGATGCCGGCACCCACCAGGACAAGATCACCGGGTTGGATGAGATGGTCGATCGCTGCAAGGGTTTTCTGGTAGACGCTGGGATAGTGGGATTCAGCACCGAAGGCATCGGGACGTAAACCCGCCTCACCGGGAATTGGAAGCCAGAGAAGGTCCGGATCGCCCCGCAGATTGGCCGGTAGGGAGGGTGCAATCAGGACGTTGACGCGATCAAAGGGGTCACGGCCATAACAACCAGCCTGCAGCAGGAAATTGTGGGCATGCCAACCGCCAACAGCAAGGCGCGGCATCAGGGCACGACGTTGCTCTTCCTGGAGAAGAAGGGCCAAGCCGCTGGCCACGCTGACCAGATCAACCGGTCCGTTGAGGCATTGGGGAAGATCAGGGATCCCGACCCAGTCGGCACGGGCCACCGCCTCGGCCAGCTGGTGTCGGAGGTCCCGATGTTCAGGATCGTTGAGGCGATGGCCTTGGGCGGCGAGTCGAGGTTCGATCTCGGCTCCATTGGCTATCGCGCCACCAAGATCCGGCCGCCTTCCGCAGAGGAAAAGACCTTCGCCATCGCCGAGGCGAATCATGCTGAAGCCCCGACGCTCCGATCGCGCCTCGCGGATGCGCGTGACGAGCCGATCGAGGCAGGCCGGATCGGCGGCCTCGGGATCAGCCCACGGGGCGAAAGGGTTTCGGATGCTGGTAGTAGCGGCGGCATAAAGCGGAGCAGCTCGCTCGGCATCCTCCGCAGCGATCGCGGGGCGGGCTTGCAAGATGGAGAGCGGATGCGTGGCGGAACCCAAGAAGGCCGAACCATCCAAGGGTGCAACCTGGTGGAGCAAAGTTGCCAATCGGGCCTGGATGGCGGGGTCGGGATCTGCATGGAGCAACGTGGCGATAGTGCGCCAGCAGGCCTCATCCCAGACCTGCGGATCATTTTGGTGCTGACAGAGAAATAAACGTGCCAGCCGTTGAACGGCAAGCGGATCAAAACCCCAGGCCAATTGAAGCTCGAGGAAAAGGCGCGTGCGCCAGGGCTCGGCAGGGGGATGACTGTTCAGGCGAACCAGGGACTTCTCAATCAGCTCGGGATCACGGGTGCGGCAAGCCGCTTCCACCAGGGTCGGCAATTGGTTCGGCTCTTCCGCCGGCTGGCGGAGAATCCAGTGCCCCAGATCGCTGAGAGCCCTGAGGGGGGAATCGCTGATCCAGATGCACTCATACAGCGTGGGGGGTGAAAAGGGCGTTGAAGTTTGGGGAGGAGCAGCGAGAGACTCCGAGCCGTCCTGGTCAGCTATGGATTGATAAGTGAGCAGGCTCGAGCGCATCACGGCTGCCCAATCAACCGGATCGGCATGCAGCTCCTCCATACGCGACAGCAGCCTTAATGCATCCGCAACCCAGATCCCGGCCCCACCATCACCAGCCAACAGAAGTTCATGGATCCAGATGCAGCCGTAGCGGCAGCATTGCTCCTCATGAATCGCCAGCCAGTCCGGCAGCACGCCACCGAGGGCGGCTAGGCTTCTCAGCAGCTTGGCTGCTTCCAGAGCGTGGCGCACGGCCAGGGGTTTGTCGGTTTCGGCAAGCTCGAGCATGCGGGCGTGGCAGGAAAGCGCCAGGGCCTGCATCAGCGCTGGGCGTGTGCCTGGACGCTGCGCATCGGCAACCTGAATGAGCAAGTCATCAGATGGCATTCGGGGCCTTTAGCACTGCATTCACTTGATTCGCTGAAGATACGTTCGAAGGATTGGCTTCCGGTACAATATCGTTTGATTTAAACGTGCCGCAAGCTGATTGAAGCCAACAGCATGAGCGATGAGCCATTCCCCCTGAGCTACTGGCAGGCGGTGACCAACGCGCACTTCCTTGAGAGCCAAGACCCACGGGCCTGGCTCAACTACGGCGTTGGGTTGCTGCAGACGATTCAACCAGGGCCGGATGCTGCGAAGCAGCAGCAACAGGCGGCTCTGGCGTTTCTTCAGGCCGAAAAGCACGGAGCTTCCGCCCAGCAGGTGGCAGCGCTCCAGTGGCAGGCCGTGCAGGTGAATTTGCGGGATGCCCTGGCCGCCTGTGGAATCGAGCATCACCCCGTCAGAGCGCCTAAGATCACACTCTGATGTGCTGCCACGTCGATGGTGCAGGCTCCGGAGCGTTTTTCCCTGATGCCCGGCGAAGGAGTGCTTTCTCTGCACAATCAGCACGTCATTTATAACGAATTCGAAGCCTTTTTTGCTGAGCTTCCCACTTTGCTTCAACAGGGTCGACTCCTGGAGGACTGCATCACGGTGACGCGGGCCCTGGGAATCCTGGAACCCTTCACTGAGGAACATATCCCGCCGGAGGCCCTGCTGATTCAGGGCTCGAACTACCGGGAGTCGCTGATCGGCAATGGCTTATTGAGCCGCAACCGTGCGATGCTTCTTGTGTTGCAAAGCATCTTCGCTTCACTCGATAAGCTGGCCCAAAAGGACGTATATTTGGTCGAAGCCGTGAGCGGCTTTGCCCTGTGGCTCCAGCGCCACCTCGGCAAGGAACACCTGACTTGTAGCGAATACCTCGAGGGGGCGGAACAACGGTTTGACGGCATTGCCCATCAGGACCTCTGTGCCCTCACCTATAGCGATGCCAGTTTTGATCTGGTGATCTGCAATGAACTGTTTGAGCATGTGAAGCTGCTGGACGTGGCCTTTCGGGAAATCGCGAGGGTGCTGAAGCCGGGAGGGAGGCTAGTGGCAACCTGTCCAATGGCTTTTGGGCAGCGTGATTCGATCATCCGGGCCGTGCATAACAGTGCAACCGGACAGACTGAGCTTGTGACGGAGGCCGATTTCCATGGCGATCCGATGCGTCCTGAGGCTGGGTCGCTGGTGTACCGCATCCCTGGCTGGGAGATGTTGGAGCAGCTGAAGGAGGCCGGTTTCCTCGAGGCACGCATTCATCACGTGGTGGGTTGGAAATATGGCGTGATGGGCTCTGATTTGCCGGGGGTGCTGGTGATCGAGGCCCAGCGCTGATGCCGGCTGTAAGGACCATTGACAGCAATATTTGCCCCTGCCTTGGTTGAAGGAAGGACGCCGAGTGGCGATGGAGTTTGAGACGCAGGGCCAAAGGCGAGGTCACCGAGCCGAAGGTGGTGGGCGAGGTGCTGGGCCTGCGCCATGGCGGAGCTAGCTGAATGTCACTCGGCTGATGCTGCGGGTTGCACATCGGTGCCATCGCGCCTGTGCCACCACAGCAATCCAGTAAGCTGGAGATGCTGCTACCTCAACGTTTGCCTTGTCGGCCGTATTCAACTTACGCAGCATCCAGCATCAACTCCTGGAGAAACCAGCTGATATATCGCTATGGATGGCGCTTGAACGGGTATCTGCCTCCATCAACCTACAGACATCAGATCCGTCCATTTCGTCAGTTCAGGCTGCTGCCCCACCCGTTTCTAAGCGTCCGCAGCAAACCAATCTCCCCACCCAACCTGCCTCCACCAGCACAGTCAGCCCGGGCACCAAGCGCCCGATCCAGTTCCGCTTTCATCAGGCTGGCAGTCGCATCGATGAAGCGCTGATCCATCAGCAGCTGAGCGAGCTGCAAGCACTCGTGGAAGCCAACCAGCATGGGGCCGTGCTGCAGCGGCTTGGCTGCGATCTGGTGGATCGATTGGCTGCCCAGTTGCCACCAGCAGCGGCCTACGATCTGGGCCAGTGGGCCTATAAACAGGAACGCTTCGAGGTGGCTGCCCCACTGTTGGCGGCGGTTACGGCGGCAGGTGAACAAGCAGGCGAACTGCTTCCCTGGGCCGAGCTCTTTCTTGCCCTGAGTTGCCGGGGCCTGGGCGAGATCGGCCGGGCGCGCAAGCAACTGATCGCGTTGGGGGCCCAGTATCCCAGCCACGATGCCGCCTTCCATGGCCAGCTTGCCCTTTCCTGGCTCGCTCTCAACGCTGGTGTGGCGCAAGAGGCGTCTCACGCGCTGGATCAGCTACGTCATCACCCACAAGCCAGAAGCAACATTGCCGATCTCGATCTGCTCGGCCGGGTGCTCTCCACCTTGGAGTGGCTGGGCGCCAACCCCCGCGATCAGCTCAGCCATGCAGTGGATCGGGCCAAAAGTGATGGGCTGGTGGCGGCGATCGATCAGATCCGTTTGAGCCGCTGCGGGCGGGTTCTGCAGCTGCAGGGCTGGCTGGTGGATCCAGGCAAGCAGTTGAGTCATTTGTGCCTGGTGCGAGGCGAGCGGGTCTGGCGTCTGAATTTGGGCCAGGCGCGCTATTCAGCCCGGCTCGACTTGGCGGAAGTGGTGGCGCGCTGCGGCGGCGACGCCAACCTGCATCCAGGCTTTAACTTTACCCAGATCGCCGAAACGGAAGAAGCAGTGCCGCTGCAGGCGGGCGAGGCGGCTGAGCTCTTTGCCGTGCTGGCTAATGGCACACAATTTTGCCTGCGGCGCACGCTGCAGGGCACCGAACTCAGCACCGAGCAGATCAAGGAGGTGCTCGATGTTGCCATCCAGGAACCCTGCCAGCTGGTCTCGGCCAATCTGCTTTATCGGGCGCGGCAGCTCTGGAATGTGGTGCTCTTAAGCAAACTGCAGTCCCCAGCAAAGCACCAACTGTATGGCGAGCAGCTGGCAAAGCCTGAGCTGAGTGTTGTGGTGCCGCTTTACGGCCGGGTGGATTTCATGGAGTATCAGCTCAACTGGTTCAATGCCTGGCAGCGTCGCAAGGGCCAGCAGGGTGCGCAGCTGCAGCTGATCTACGTGCTTGACGATCCACGGCTCAAGCAGGAGTGCCTGGCCCTGGCCAGGCGCTGCCAAACGCTCTACGCGATGCCGTTTGAGCTGGTGCTCAACCCTGAAAACCTGGGATTTGCTGGTGCCAATAACCGTGGCGCTGGATTCGCCAAAGCTCCCCTGCTGCTGCTACTCAATTCCGATGTGCTGCCTGCCCATGACGACAGCTTGGAGTTGATGCTGCGGGCGATGCAGCAACACCCCGGCCAGATCGGAGCTCTTGGGGCCCAGTTGCTCTATGACAACGGCGCTATTCAGCACCAAGGTATGTCGTTTGTACAGGAACCGGATCTGGATGGCGAATTGGGCCGGGTCTGGCTGAATGAACACCCCCTCAAGGGTGTTAAGCTGCCACAGGTTCATAGCGGATCACAGCCCCTGATGGAGATGGAGGCGGTGACGGCCGCCTGTCTGATATTGGAGACAGAGCGGTATAGGCAGCTGGGCGGGCTCAGCACCGACTACATCGTGGGTGACTTTGAGGACTCCGATATCTGCTTGAAGTTGCGCAGCCTGGGACTGCCAAGCCTGCTCGATCGAGCTGCGATTTTCTATCACCTGGAGCGACAGAGTGTGAATTTAGCCTCACAGACTGATTGCATGAAGGTCAAACTGGTGGCCGCCAATGCGATCACGCACCATCAACACTGGTGCAGTGTGATTGAGCGGATCAAGCGCAGTGCGCTGGAGGTGGCGAAGTGAGAGTTCTGTATCTGATCCATGGGCACGAACAGTTTTCTGTGGGCGGTGCGGAGAATGCTGCTTTCTCTTTGTTCCGGGAGCTGCAGCAGCACACCGAGATCGAAACTTGGATCCTGGCCGCCGTCCACACCGACAGAGGTGTGCTCGGCCATGGTGAGCTGCGTAGTGTAGAGGGCAGTGATCGGGAATATCTGATCGGCACCAGCTGCGACTGGTTGCGGTTTCGCAACCCCGATATCTCAAGCCTGAAACGCAGCCTGCAGCGCTTACTCGATCACATCAAGCCTGATGTGATCCACCTTCAGCACTACATTCATTTCGGGATTGACATCATCCCGCTGCTGCAGAGGCTATGCCCGGAGGCGCGAGTTGTGGTGACCTTGCATGAATACCTGGCCCTCTGCCGCCATAACGGTCAGATGGTCACCACCCATCAGCTGAAGCTGTGTCAGCGCTCCACGCCACTGGCCTGTTCGATGTGCTACCCGGACCAGAGCACTGCTGATTTCTTTCTTAGGCACCATTACATCAAAACGATCCTGGAAAGTTGTGATGCTTTGATCAGTCCCAGCCAGTTTCTGATTGATCGCTACCGGAGCTGCGGCATCGACCATCCACGCTTTCTGATGCTGGAGAACGGCCTGCCGCCGCATTTTGATCTCAACCGGCGGGAGCAGATTGCTAACCGGCATTCCCCGGAGCTTAATCGTTTCGCGTACTTTGGCCAGATGAATCTCTACAAGGGACCCCTCGTGCTGCTCAAGGCCGTTTATCTGCTGCAGGAGCAGGGTGTAAAGGATTTCAGCGTGAACATCTATGGCGCTAATCTGGAGCATCAGCCGAAGGATTTTCAGGAGGAGTTCAACCTGTTTCATGAGAAGGTGCGCGATCGCGTGGCACTCCGTGGCAGCTACCGACAAACGGAGCTTGAAACGCTCATGCAGGAGAACGACTGGGTTGTGATTCCCTCGATCTGGTGGGAAAATTCACCTGTCGTGATCCAGGAAGCCTTTTATTATGGTAGGCCGGTCATCGGGAGTGATATTGGCGGCACTGTCGAGAAAATCCGCTGTGGAGGGCTTCCATTTACGGCCCGAAGCGAGAGCTCCTTGGCGGGGGTGATGCAGAAGGCGATGGGGAATACGGCATTACATCAGGCGTTGAAGCTGGAAATCCCCCAGCCAACAACCGCTGCTAATTGTAGCCTGATGCATTTGTCATTGTATGATCAACTTCTATCCATGAGATTTTCGAAGCAAGGCAGCCAGAAGGATGGCCATATCCAAGCCCATAGAATCCAGCAATTATTTGAAGCCAACACCTTGCCATGAATAAAAAGCTCATCATTCACATAGGAACAGAAAAGACGGCCACAACCTCTTTTCAGATTGCAATGGCAAAGGCGCGCAAGTCCCTCGGCGACATAGGCATACTCTACCCCCAGTCCTTAGGGCCACACTGGCATCGAGATCTTGCGACATACTGCTTAGATCATCAATGTAAAGATGAGACATTCGCTGAAAAGGAAATCACTGGTCCCGAGGATCTAAGGCGTTTTAGGCGTGACCTGAATCAAGCATTTGAAAGAGAGCTTGCCAATCATGACGATGCAAAAGCTTGTATCATATCGAGTGAGCATTTCCATTCGCGATTAAAGACGTCTCAATCGATTGCCTTGCTCAAAGATTTCCTTTTTTCATACTTTGATAACGTGCATATTCTTTGCAGTTTGAGACCGCAGGTTGACCTGGCAACATCACTTGCTTCCACCGCAGCGCGAGCGCCTATCAGGGTCGATGAAGAGTTTTTTACCAACATCAGCAAGAATTCAAAATACTATAACTATGACCTATTCCTCTCCGCTTGGGAAAGAGTTTTTGGGATTGAGAATATAACTGTTATTCCATTTAAAAGACAGACCTCATTGCTGCCATGGCTCAGCTTTCATCTCGACCAAGATATAGCTTCGCTAGTGAATATTGGAAGAGATAATACATCGCTCGACATCGAGGCAATATCGTTTTTAAATTTTGCCAAGGAGCATGGAATCTATAGCAGATCTCTGAATCAGGTATTCGACAGAATGCCATGTGTCACGAAGATTGATTTGCCTAGGCGCATTGCTGAAGATATCCAAAGTAAGTTCGCCAATTCAAACCTGGCTATATGTGAACGATATCAAGACATAGTTGTTAGCGACCTAACCATAGATCTAGATGTTTATCAAGAGCTCGGAAATTTAGACTTATGCAACTCCAGCCTGGCCCTCGAGAGGGCTGTTTGTCATCTCACCAATGAGTTGGTACGCGTTATCAATTCTAATAAAAAACTAAAAGAGGAAATAAAGAAAAAGCCCGGCTTGCCACCCCGTCCTGCTCATTTTACCGGATCAATATAGATCATGACCTTATTCATTCACGCAGGAATGCACAAAACTGGTTCAACCTCTATTCAATGGACTTTTAGTGCATTAAAAAATCCAAATCTTATTTACGTGCCGTACCAGAAGACCAACCATAGTGAATTATTTGCGTTACTTTTTCATCCAAATCCAGGTCTATGGCCCTCATTGAAAGATCAGGGACTTTCTAATGCAGCCTTGATTGACTTGAGAGAGAAGAGGTTAAAGCAATTTAGGGATCTCATCACAGATTCACGTCATTCGGATTCTAATATCTTGTTTTCGGCTGAATACATTTCAGTAGCCTCTGAACATGAGCTAGAAGCTTTTAATAGGCTCATACAAAGTTGCGAGTGCTCTTTCCGTATTCTGGTATACGTAAGGCCACCCTATTCATTGATGAATAGCAGTTTTCAGCAAAGGCTAAAGGCGGGAGAGCTTGTCTTGTCGGAGCCGCATAAGCTTTGGCCAAATTATCGGAAGAGAATTGAAAGGCTTGAGAAAGTCTTCGGAAGTGACAGTGTTGATATTCGCCTATTTAGTCCAAAAAGCCTGGTCGAAGGTTGCGCAGTGAGAGACCTTGCTAGCTATCTAAATATCCCACTTCCTGCGGAAAGGGTAATCAGCACAAATAAAACTCTTTCCGCAGAGGCGATAGCATTGTTATATGTTTCAAGGATGAATAGATCCTCTCAATTTGGCGATGCTCGTATTAATATTCATAAGAATTATCTGCTGGCCCGCTCTCTTCGCGAGGTTGGGAGCAAGAAGCTTCTTTTGGGCTTATCACTATTAGAGCCTGTGATCGAACCGAACATAAGCGAGCTTGAGTGGCTTGCTGATCGGCTTGGGCTGAAAACAATCATAGACTCAGAAATCTATACCCAAAATCAACAATCTAATCTTGTCACTGTAGAGAGTATCAATGATCTTGAAGGGCTGGCAGAGCAGGCGGCCAGTGAATTAAAGCTCATTATCAAGCGTAGGATTATGGAGTTGGGTCATGACGCTACTGGTATTGAAACTGCGATGGAAATCTTGCAACTGCTTAGTTGTTAATCGGCTTTAGGCCTTGATGTCAGGCTGTAAGGATATGCTTGATTCAATGGAAAACTTCTTGCCGATTTAATCATGTTTGCGTTTTCAGGTAGGATTCAAGGGAATTCTTTGGCCCGGTCATGGTCTGTGATCTTCAAATGATCCCCAGTCATGCTGCTTTCAGCTTTAGGAGCTATAGGTGCATGAACTCAGTAAGAGTCGATATCCTTCGTCTCGATCGCATCTCTCTCGACATCGATGTCTTCGCAAGCTCACGTGTACTTTGACAGAATCTGGCTTGATCTGATTGATGAATCTATTAACATCAGCCAAAGATATGCCTTGTATTGATAATCTGCTTCCCCGAATCTTCGATTTGAGCTTGCTCGTTTTTCAACTTGTCCCTGAGCATGTGAGGCTTCTTGGGCGATTTGGCTGGTGATAATGTATGTTGCAAGATTTTGTTGCTCGAAGGGTCGTTGCTGTCTCTTTTGCTGACTGCATTCCAGCGGGTCGGATCGCTTTCTGAGGGGCCGCCTGCTCGACTCCACATCGGCGAGACGCGTGCGCGGGTGTATGCAGTGCATCCCACGAAGCAACCAGGCATCGAGGTGGCTGCGTTCCCATGGCTTGCGATCAAAGGCGAGCAAGCGATAGAGTTAGAAGTGGAGCTAAGCCGTCGTTGACGGAGTACTGAGCATCCTCCCCTTCATTCCGTCTATGGCGGACAACCACACCATGAATTTCAAGGAACTCGTCGACATTGTGTCGGCAGAAACCCAATTGCCTGCCGCCCAGGTGCGCAAGGTCGGCCTGGCCATTCTGGAAAAATTCGCTGGTCTCATTGACAGCCAGACCAACTTCAACTCGCCGGTAATCACCCTTACCGCCCTGACCGCCCCCGCCAAGCCGGCCGCAGAAGGCAAGCCCGCTCAGCCAGAGCGCAAGTTTGCCCGCATGGCGATCCGAGCGAAGAAGCCCGATGCTTCTGCTGTCGACTGATAGCCCTTTCTACTCCCACCTCGATAGAGTGGGCCGTCCGCCGAAACCACCAGTTCTCACTTACCCGGAGATGGTGGTTTTTTTCTCCTGACTCCCGTTCGCAGCGATGTTTGGTAGGGAAATCATGCGCTACCGCTCAGATGGAGAGGACACGCTGGTAGAGCTGGGTTGGCGAGATCGCGGACAACGGATCCCCTCGGTCGTCGCGTTGGGAAAGGTCTGGATAGGAGCCGAGAAAGGGATGGGGCACATGATCGCCTAGCAGCAGGCCGATTGAGGTGCTGCCATGGTCGGTTCCTCCGGATTCGTTCTGGCGCAGTCGTCGGCCGAACTCACTGGTGGCCAGGAGGGTGACTTGCGGCCGGCGCTTCAGGGACTGCAGACCCCGATCAAAGGCCGCAAGAGCATCCGCGAGTTCCTTGAGCATGCGTGGATGCCGGGTCGCTTGAGCGGCGTGGGTGTCGTAGCCGCTCTGTGCCATTTGGATCACGGGTGGGGCAGCCCCTGAGCTGATCAAACGCAAGGCCAGAGCCACCTGCAGGCCGAGTCCGCCGCTGGGTAGATCCAGTCCGGATGGCAACGGTGCCAGACCACGCCTGAGGCGCTGAATCTCCTGGCTGCCTAGCCATTCCATCTCGAGCATTCTCCTCAGCACCCGGTTGTTGCCAGCCCGGGAGGGGTTCGCGAACTGTGCCTCCTGGTCGTGGAGCATGGCCGGCGCGATCTGTAGAGCTAACCCTCTCCCACCCTCGAGAGCTGTCGATCCAGAAGGTCCTAAGGCCACAAGCGGCCCGCTTGATCCCCGCTGATCCAGGGCAGCGGCCAGCCAGCCGATGCCAGTGCCCGATGGGGACGCCGTTGCCCATTGGTCCATGGCCTTGAAATGGCTGCGGTTGGGCTTCGGCCAACCCACGCCTAAGGCGAATGCCAAACGTTGTGCCTTCCAAGCCGAGTGCAGGGGCGCCAGAGCAGGGTGCAGGATCAACCCGCTGGTCAGCGCCGGTCCTTCGTTGAGCGCAAGGGTGGGCCTTGCCTGCTGGTAGATCGGATCGCGGAAGGGGATCACGGTGTTGAGCCCGTCATTGCCGCCCCGAAGCTCAAGCCAGACCAGAACCTTGCCAGAGGTTGACGATGCGGCGGCGTTGCTGGCAAGCGCATCCAGCCAAGCGGACACCGCCAAGATGGAGGTAAACCCGCCGGCGCCGAGTTGCAGGAACGGGCGTCGTTTCATGCCAGCTGCCAGACCGGATCGGCGAACAGAAGTCCCAGGTTCTCCCGCGTTGGTTTTGCCGGCAGTTCCATGGTGATCAACGGGATCGGAACGATGGATTGGGTCAGGGCAGGGGGGAGTTGACGCGCCGCCCAAACCTCTTCGTCCGCGAGAAGCGCCTGCAGGCCGCGCTTGCGGGCTTGCAACCAGCGGAGGTTGAGCCATTGGTCATTCACGGGCCAACCTTTCACCGAAGGTGGATCAAAGGGTTCTTGCCCCATTCGGGTTAGAGCTTGCTGGCTGATGGCGAAGGCATCGGGATGGCGACTGCCCAACAGGGCCAGGCTGCGTGCCACCACCGAGATGGGGTCATCAAGCCGTTGTCCCTGTCCAGCTCTAGCTTCGGGAGAGCGCCGTAATTCGCGCATCAACCATGGCAGCGAAAGACCTGCGCCGATCCAAGAGCGGGAAAGGGTCTTCAGCCGTGATGGTGCTGGAAGGGAACCCACCAGCCGAGGCCAGAGACGCAGCACGATGTTGTGCGCCGTGGACGGTTGCTGGCAGAGCCAGTTCACCAGCCTGGGGCCATCGAAGCGATCTGTTTTTCCCAGGATTGTTTTTGGGGAATCATCATGGCGACGGAGGTCAATGAACAACTGGCCATCCGCTCCCATTCGGTATCCGGTCAATGCACGAGCCGCTTCGATCACATCGCGCTCGGAATAGTTTCCTTCGCCAAGGGAGAACAGTTCAAGCAGCTCACGGGCCAGATTTTCGTTGGGGTTGCCGCGGTGGTTTGCCAAACCATTGAGTGAGATCTGCAGGGCTGCATCCTGCACCATCCCCCCCAGTAGATCGGTAAAGCTGCCTTGAAGACTTGCTCGAATCGCCTCGATTTGTCCCTCCAGCATGCGCACGTCCTTGAGTTGGCGCCAGGAGACAGGAAAGATGCCAAGCCACAGCTGGATTAGACCATCTTCATCACGGCGCTCACCAAAAGAAAGTTGCTCGAGCCAGCGAGCCTGAAGAGCACGGGCCTCCCGACGTTTGCACTCAAACGGACGTTGCGGTGTGCTGATCGGTGGGCACGCGGTCATCACTCCGCTGCATCCTCTTCCGACTCAACCCCACCCGAACGCCGCGCCGAGAGGCGGCCGATGGCCAGGCCCACCACCACACCGAGCGCGGCGCCCTGGGCCTGCCACAGCTCGCGGCGGTAGCGCCAGGGGAGGGCGCCAAGCTGGATGCCGATCACCAGAGCAAGGGCCATGCCCACCCCGGCCAGTATCGGAAGGCGGCGAAAGCCCTTGGCGATGGGGCGGTTGCGGCCTGGGGCCTGGGTCGCTGGTGGAGCCTTTGGGTTCCCCACCTCCCGCATCAACTGCTGCAACCGCTTCTGCAGGTTCGGGTCGCTGCTGGGGGGCATGGCGGAGAGCAAACGGGACAACGGGGGATGGCACAAGCCGCTGCTAAGAACCGTGGGGATCAAGCGACAGGCCTAGGCGTACCAAGCCAAGAGAACACACAACGGCGGGGCCCGCTTGACGCCATGGTACATGCTGTGTATATTGGGTGTATAGGCATCTTTCGGGGCTCAATGGCCAAGTCAACCACCTCCATTCTCACTGCTTCTTCCAGGAAGCCCTGGCCTTCACTGTTGTCCGTGATGGCGGCCGCAGGTCTTGCTGTTTTGGTTGCCGCGCCCCAGGCTGCCGAGGCAGCCTCGGCGACATGGACATTCGAATATCTCAACAACCTGACAGCCTCGATTACGGTCGAAGCTGCGGAATCGACGCTGGTTCCAGGAACACCCTATTCAGTCACCGCTATTTCCGGTAGTATTGGCGCTGCCACAATTACCGGCTTGACGCCCTTCGCAGGCTCTACTTTCTGGTACAACCCTGATTCGGCTCAGTTTCCGATTGAAACAGATAATAATGGCATCTACTTCTCTTCGTCTGATGGATTGGACTGGAATCTTTATTTTAGCCCTACCAATGCCGTCTTTGGAGTCGCCGACCTTTGGTACAACACCGATCTCCCGCCGGACAATGCAGGCGCCATTGCTGTGCCGGGACCAATAGCGTCTGAGGCTCCTCCGGTTCCTCCGTCGGTCCCCAGTCCGTTGCCGATCTTCGGTGTCAGCGGGGCATTCAGCATGAGCCGTCGCCTAAGGCGGCGGATTAAAGCGGCCGACTGAGGTGAGCAAGCCCCCCATCCTGGCTCCGATTTCGTTGGGTGAACTGCTCGATAAGATCACCATTCTTAAACTTAAAAACGAATTTCTCCAGGATCAGGCCCAGCAGCATGCCAAGCAAGAGTTGCTTGGCCTTGCCGCTGTACTTGAGGGCCTAGAAATCACCATTGATCCAGCGCTGGTCGAGCAGCTAAGGGTCATTAACCGCTCCCTTTGGGAGCTCGAAGACGAGATCCGGGGCCTCGAAAAGCTTCAGAGCTTTGGCCCCCATTTTGTGCAGGTTGCCCGCGCCATCTACCTTAAGAACGATCAGCGTGCTGCTCTGAAGCGAGACATTAACCTCCGCTACGGCTCCGCCTTGATCGAAGAGAAATCTTATTTGTAGCCCGGATCCCAATTGAATTTCCACCCTTCCGGTTGCGTCCCACCAGGTTTTGGAACCGTTCAGGGGGTGCCTTCCAGAACGATGTCCACCACCAGGGCCCGGGCGGGCCCGGCGCCCTCATTGCGCCACCAATGGGTGACGCCGGTGGATTCCAATGCCACCCCTCCAGGCCCCAGCACCACCGGAGCGAAGCCAGGGCCGCGCCGCTCCGTCATCTGTCCCTCAAGGATGTAGGCCACGCCCGGACGGTGGTCGTGGCGGTGCAGGGCGATGCTGCCGCCGCGGGCGATGGTGATCTCACGCAGGCGCAGCTCCCGGCCGGCCAGGGCGGGGAAATCGTGGTCGAGGGGCTGGGCGCCGAGCCGCCGGATCGCCAGCACGCCCTGGGTCACGCTGGCGGACCCGGCCTGGTGATGGCCAGCGGCGGGCCGTTGTTCCTTCGCGGCACCACCCCGTTCGACTGAGCCAGACCCGGAGCCGCCAGCAGGGTGAGGGCCAGGCAGAGGCCGGCGGGGGAACGAAGCACCGATTCAGGGCAAGGGGACTCAGGCTAAAGAGGTGGTGTTTCGCCGCTCCACCGGCCCTCAGCGGGTGGGACCGGAGACGCTCAGCCGCGCCGGATAGAGCGCAACCAGCTCCCGGTAGGCCGTGCAGAACGGGATGCCGAGCGAGGCCTGCAGGATCGTGTCGGCCGCAAAGGCCTCCAGGGCTTCCTTCAGGCTGTCGGGAAGGGGCTGGGCGGTGCCCGGTGCCGGTGGATCGGTGTAGGTGTTGGCGTCGCTGCGGGGGCCGGGTTCTAGCTGGCGTTCGATGCCATCGAGGCCCGCCGCCAGCACTGCCGCCTGGAGCAGGTAGGGGTTGGCGGCGCCGTCGGGTAGGCGCAGTTCGAGGCGCTGGTCGTCGGGGATGCGCACCAGGTGGGTGCGGTTGTTGCCGCCGTAGCTGATCCAGGCCGGCGACCAGGTGGAACCGGAACTGGTGCTGGCCCGGGCCAGGCGGCGGTAGCTGGCCGGCACGGGATTGGTGAGGGCGCAGAGGGCGCGGGCATGGGCGAGCAGGCCGCCGAGAAAGTGATACGCCAGGGTCGAAAGGCCCTTTTCTCCGGCTGGGTCGTGGAAGAGATTGCGGCCGTCCTGCCAGAGCGACACGTGGAGGTGGGCGCCATTGCCGGTGAGGCCCTCGATCGGCTTGGGATCGAAGCTCACGGCGCAGCCGTGCTGTTCGGCCAGGGTGGCAGCCATCACCTTGAAGAAGGCGTGGCGGTCGGCGGTGGTGAGGGCCTCGGCGTAGGTCCAGTTCAACTCGAACTGGCCATTGGCATCCTCGTGATCGGCCTGGTAGGGGCCCCAGCCCAGCTCCTCCATGGCGCCGATCAATTCGCTGATCAGCGGGTAGCGCCGCATCAGGCTGATCTGGTCGTAGCAGGGCTTCGACTGGCGGTCGAACCGATCAGCCACGCCGCCGTGCTCGGGATCGAGCAGGAAGAATTCCGCCTCCACCCCGCTGCGGAATTGGAAGCCCAGGGCCTCGGCTCGCTTCAGCTGTTGCTGGAGCACCCGCCGCGGCGCCTGCTCCAGCGGTGTGCCCTCCACCACCAGGTTGGTGGCCACCCAGGCCACATCCCGCTGCCAGGGCAGCACCATCAGGCTGGCCGGATCCGGCAGGGCCAGCACATCGGGATCGGCCGGCGTGAGATGCAACCAGGCTGCGAAGCCCGCAAAGCCCGCTCCGTCTGCCTCCAGCGCGGCTACGGCCGAGGCCGGCACCAGCTTGGCCCGCTGGACGCCGAACAGATCGGTGAAGGAGAAGAGCACATGGCGCAGGCCACGGTCGGCAACGGTTTGGGCCAGGTCGGTCATCGGGGGTGCTGGAGGTCCTTGGGGTGGGGGGATCGGGGCGGTATGCGGCGACTTGGGATCGGGCCGGCGTCCGCGGAGCCGGAGGGCAGGGGTGTGCGGGGTGTCGGGACGCGGTGGGGGCCGATCCCTGGGGCGATTCCGGGAGAGCCGGGGTTTTAGGCCCGGGTCGCGGGAAACCGGTGGCCGATGCGGAACTGGCGATCCTGGAAAGGGCGCCCTGTACCGCAACGGATCTAGGGCCGAGCGGCGCGGCGGCGGGTTCAGCATGGGCGAAATCGCAACTCCGCAGCCGAAACCGGGAGCTGCAGCCGAGGTGCTGCTCCTGTGGTCGACGGACCATCAGGGGAATGCACGGGAGCCCTCAACCCGTGAGCCCGCGCCAGGAGTCTTCGGGTCCGACAGTCAGGCCGAAGGTCTTCTCCCGAGCGTCCAAGGCGGAAGGGATTGCAGCCGGGTTCCAAGGCTCAGAGTTCGGGGGCTGACAAGAGCTTCCTGGGGATTTGGGGTTCAACGGCTCAGGAGCCCGTCCACCACCGCCCGCAGCTGGGCCTGCTCCGCCGGCGCCTGGCGGGGGTTGCCGGCCCGGTGGCCGAGGTCCGACTCCAGCACGTGGAAGGTCGCCTCCGGGATCAGGGCCGCCTCGTGGGCGCAGTCGGATGGGGGGAAGTAAAGGTCGTGGCGGCCCGCCACCACGGCGGTGGCGGCTTGGATGCGCCCCAGGGCTGCGGCGAGAGGGTCTGGGCTGGCGAGGGTGTCTAGGCCAGGGGCGATGGTGGAGGCATCGTGGCCGGATGAAGCGGAGCCCGGCAGGTTCACTGCCCCCGTCCCATTCACAGCCCCGGCCACATCGTTGGCCAGCCAGACATCGAGCATGGCGATCAGGTCGCGGGGGTCATGGCGGCGGTAGGCGGGCAGCCAGGCCTCTTGCACGTAGTGCTCCACGCTCTCGAAACCCAGCTCCCGGTGGGCGCTGCGGCGGTAATACGGCTGGCTGGCGGCCCAGCTGGCGTAGATGAGCGAGAAGGTGCGCAGCCCCTGCTCGGGCACGGCGTCGAAACCGCTGCCGTTCCAGGCCGGATCGGCGGTGAGGGCCTGGCGCAGGCTGAGCAGGAACAGCCGGTTGTGGGGCGTTGTGCGCGCCGTGCCGCACACACAACAGATCCGCCGGGGCCGCTGGGGCTCCAGCACCGCCCAGTGATACGCCTGTTGCGCCCCCATCGACCAGCCGTACACCAGGGCCGGCCGTTCCACGCCGAACACCTCCTCCAGCAAGCGGATTTGGGCCCGCAGGTTGTCGCGGTGGTCGAGCGGCCAGCCCCCCTGGCCCAGGGGCGGACCGCCGTTGCTGGGGCTGGTGGAGCGGCCATTGCCGAACTGGCTCACCAGCACCACGCAGTGCCGGCCCGGATCAAGGATCGGCCCCACCGCCCAGGCGATGTCCTCCGGCCAGGCGCCGTAGGAGCTGGGATAGAGCACCAGGTTGGAGCGATCGGCGTTGAGCTCGCCGAACACGCGGTAATCCAGCTGGGCGGCGGGAAGGGTGTCCCCGCTGGCCAGGGGGAAGGAGCCCAAATCGAATTGGCGGGCCTTGGTAGGGCTCATGGCCCGCATCCCTTCGAGGAAGCCCGATGGGCGGTAGAGCGGCAGTGCCCTCCCAGGCGCCCTCGCATGGGCCGGGCCGCATCAGCAACGCCGGCGGCCGGTCGCACCTGGGGCCAATAAGGCCGTGGGGTGGTGGATCGGCTGGGACATGGGGCCAGCTCACCCGAGATGGCGCGCCCGGCGTGGTGATCGTGGGGGGTGGCAGCCTGCTCGCCTGGATTGGAGCAGCCTGCCGGGTGGACCGGACTGGCCATCAGCTCTGGAGAGACGCGGGCAGCGCTGCTGACTGCCCATCGGTCCCGGGGGCCGGCATCGCCAGGGCGGCGAGGTTGGCCAGGAAGGCTCGGTGCACCGCCAGGTAGCCGGGGGACACCACCGCAAGGCTCGGCACCAGATCCCGATGGGCCGCCGCTAGGGCATGGAAGGGCAGTGAGGGGTAGAGGTGGTGCTCGGCGTGGAAGGGCATGTTCCACATCAGGCGCCGCAGCGGCATCAGGGTGTGGGTGGTGCGGGTGTTGCGCCGGCCATCGGCAACGAAGGGGCAGCCGCCGTGCTCGGCCAGCAGCACAAAGCGCAGCAGGGGCTGACCCACCGCCAATGGCAGAAGCCAGTACCAGAAGAGAAAACCGTTGGCACCGATCAGGGAGACCAGGGCCAGCAGGCCATAGACAGCGAACTGCAGACCCAGCGATCGACGCACCGCAGGCACGGCATCGGCGGGGATATAGGGACGGGCGCTGAAATCGCCGCGCAGCCCCGCCAGATGGCCGCGCACCTTGCCAATCCACCAGGGGATGGCACTGAGCTCCAGCAGGTAGGCCGCCCTGGTGGTGGGAGGGCTGTCCTCGAGTTCTGGATCCAGGCCCACCAGGTGGGTGTAGCGGTGGTGCCACTGGTGGTAACGCCGGTAGAAATCGGCGTTGTAGAAACTCAGCACGCCAGCCCACCAGGCCACGGCGTCGTTGAGGGCGCGGCTGGCGAAGGCGGTGCGGTGGCCCGCCTCATGCATCGCGCAGAAGGCGAAGGCCAGCCCCCAACCGAGCAGCAGCAGGCCAAGCAGCCCCAGCGGGAGCACCAAGGGCGCCGGCAGCAGAGGGCCGGCCAGGGGGCCCTGGCCCAGGGCCTGCCCCCACAGCAGCCCGCCGCCGAGCAGCAGGGACAGATGGAAGGCGAGCTGCAGCAATCCGGGCCGGTCGCGGCGCTGATTAAGCCGGGCCAGCCGATCGAGCGGCAGCGATCCCGCGACCAGGGCCTGCTGGGGGGAAGCCTGGGCTGTGGGCTGAGGGGCTGGCTGGTGGGCCAGGGAGGCTGGCTCGCCCATGGAAATCAAGAGGTGGCAGGGGCCGTGGATCGGCCGGTTTGATCGGCATTGTGGCGATCCCGATGGGCCAGGCGCGTTCGGCATGAACGCTGGGCTCCGATTGCCACAGCCCGAGGCAGGCGGCGATCGGGCAGGCCTGCAGCGGGATGTCGCAGGGATCGACAGGAAACCAACAAATGGCGATGGTTCAGCGCTCCATCGTCTTCAGATTCTCTTAAGATCCATGGGTCAGCGGTTCCCCTGTGTACGACAACCATCCCGTGCTCACCTCCATGGAGCTCCGGCTCCAGGACCTGCGCTCCAGCTACCGCCGGCAGCCCAATGAGCACACCCGCTATCAGCTGGTGCGCCACGAGCAATTGATCGCCCAGTGGGCCCCCTTCCGCGTTCTGGCCAGCTGAGGGCCGTGGCCCTGGTCCGATGTTGCGTTTTTTGCATCGTCTCGATGCGGCCCGGCCAAACCGCATAGAACAGAAACTCCGACGCCCGCACCATCCGCCGTCGGCCTGAGCGCCCCCTTGCCCGGCAGCTCCAGTGGACCCCCTGGACCTAGCGGTCGGGGGGTCTTCTGTTGTTGGGTCGCCCGGCGGGTGGCGGTGGCCACCGGACAGCCACCGCCAGTCAGGCAGGCCCGTGGGCGGTGATCACCAGAGCAGCAGTTCGGGCCTGGGCAGGTCCAGCCTCCAGAGCTGGCGGTGGCGGTGCAAGAGCTCCTGACCGAGGATCGCCTCGACCCCCAGCTGCCCAAAGATCGGGTTCTCGGTCACGATCCCCTCCACACCAGCGGGGGTGCCCCCAGGCAACGGTGAATCGGCTGCGGAACCCGGCCCGCCTGGCCAAGCTCCCAGCCCGAGCCCGGCGAAGCGGCGGCGCTCGACCCGTTGCTCGCCGCAGAAGCCCACCAGCCGCAGCGGCTGGGCCGGACCGAGCGGCCGCAGCCGCGCCGCGAGGGCAGGCTGCAGAAACAGCCCCTCAGCGCCGGTGTCGGCCAGGGCATGGACCGCTCCGGTGCTGCTGGCCAGCTGCAACAACGGAACGCCACGATGCCACCGCAGGGCAACCCGCAGCGGCCGTGATCGAGGGGGCGCCGAGGTGTTGGCCGAGCTTTGGGCTGAGCTGGGCGGAGAACTGGGCCATGCATTGGCCTGTGGATTGGGCGGATCGAGGGACAGAGCTGGAGATGGTGTGCTGGAGGACGGGGTGAGCGGAAAGGGGAGCTGCTCCAGAGCCGCCGCCCCGAGCGCGATGCGGCCTAGGGAGGGATCGATCCGGATCGGCATCAACCGCAGGCTCGGTGCCCCCAGCACCCCATCGACTCCCGCGGGCAAGGCCCGCACCGGCAACACCAGCGCCTCCACCCCCTCCAGGGAAAGGACAGGCGTTCCGGGAGCACCCGCCGGGTCGCGCAGCACCAGATCGGGTAGGCGGGTGCGCTGGGGGTTGAGATCGGCACAGTCCTGGCCGCCCCCCGCCAGGGCGAAGGCCTTCGGGGGGAAGCTGCGGCGCTGCAGCGCCAGCCGATCCGCCAGCTCCGGCGTGACCATGGTGGAGGTGGCGCCGGTGTCGAGCAGCAGGCGGATGTGGGTGCCCTGGCGCTGGTGGCGGCGAGCTTGGCCAGGGCTACCAGCGTCTGCGCCGGAGCCGGCCGACGCCCCGACGCCGGAAACCTCAAAGTCGAGCACCGGGGTGTGGCCTCCCTCGGCCCGCTCCAGCGGCAGGCTCACCGTGCCCCGGCTGCGGCCTCCGGAAAGCGGCTGGCCGGCGAGCTG
>Ga0209401_1000315_pt1 | contig 33204 bp, 19 predicted proteins | sample M_140807_MF_Meta_FD_187318 | JGI IMG/M metagenome (GOLD analysis project Ga0209401, IMG submission 187318) | Freshwater microbial communities from Lake Montjoie, Canada to study carbon cycling - M_140807_MF_MetaG (SPAdes) (version 2) | ecosystem: Environmental > Aquatic > Freshwater > Lake... | reverse complement strand
CCGTTCCCAGCCCCAGCAGGCCAACACCGATCGCCATGGGCCGCAGATCCCGCAAACGTCTGATCCTAGAAATGCGCCTAGGCGCTGGGCGTGCTCGCGAACGCCGCCGCCTGGGCCTGCATGGCCCGCAGGATGTTGAGGAAGCCATTGGCCCGCGAGGGCGTGAGGCTTGCCTGCAGGCCTGTGGCGGAGATGAAGGCCGGATCGATCGCCACCACCTGCTGGGGTGTGAGGCCCTCCAGGCCCTCGATCAGCAGGGCCAGCAGCCCCTTGGTGATCTGGGCATCGGAATCGCCCTGCCAATGGAGCTTGCCCTCCACCAGGTCGCCCACCACATACACCTGGGACACGCAGCCGCGCACCTTGCGCTCCTCGCTGCGCCGATCATCCGGCAGGGGCTCCAGGCGCTTGGCCAGCCAGAGCACGTATTCGTAACGGCGTTTGGGGTCGGTGGCGGCGCCCAGCCGCTCCACGATGCGATCCAGTGCTGCGCTGCCGGTGCTCGCCATCCCGGAGGCGCCCCTCAACCGCGGGGGCGGTTGAGGCGGGCCAGGCCACCGAGCAGCCCCAGCGCGGCCAGAGGTGCCAGGGTGAGCAGGTTGCCGCGCAGGCCGGCCCAGGGCAGGGCGGCCTGACGGGCAGGGCGGCCCAGCTCGGAGAGTTCGATCCAGTCGCGGTGACCGGCGCCGGCATCCACCTGGATTTCGGCATCACGGCCGATGCCCGCAGGCAGGGCGAAGACCAGACGGCCATCGGCATTGGTGCGGCCCAGCTCGATCGGGGTTCCACCCTGAGCCGGAATCAATCGCACGCTGGCATCACGGGCGGGCATCCCCGTGGAGAAATGGCTGGCCAGCTCCAGCTTGCTGCCCGGGGTCGTAGGACCGGCCTGCAGATGGCTGTGGGGGGCCCCCATCACCGAGAGGTCGGACTCGATGGCATGGGCCCGCACCAGGCCTGGGGCAAGAACCAGGGTTGCTGCTCCGAGCAGAACAGGAAGGAGGGGGCGGCGCATGGTGGACGGGTGGGGGGGTAGGCCGGAGCCGGGATCAGCCGGCATTCCAGCGATTCTCGCTGCAACGGCCAGCCTGCACCATTCTGGCCACGGAACTCACCATCATCGAGAGGGCGTCGCAGGCTTCACCACGGGCCTTCAATTCGGCAGCGATCACCCGTTCGGCGGCGGTGAGTGCCTTGGGGGTCGTGGAACTGCCGCCCTGATCGGAGGAGTAACGGGTCGAGGGTCGTGCAGCGTGGGGGGCTGCGTGAGGGGCTGCGTTCCAGGGGGGGGATTGGAGAGTTTCCAAGGAAACGCTGCTACGGGTTTCACTGATCCTGGCAAATTCCCGGCCGTGATGAGGAAGCTGCTGCGATGCGTTACAGGCGGGCGGAAGCCGGATCCCCCTCCTCCGCATCGCCAGGGGCCGGGGGATCGCTGCGATGCACCCCCTGCTCATCCAGCCAGCCCTGGAAGGGCACATCCCAGGGGTCCCGCGGCAGGCCGGGGCAGAGGCCGGCCGCGGGCAGCACCGCCAGGGCCGGCACGGCCCGCCAGGCCGGATCGGCCCGCAGCCGGTCGTACCAGCCACCGCCATAGCCCAGGCGGACGCCGCTGGCGGGATCAAAGGCGAGGGCCGGCACCAGCAGCAGGCCTAGGGCGTGGGGGGGAAGTTCCGGCTCCGGGTCGGGAACATCCGGGAGGAGCTGTGCATGCCCATCGTTGGTGCGGCTCCCGCCGGGTGCCAGGGGGGCCGGGATGCCGCAGCGATCCGGGGCGAGGGGGGCGCCGGGCCGCCAGAGGCGGTAGAGCAGCCGTGGCGGCTCCCCCGCCACGGCGGGCAGGGCGAGGCGGGGGTGCTCCAGGGCCAGGGGGCGAAGGTCTGCCTCTCCCGCCAGGGGCCAGTAGACCCCCAGAGGCTGCCCTGGCTTCAGTAGGTGGGGCAGATCCCGCCGTGCCGCCGCAAGGATCCGGGGCTGGGCGTCGGCCAGGGCCGCCGCCCGCAGGCTTCGGAAGTGGCGCCGCAGCGCTCGCTTGTCCGGCGGTGGTGGCGTCCCCTCGGCCTCACCGGCCGCCGTTCCCGGGCTGGTCATCGCTGGAACCAACCGGTGAGCGCCACGGCCAGGGCGTCGGCGGCGTCGTCGGGTCGGGGGGGGTGCTCAAGGTTCAGTTCCCGCATCACCGCCTCCAGCACCTCATCCTTTTCGGCGTGACCATGGCCGGCCAGGGCCAGCTTGATCTGCATCGGCGGAAACTCCACCACCGGGATGGCGAAGCGCGCCAGGGTCATGATCACCACGCCGCGGGCTTGCACCACCGCGATCGTGGTGCTGGAGCGGTAGAAGAAAAACTTCTCCACCGCCGCCAGATCGGGCCGCCAGCGGCGGATCAAGGAGCGCAGGTCGGCGGCGATCTCCACCATCCGCTCGCCTTCGCTGCGGCCGGCTTCGGTGCGGATCATGCCGCAGTCCAGAAGGCGCTGAACCCCTGGCTCGGCCCGGGGCTCACCGGGCCGCCAAGGGGCCCGCTCCTCCACCTCGATCACGCCGTAGCCCACCCGGGCCAGGCCGGGGTCGATGCCGAGGATGATCATGGCCGGGGCTGCGCGGCCCGGTTCACCGCACCATCGGTGGCAGTTCATCCTGCCCCGGGGCGCGCGCGCAGCTCAGGGTGGGCGAGATAAGGACGGACGCGGGCCTGCTGCCGCTTGATCACTCCGTCTGGTAGCTGCGGGCGTTTTTGCTCGACTCCGGATCGAGATAGAACGTGCGGATCTGGCTCGGGCGCCCGAAGCAGCGGGGCAGCAGGGCGGCCAGCGCGAGGGCCCGCTCGAAGCCCTGGGGCGAGAGGTTGTAGACGGCCTCCTCGCCGCTCTTGTGGCCATGGCGCAGGAGCAGCACCAATTCCGGTGTGGCCCGGGCCGGAGCGACGTGGAGGCCCGAGGCGGCGAACGCGAGGAGTGCGAAGGCGAGCAGTACCTTCAAGTCAGGGCGTTGCCTCTGTGCATGGAAGCGGGCCATGCGCCCCACGATCCATGGACCACGCCTTAGGAACGGAAGGGGTTGGGACCTGAACACCTGTGGAACTCAGCGTTCGCCCAGCAGCTCCAGCCAGGAGAGGGGGGGGGCGCCGATCGGCAGGGTGCAACACATCGAGAGCACAGGAAGATCCGGGCCCGCAACGGCCGGGGGCTCGAGGCTCAGGGCCACGGGCAAGGGCGTGGGCTGGGCGAAGGGGTGGGAGGAGTTGCTGACGGCTGCCATCGGTCGGTGACGGACCAGAGCCAACGCTGATCGGCGGACTGACCCCTCCAGGTGCCCTGGGCAGCCAGCTCCACGTGCGCCGCGATACAGCCGCGGGCGGGCCCCGCCCGGTTGGTCACGATGTCGCCCCGCAGGCCATCCACATCCAGCTCGCCGCACACCGCCGAGATACGGATGCGCAGGTGGTTCGCTGCTCAGAACAGCGCCAAGGAGACATTGTTGAGACTGACGATCAGATCATTGAAGTCGCCGTCGCTGCGGCCACCCGCCAACGCACCGTCCTCAATCCCGAGAACCGGGCCGTTGGGGCTGTTGCTCAGGCTGACCATTTGGGTGTAACCGCCCGGGTTGGCGGCGGCGAAGGAGGAGAAGATCATGGTTTCATCTCCGTTCTGCAGGAGCAACATGCCGTAACGCTCGCGGGTGTTGAGCGGGAGGGAGTTGAAGGTGGCGGAAGCCCCGAAGGCGGGCAGGGTGCGGGCATCCAGCAGGAGGCCCTCCTCCCTGGAGCGGGCGAGGGCTGCCTGCAGATAACCTGTATCGCCAGGATTGAGACCTTTGACGTTGCCGGTGATCGAATCCACCGAGTAAAAACCGAGGGTGTTGTCATAACTGGTCAGGCGCTGCACCTCCACGGCGGCCGGGGCGGGCAGGAGGGCGGGGGCGGTGCCGCTGGCCTGCCAGAAGACACTGGTGACGCCGCCGGTGAAGGTGGCGGTGACCTGGTTGCCATCGACCGCCAAGTTGAGCAGGGCCAGGGCGGCGCCGTTCTGGCTGGCGGTGGGGGTCCAGATCTGGCCGCTGAGGTTCTGCACCGCAGTGATCGCGCGGCTGCCAATGGCCAGGGCCTCGGTGGATTGCCAGCCGCCCGTGATGTTGTCGTCCTTGGCGTTGGTGGGATTGAGGCTTCCGGTGCTGCCGCCGCTGGCGCCGGTGATCAGGGTGATGTTGTTACCGGTAGTGGAATAGAGCCCGAAGGTCACCAAACCTGAGTCGCTGTCGGCGCGCCAAATGGTGAGGGGGGTGTTTTGGGCGAACTGAACCTGGTTGCCGTTCAGCAACTGGACGGAGACTTCCGGCGTCAGATTTGGCCCTAGCAGCGACACCCTCGCCAGGGCGGAATTGCGTTTGAAACTCAGTTCCAGGTTGGCGCTGGCCTGCTGATTGGTACGGGCATCGGAATCGAGGTGCAGGCTCTCGAATGAATTCACGGGAAGCGCGAAGCTGGCGTCTTCGTTGAAGTCTTGAATCGAGAGGTCTCGGCTCTGGTCGAGCTTCAGGGTGTCGGCGCTGGCGCGTGTACTGACGCGAAGCCAGAGGTTGGTCTTATCCGCACTGTTCGTGTCCGTGCGGAAGAGGAGGCGGCCGGTCTGCGACTGCTCGTCGAGCACAAATCGGGCACCGGAAACCGTGGGGTACGTCCCTGTGGTGGGATCGGCAAGGGGCTGGATGAGCACATGGTTTTCGAGCTGCCCGACGTAACGGGTCTCGTTGACCTCCAACGAGACGGCACTACTCCTGCGGCTGCCAAGAGATTGTGGATTGAGGGGAACCCAGACCATCTTCTCGCTTTCACCCACTTGGAAGACCACCAGCCCGGCTGCCATGGTGTAGTCCAATCCCACCTCAGCCCGACCATCCCCAGGGCTGGTGGCGTAAGACACCGCCTGAATGCCGGAAACATTGTTGCGGCGGATGAAATAACGAGCTGATGGGCTGGTTGTGGTTGAGGTGTAGGCACCCACCATCAACCCAGCTCCGAACGGAGTGGTGCGGTTCTGGATGCCGGCTACAGCTGCGCCTTCAACGGAGGGGGCGGCAGCGCCCATCGGTGTACTGGCCTGAAGGCTGGCGGCGACCGCCTCAGCCGGGGTGTCGATGCACAACACATGGACGTTCAGCCAGTCGCTATCCGAGGCGCCCCTGGGGTTGCGCACATACACAAGGGTGGGGCTGGAAGCGGCGGGCGTGGTCGCCACGCTGGCAGTGTAGGCATTCCAGAGCGAATCGCCGTAGGTGGTGTCGAAGGCGCTGTTGCGCTGGAACTCGCTGCCGAGCACGACCGTGTCCAGCGCATCGGGCGTCAGGAACAGGATGCGATCGGGGTTGATGGCGTTGACGGTCGCCGCATCGAAGCGCAGGGTGTTGGCGCCGTAGTCCCGGGAGCTGATCAGCTCAATGTCGCGCAGCTTGGTGCCGGCGAAATACTGCGGCGCGGCCACATTGAGGCGGAAGTCATAGGACTGATTGGCCTTGCCCTCCAGCGCCAGCACGTCAAAGCCGGAGCCGGCATCGATGCGGATGAAGGCGTTGTCCGTGATCGAGACCTGATCATTGCCCGCGCCGGTGTAGATCAGATCGGCGCCGCCGTTGCTGCTCACCTGGTCGGCTCCCTGGATCGTATAGATCACATCGGCCAAGAACGTGCCCACCATCACATCATTGCCATCGGTGCCCACCTGGGTGGCGATGTTCAGAAAATCACCGCCGAACAGGGCGTAGTCATTGTTGACAGACTTCCGGGGATCGGATGGATCCGCGAGAAGCACATCCTTGAAGCCGTCACCATTGATATCAGTATTGCCATCAAGGGAGAAGCCGGCCAGGGATTGCTGGATGGGGGCACTGATGGTGGCATCGAGGTTGGCAATCTGAACATCAAACTGATTGCCGATATCATCTCCGTAGCCGCCTGCCCAAGTGCTCATCAGGCGTCCATTCAGCATGAATGGGGCGAGGATGGTGGCAAGGGGAAGATTACTGTTGCCGCTGTTATAGTTATTACCCGAAACAGGATTCTGTCCGAAATACTGGTAAGCAGGGAAACCTGGCCCGTCCACCGATTGCTCGCTGCCCAGGCTCCACGTGCCGGCTGTCGTCGAAGCGGGCTTCAGGCTCCAGATCTCGGGCTTTGGATTCACAATCGCAGAGAGCGGCGAGCTTGGATAGGTGGTGGACGTGAGATAGAGCAGGGACTGATCCGTGGCCAGGCCAACCCCGTTGCTGTTGGCTTGGCCGGTGTCGGTGCTGACCCAGGAAAGCGCTGGGGTGAGACTGGTGGCACTGGGGGCACTGGCCACCTGGGTGAGCAGCTGGATGGTGCCGTTATCAAAGTTGTTGTCCCCGAAAAACGCTTTCTGGTAACCCCTGAAGGCCAGAACGGTGCGGCCTTGATAGGTGGTGGCTGCGATTGGTGAGGTCACCGTGGGGGTGCTGCCCCCGGCGCTGAGCGTGCCACTGATGCCGCTGTAGCCCTTGCCTGTGCTGTCGAGGCTGCCACCCCAGTTGCCGCTGGCCGTGGCATCAAAGGGATTGGTGCTGTAGAGATAGCGGATCGTCTGCTGCTTGGTGTCCCCGGCATTGGAGGGGAAATAGAGGGCCAGGCGCCCCTGTTCCACCACAAGGGTGGGATTCCACTGGCTGGATTCGGCAGCTGTGGTTTTCACCTGGTAGCTGTTCCATTGGGCAGTGGAATCCTGCGGCTCACCCTCGCACCAGCTCACATGCAGATTGTTCTTGACATCGGTGTAGGCGATGACGAGCTTGCCTTGATAGAAGATGGCACTCGGCGACAGGAATGAAGCATCGTTACCCACCGGCAGCCTGGTTTGCTGCCAGCTGCCTGAGACACCTTGATCAGCCATCCACAGCCCTGCGCCACTATCGCTTTTGTCGTTGCCGGAGAACAGCAGATAGGGTTTCCCTTCCGGGCTGATCGCCGCTGCCGGTGCGCTGCGCGACTGCGCCGAGCCGGGATTGGTGCCGTTCTGGGTGGAGGCTGCGGTCAGTGAACCAGGATTGAAATTAATGATCGGCTCAAACCAGTTCTGCAGCCCAGGGGCATAGGTGCTGGTGGAGGTGCTGCTGACGTCATACAGCTGGCTGGCGTTGTAAGGATTGAGCGGGGTGCGTAGCTCATCCAGCCGGAAGCTGTTGCTCGTTGGGTCCACCTTGAACAGCGAGCCATCCACCAGCACCGATTGCAGGTTGCTGGGCTGACCGGCCGTGATCTGCCGGTAGGCCGGCCCCTGAGGTGCGAGCGCCAGCAGCACATCATCGACACCATTGGCGTTGACATCGCCGGCGGGGCGAATGCTCCAGAGGCTGTAGCTGAGCCCTTGAATCGTGGAGATGGCACTGTTGCCAGCGGCATCAAAGGCATCGCGGTAGCCATCGCCATTGAGATCGCCGTAGGAGGCGTTGCCGTTGAGGGCCTGCTGCCCCCAGCCGTTGGCGGAGGGGAGGGTCTGCCCAGTCGGGGTGATGCCGCCCAGCAGGTTGCTGGCCTCCGCCACACTGCTGGAAGCTGCCGTCAGCGCCGCAGGGCTCACCGCCGCGCTGATGGTCGACACCTGGGTGCCGGTGCGCGAGTCGATGCTGAGGTTGAGCGTGCCGCTGGCCGGATTCGAGCCCGTGATGGCCGCCACAGGCGTGGCACTGCCGACGCGGAAGGGTGCGGCCAGCTGCAGCTGCTGGCTGGTGGAAGCACTGTTGTTGATCGCGGCGATCTGGTCACTGGTGGCGGCGCCGCTGATGACGCGCAGGCCGGTGGCCAGCTGCCGGCCCGCACCGGTGTTGGCCACCACATTGTTGGCGCTCACCAGCAGATCAGCGAAGCCGTCGTTATTGAGATCCCCCACCGGGACGAGGCTGGATCCCGTTTGCCCCGGAGTCAGCAACTGGTCGAGGGGCTGGGCCGAGGCAAGAGTGGTACTGATGGCGCGCGTGGGATTGCTGTTGCCATTGATCGAGGCCACCAGCACCTGGCTGCTGCCATTCGGGGTGATCAGGCTGGCCCCAGGGGCCGTGGTGGCTCCGGGTGAGCTCAGGTTGGCGTAAGGGGTACCGCTCCAGCTGTTGTTGCTCACCCTTCCCTGCTGCAGCGCCAGCACGGGTGAACCCTTCACCTGATCGGCATAGCTGAGCAGTAGCGAATCGCCGTAGCTGGCAAGGCCGACGCCGCTGTGGGAGCTGCTGTTGGGCTGGAGAATGCCGGAGATCAGGCTCCAGCTGGAGGACGTGCCCTGGTTGGAGCTGCTGGTGAGATAGATCGTGTTGCTTTGATTGGAGGAGGTTCCGCCCTGGTAGGCCAGGTAGGTGCTGCCTGCCAAGGTGGCAGCGGCCAGCTGACCGGAGGCTGTCTGAGGCAGGCTGCCGTTGCTGTAATCGATCCCATTTTCCTGCCAGCCACTGGAGGAGCCTGGGGTGGAGGTGGAGGTTCGGTAGAGGTGGTCGTTGGTGCCTTGATAATAAAGAACAAGATTGTTATTCTCGTTCAACATGCAGATAGTCTTAGCGCCCTGATTAGGGATCTGGTATTGATTGCTCCAGCTATTACTCCCTGAGAGCGAGGTGATATTGATCTGGGGATTGCCATTGCCGAGAAAGGCCAGGTAGAGCGTGCCGTTGACCACCGCCAGGGCTGGCGCCTGATTGGTCGTCATCCCGCTGGGGAGTATTTGCCAGGCTCCCCAGCTTTGGCCACCATTGGTGCTGGAATTCCAGTAGATCCTGTTGTCGGTTCCCTGCACGGCGGCGTAGAGCACGCCGTTGGCTTCGGTGAGGGCAGGGGGCCGCGGCGATTGGCCGCCCAGGGCCGCCCAGCTCACCGAAACCGCACTGGGGGCAATGCTGCCGGCCTGCTGGCTGATGCTCCAGCCACCGCTGCCATCGCTGAGCTGCACCGTGCTGTTCAGCCAGGTGGTGCTGCCCGGATCACTGGCATTGGGTACGGCGTTCAGCCAGATCTGCTGGTTGGGGCTGCTGTTGTTGCGCACATTGGCCAGCAGCAGGTTGCCGTTCAGGCTCACGGGCGTGCTGGCCAGGGAGGTGGTGAGGCCGCTGTTGCTGGCATTGAGCGTGGTGCTCAGCCACTGCAACTCGGCCTGGCTGACATCGAGGCTGCCATCGGCATTGATCTGCACGCCTGGCAGCGGCGTGCCATCGGCGTTGACAAGATTCAGGCGCTGCAGGCTGATCGAGCCGTCACTGTTGGTGTAAGTGAGTGCCAGGCCTTGATCGGTGCTCGTGAGCACGGGATCCGAGCTGATCGCGGGGCCGCCGCTGGCGGCCGTGAAGCTGGAGACCAGCTGCAGACTGGAGCCACCGCCGAGAGCGGCATAGAGCTGGATGGTGCCGGCCTCATTCACCGCCAGGACCGGGGTGGTGCCCAACCAGGTGAAGGACGGGGTACCCGTAGCCGCGATCGCTGCGGTGTCGCTGCCTTGGAGTTGCTGCAGCTGGAGTGGGGTGGTCCAACTGCTGTCGTCCTGGGCGGGATAGATCAGGCTGGTCTGGACGGAATTGCCGGAGGCCGCGCTGTTGATACCCGCCAGCAGCAGGTTGGAGACACCGCCGGACACCCCAGTGAGGATGGCGACGTTGTTGCTGAGGCCGGCGGGCAGAGGCAACGTCTCAGTGCTGCCCACGAATACATTCAGGCTGCCGTTCACGACTTCAAGCTGGGTTAGCTGTAGGTCGGATGTTGCACTGGCGTTGGTATAGCTGAGCACCAGGCCATCGGCCGTACTGCTGAGTCCGACCCCGGTCGTGGTTCCTGGATTCAGCAGGGACTGGGCCGACCAACCGGCACCGTTGTTGACGTCGCTGCTGCTGCTTGTGGCCATAATAATTGCAGTACCACCCTGATAGGCGACGTAGGTCTGGCCGTTGTATTGGCTCACCGTCAGGGGACCGGAGGAGGTCTGGGTGGCAATGTTGTTGCCGTATTGAATCGGAATATTGGAAGACCAAGCGCTGCTTGATGCCGGCGAGGTTGTGTAGGCCTTCAGGATCCGATCGGATGGATCGTTCGAGACGTAATACACCGCCAGCTGGGGAGTACCCGCCACGGTTTCGGTGGTGAGGCTGGCATAGGTGCCTGACACTCCTGGGATCTGATAAGCACTGTTCCAGCTGTTGGTGGTGGCGTTGCTCAGCGAGGTGATATTGATCAGGTTGTTGCCGACACCGAGATAGCTCAGGTACAGGGTGCCGTTCACCACCGCCAGCGAGGGCGGCTTGGTGGTCGTCATGCTGCTGGGCAGGGCCTGCCAGCTGTTCCAGGTGGCACCGCCATCGCTGCTGGAATTCCAGTAGATGGCCTTGGAGCTGTTATTGGGGCCGCACTGCACCGCCATGTAGACGGTGTCGCCATCGCGCACCAGGGCCGGTGTCCCCAGGGAGGCTCCGCCATTGACCACGGCCCAGGGGGCCGAAACTCCTAGGGCCGTGACGGGATCGGTGCTGCTGGAGGCGTAGACGCTGCCGCCTTCCATCCAGAGCACGCCCAGGGAATCGCCGCGATCCACCAGTTGGGGGCCACTGGCGCTGCGGAAGGCCGCCGCATCGCCTGAGCTGGTGCTGAGGATGCTGGGGGTGCTCCACGACAGGGGGTTGCTGCTGCTGGGATCCCAGCTGGACAGCGACAGCGTGCCGGCGCTGTTGACGAAGCTCAGGTAAAGCTTCTCGTTGAAATAGGCCAACGAGGGGCCCGTGCTGGTGCTGAAGGCACTACCGAGGGTGCTGAGTTCGCTCCAGTTGGCCCAGCTGTTGCCGCCATCATTGCTCTGGGTGAACCAGAGGGTGCTGTCGTTGGCCCCCTTCACGGCCGCATAGAGCGTGCCACCCACGGCGATCACGCTGGCGGTGGCATCGGTGAGGCCCTGCAGTCCATTGCTGCCCTCCACCTGCAGCCCGGGCAGGGGGGCCAGCGGCGCACTGGTGGTGGGATCCACCGGCGCCAGGAAGCCGAAGCCGGAGCCCAGGGGCAAATTGGCGCTGGCGCGGCCATAGAGGATGCCGGTGGTGCTGCCGGCCCCCTGGTTGCCATCGGCGCTGGAGCTGAGGTTCCGATCGAGGAACAGGGCGATGTCGCCCATGCCATCGCCATTGATGTCGCCGGCGGCCATCACCTCGGTGCCGTTGGCCACCGTGAAGCTGTAGTAGCTGTAGGGCGCATCGGCGAGAATTTCCTGGGTGTTGGCACCCAGCTCGATCCGCACCGTGGTGAGCAGGGAGTCGGGGGTGATGAGACAGAAATCGTCATAGCCATCACCGTTGAAATCCCCGATCCCGCGCAGCGATCCCTCGGTGGTCGTAGCCAAACCTTCGAGCAGAAAGCCGTTGTTGCTGGCGAGCCTTTCGAGCTGCAGAGTACTGATCGATTCCAGATAGGTATGGCCCCAGGTGAGATAGCCCTTGGCCTTCGGACCCGAGCCAAGAGCGATGTCATTCAGACCATCAGCGTTATAATCGCCGGGCCCATAAGTGCCCTGGCCGGTGAGGCCGCCGGCGCTGCCAAGTTCCGACAGGACGGCGATCGTTGAGCTGCTGCCATCGGCATACGCAATCGTGCCGATCGAGCCCGGAGCGAGGCTGCTGAGGCCTTGATTAGCAGAGCTTGTGCTGAGCTGATCTCCGCCGAACAGCACATAGCCATCGCCTGCACTGCTGGAAGCGTTGTAGGCCTGTAGCAGCACATCCTCATAGCCATCGTTGTTGGCATCGCCGAGCCGCACCAGACCGCTGCCGAGGTCATCACCCAGCCCCGCGGCGGTGAAGACATTACTGGCGTCCAACATCGCCAGATATTGATTGGAGCCCAGGCTCTTATCCTTAGAGGCAGCGCCTGGATCGATGGTGTAGACAGCCCCGCCACCGCCGATCTTGGAGGCGCCGATAATGAGCTGATCGCTGTTGCTGTTGGTGAGATCGGCGAAGTTGACGCTGCTGCCGAATCCCGTATCGCCAAGGGTGTTGTAAGGATTGGGTCCGTAGTACGTGCTGCCATTCAGCCCGGCAACGGCGCTGGCGGTGAGGGAAGCGTTGACCAGGCTGGACAGATCGGTGCCACGCTTGAACAGCATGACCGCGCCCACGGCGGCGGCCTGAATCGCCTGGTTGTTGGTGGTGGTGGCTTTGGCAATCTGACTCAGCTGCACTGTGCCAAGCTTGTCTAAAAACTTCAGCTTTTGGCTGGTCAGTTGATCGCCTTGCAGCGCACTGATGGTGGTATAGGTGACGCTGTCCACATCGCCAGTGGCATCAATCGCCGTACCACCCACCTGGAGGCGGCTCAGCAGTCCGTCCGGAACGGTTGACTTGAAATTGAAATTGAAGTTGTTGTACTTCTGGATCGCTTCCTCCGTACCGCTGTAAACCATTGCCCCCGTCACGCCGGGGGCGGAAACCGCCAGCTGGCCGTCGCTGGAGATCGCCACAGCGGTGCCGAGCTGGGCTCCCCACCAGGTTTTGGAGGTGGTGTTGCCCGCCTGGTTGGTGGTGAGGGTGCCGCCACTGCCGAGCAGCGGATTGCTGAGGATGGTGGGGGTGGCAGTGCCCCAGCTGCCGGGATAGGTGCTGGTGCTGTAGCCATACAGGGCACCGATCGGCTGGGTGGAATCCTCGGCGTTGCTGGCATCGAGGCTGCGCAGATAGTTGGGCGCACCAATCCAGAGGGTGCCTGGATTGCCGTTGCTGCCGCTCTGGAAGGCCAGGGCCGAGCCGAAGCCGGCGACCGTGGTGATGTCGGTGGCGCTGTTGGCGTTGCCGGGCCGCAGCACGGTGACGTAGGCGCCCAGATTGGCAGGGTTGGAGAGATCGAGGATCGTCTGGCCGGTGCTGCTGTTGAGGTTGGCGGCGATCCAGCGGCCGTCGACGACCACCACGGCACCACCGCCATTGGCCTGGGGCGCGCTGATGATCAGATCCTGCGTGCCATCGTTGTTGACATCGGCCACCAGCATGGTGGCGCCGAAGTTCTGGCCCCAGCCTGCGGAGGCATCGGCCTTGATCAACAGTCCGCCCACACTGCTCCGGTAGAGCGCGGAGTTGAGCAGCGGCAGATTGGGGGTGCTGGGTGAGAAGTTGGAAGCCGCCAGGGCATTGAGCCAGGTGGTCGGCGCCTGGGCCGGATCGCTGACGGCAATGTGCCGGTTGGCGCCGTTGATCGTGAACTGGCCAGCGGCCTGGATCCAGGTGCGCCCAGCCGGATCGTCGACGGCATTGGCCGAGTTGGGCTGGGAGATCGCCAACCAACCGCTCTGGGTGCCGTTGCCATTGCCATAGAACCCATACACCTGGGAACTGCCGAAGCTGTTGGCCGGTGAGGGATCGCTGGGCGAGTTCTGGCTGCTCAGTTGCACGCCACTGTCGATGTATTTCAGCTGGAGCGGGGCTTCTTCCAGTACCGCCGCGGTGGCGAGGGCCTTGCTGTTGGCGAGCCTGTCGGTTTGCAACGTCGAGGCCAGGCTGGTGCCAATGCCCAGGGGCACCCCAGTGCTGCCGCTGGAGGAGGTGTTGCTGACGCTGCTGCCATCGGCGAACTGGAGCTTGACGCTGGCGCTGTAAGTGGCCTTGGGATCAAGGCTGTTGCGGTCACTGCTGCCGCTGGGCAGGACGGTGATCAGCAGATTCAGCGCCGGCGCATTGGAGAGGAACGTGTAATGCAGATCCTGGTCCTGGGCCTGGGGCTGCAGTGCCGCCAGCGGGCTGGTGGCCAGCAGCACCTCCTCGGGGCTGAGTTGGCGGGTGACGACAGTGCCGCCGCCCGTGGGGGTGAGCGTGACGGTGAGGGCCTGCAACGCCTTGCCGGCGGGATTGAACAGCGTCGCGGTGGTGGAGCTGCCGTTGAACCAGCCCCGTTGGGCCCAGTCGGTGGCGTTGATGGCGATCAGCAGATCCTGCTGAACTGACCCGTTGCTGGCGCTGGGCGTGGTGGGGGTGATCGCCAGCTGGGGGCTGAGGCTGGAGGCCTGGCTCCAGCTGAGGCCGCCGGCGGCATCGGGCAGCAGCACCGAGCTGAAGGTGTTTTTGACAGCGTTGTTGGGATCAACGGTGTGGGCCAGGTAGTGGTTCGATACCGCACCGGGCTGCTCGCCGGGACGGGGGGTCTTGCTTTCGACCACGAAGCCCACTTCCTTCATCAACGCCAGGGCCTCGGCGCTGGTGGGCAGGGGCCAGTCGCTGGCGATGGCCGGTGGCTGGGTGGTGGTGAGGGCCGTGTTGTAGAAGGCCAGCAGATCGAGAGCGCCGCCGCCGTTATCGCTCAACAACTGGGCTTGATCGTTGCTGTTATCAGGTGCAAATGGATCAATGACATTCGCCTGGCTGCTCACCAGCTTGCCATCGATGTAGAGGTTCGCAGTGCCCACATTACGGGGCAGATCGATCAGATTTCCATCGGCCGAGTAGGTGATGAACTCGGGCAGGAATGACGCTGCCACGTAGTGCCAGCCATCATCGCGATAATCAACTCCTGTGTTCGAAACCAGCGTCTGCCCGGCTGCCACATCGAAGGCGATCTGGCCGGCGCCAGTCACAGAAATGGCTGGTCCCGACTGCAGCGCAAAGTTCAGCTCATAGCCGCCATACTGTTCGATCCGGGTGCTGGGAGGCTTGCTGACAGGCGGATTGGTCTGACTGGTGGGATCGAGGGAGAAGAGGACCTTGGGACCACCGGTTTTCTGCTCGAACTCCCAGAGGGTGGCGAGCATCGTGCTGAGATTGGTGTTGGCCTCAGCCTGCGCCGCCAACACCAGGCCGGCGTTGATCACGGCCGTGCTGGTATCAATCGCCACGCCATTGAGCGAGGTGCTTGCCACCGACTGGCCAACGGCCGCATTGAAATTCAGATCGGTGCTGAACTCGAACGCCGTGGTGGGTGCGGAGGCAATCTGATCGACCGGGGTGCCGTCGAGGCCGGCCAAATCACTGCTGCTCAGGCCGTAATTGGCCAGGAAGCTGTTGACGCCATCAATCTTGTCGCCGACGAGCAGATTGTCGAGAATCAGGGCGTTGCGATAGAGGTTGCTGCCGCCATTGCCGTTCATTGCCCGGGTGTTGGCGCCATCGGCCTGCAGGCTCCAAATCCAGCCATAGAGATCGGTGGCGTTGATTCCCTCCGGCAGGCTGGTGGCCAGGCTCTGCTGCAGGGCGTCCTGCCAGCTGAGCCGTTCCACCGTGAAGCTGGAGCTGAGCAACCAGCCCTCGGGCAGCTGCAGCGGACGATCGGGCAGGGCTCGGGCAGAGGGTTGCCCCAGGGCCACCAGGCCCGCCCCGGCAGGGTTGGAGTCGGGTGTCAGTTTGGTCCAGAACTCGATCGTGTAGGGGCTCGAGGAGCCACCGGAGGAGGAAGCCAGGCCATAGCTGCCGCCAGCGCTCTCAGGTCCCTGGCTGAGGGTGACGACGGCGTTGCCGCTGTTGAGATCGAGGCTCTGCACCTGCTCGATGGTGCTGCCGCCGCTGAGCCCCAGGCCGTAGATCCGATCCCCCACCCGTAGGAAGCCATCCAGATCGGAAACGGTGAGGGTGGTGTAGCCGTTACTGCCGCCCGTGCCGCTGAAGCTGCCGTTGAAGCTCACCAGCGGGAACGCTTGGCTGCTGGGCAGGGTGCGCAGGGTGGTGGCTGTGGCCACTGTGCTGCTGGTGCTGAGTGTGTACGTGCCGGGTGTGGTGGCCGTGGCGGCCGTGATCACCGACGAGATCGTGGTGCCGGCGGCCACCCCCGCCCCCACCAGCAGTTCGCCCACCGCCAGGGTGCCCTGGCTGAGGCTGGTCACCGTCAGGGTGGTGCCGCTGATCGTGCCGCTGAAGATCGCCACCGGGCTGTCCGCGGGGTTGAGCGGCTCCTGGGGCGTTTCACGCAGCAGCTCCAGGGTCTGGGCGTTGAAGGTGCCCAGGCCGGTGGACAGCACCCCCAGGCCCTTCACGTTCTGCACGGCTGGGGCTGTGGATTTGGGTAAGGCGCCGGCGATCGAGGTATTCAGCCCCGTGTCTGACGCATAGGTTTCGGTGTTGTTGCCCGCCGAGCCGATGTTGAGGGTGTTGATGCCGCTCTGCAGGGCACCGAACGGCAGGAACAGCACCGGCTCGCTCTGCAGCACGGCCTGGTTGTAGGGGGTGCGCACGGCCTCGCTCCAGCTGAGCACCGGGGTCAACAGGGTCTCGCTGGTGTCGGGCGATGGGGTGCCAGCCGGCAGGGCCAGCAGGGCGCTGCTGCCGCTGGCGCTGGCGGGGCCGCGGTTGATCGTGAAGCGGCCCGAGCCGCTGGCGGCATCGAAGGCCTGCACCGCCGTGATGAAGGTGCCCGGCTCAAGGCCAACGCCGAGGATCTGATCGCCCACCTGCAGGGGGGCGCTGAGACCGGAGGCCACCGTCAACGTGGTGTTGCCGGCGTCGCTGAAGCTGGCGGCGAAGGCGGTGCCGCTGGCGGCCTCGCCGCTGAGGGGCACGGCCGCCAGGTTGGTGCTGGCCACCGTGTGGTTGACGCTGACGCGGTAGGTGCCGGGGTTGCTGGCCGTGGCGGCGGTGATCACGGCGGCGACGGTGGTGCCCGGCAGCACGCCGGCGCCGAGGATCAGATCACCGGTTTCCAGGCTGCCGGCGCTGAGCTGGCTGACATTGAGCGTGGTGCCGAAAATCGTGCCGCTGAAGCGGGCCACCGGCTCGAGCTGGACCGGCAGGGTGGCGGCGCTGAGGTCGGCGATCGACAGGCCCGAGCCGCGCTCGTCGCTCCAGGGGATCGTGGCGATGGTGGAGTTGCCGTTGGCGTCGCTGAACAGCTGCTCCCACTGGTAGCCGCCCACGTTCTGGGCCGGCCTGGGGTTGATCAGGCCCACCTTGATCACCGCCAGCTGGGAGTCGAACAGCGTGCCGGGGTTGGCCTCGGCGGTCTTGAGGGCGCTGATCGGCACCTCCGTCCAGACCAGCAGCGACCGCGGCGCCCCGTCGACCTGCACCGAGAAGCTGCGCAGATCGGTGATGATGTTGCCGGCTGAGGCGTAGAGATCAGCCACGTTCACATAGTTCCAGGCGGTGTTGGTGCCGCTCTGACTGACGGTGGCGTAGCTGTAGTTGATGCGCTGGTGGCCATAGAGCGCAGTCATGAACGCCTGGTAGTTGGCCTCACCATTGCCGCTGGTGATCGGGATCACGGGCTCGGAGGCTTCCACCCAGAACACATAGGTGGTGCTGGAGGCGGTGTCGGTGATCGCCGTGGGGCTGCTGGCTGAGGTGAAGTGAAAATTGTTGGGATTGTTGTAGAGCTCCTCGAGGCTGAAGTTGCTGGAATACACCGGCTTCCAACCGCCACTGCTACCGCCGGTGTTGTTGAGGTAGACGATCGTGTCGCCATCGACATAGGACACCCGGTTCTGCACCGGAAAGCCCCCGTAACTGGGCAGCAGCGCCAGCTGGTCAGACAGGCCGGCCGAGAGGTAGACGCCGGCGTTGCGGGCGGTGGGGTTGGCGCTGAAGTCCTGCTGATCGGTGAAATCATTCAGCGCCTGCACCTGCGAGCTCACCACAACTGTGGGATTGACGATGCTGCTGGTGCCGAGGCTGGCGGCAAGATCGAGCACGAGCGCATAGCTGCCGCTGGCGGCGCTCTGCGATGCTTTGCTGAAGTAAAAAGGCTGATCCAGGGTCACTGCCACGATCGAGCCGCAGCTGAGCTTCACGGTGGCCGTGACACCTGGATTCAGTGGCTGGATGGGGGTACCGGAGCCGTCGTTGCTGAGCACCGCAACGGGCACGTTGTAGTAGCTGTAAAGGCTGTAATCGTTGCTGGCGGGTGTGCTGCCATCCGCCTTGGGGTAGGGGCCGGCGTCCTGGCTGAGGCTGGTGAGCGGGATCTCGGGCTGAATCCGCTGGATCGAACGGCTGAGCAGGGGTGAGCCGTTGGCACCGATGCTGGTTTCGAGGCTGAACAGCGGCATGTCGCTGAGCACCGAAATTGCCCCCGCCGCGCTGGGAGCTGCCGGATTGCCCGGTTGCTGCTGGAACACATTCAGGGCGAAGGTAAAGCGCCCCGAGCTGGGCTCGGGCAGCGCCAGATATTGACCCTGGCTTGTGCTGATCTGGATGGTCTGGGGATCAGTGGCCGTCCCCACGGACGCTGGCTGGCTGAGCTTGTAGCTCACCCGACCGGTGCTGGGGTTGTAGGCCGACCTGACGGCCTTGATCAGCAGCGGCTCGGCCAGACCGGTGGCGCTGACCGTATCGCCGATCTGCAGCGCCGGATCGAAAGCCGCCTCAAGGGTGAGGAGGTCACCGGCGATCCAGCCCGGCAGGCTGAGGCTGCGGGAACCCTGCACCTCCAGGCTGGTGGCATCGATGGCGCCATTGACCACGCGGAAGCTGGCGGTGGCGGCGGCGGAGGTCGGCAGGCTGAGGCCAATCAGCGGCACATTCTGATAATTACCGTCGCTGAGATCGGCCCCCAGGTTTTTCCAATTGAGCAATCCGGCCTTGAGCTGGGAGGCCGCGAAGGAGCTCAGCTGGTGCCAGACCAGGTTGGCGGGCTTACTGGTCAGCGGCGCCAACGGACCGCCACTGGCGGTGAGCAGGGCATCGGTGGCGGTGGCCGGCGCATAGAGAAAGGGATAAGCGGCGCCGGTGGGCGCTTCTATGTAGGACCCGTCCGAGACGAAGTCCGCCTGCTGCGGGGCCGCAGCCTGCAGCGTGGGCTCGGAGCCAGAAGCAGACTGGGGGGCGGAGCTGGCGCGGCTGGACGGGGAGCTGTTGTAGACATAGGAGGTGTTGAGCAGGGGGATGAATCCATCCGCCAGCGTCGAAACTCCCACCGTGCCGTAGGCCAGCACCTGAAAATCCGGACTCCAGCCGGTTCCGGCTCCATTGCCGGCATCCCGATAGGTCCAGAGCACATTTTGCTGAGAGCCCGCAAGCAATTGCAAGCCGATCCCGTATTTGGAGAGCCTCCGGACCTTGATGGTTTCTTGGAGGCCCAATCCAGCACTGGAGCTGCCGTAGTTTTTCATCTGCGAACTGGCGACACCGACAACGGAGCCGATCGCCAGCGCCAAGGAGCCCAGGCCGGCAACATTAGCCACCAGATTTAAAGTCTTGCCGTTTTGTAATTTTAGGCTATTAATGGGATCCGAACCGAAAATTAGTGGCCTGAAAGGAATAAGTGTGACATTCTCTCCTGCACCGCCGAAGGGCTGTTTTAGATCTCCGAAAGAACTTTTAATACCACTTGCCACCGAAGCCAGATTGAGAAGATTGCCGATTGCTCCCGCTGCCAGGCCTGCATCTGCCAGAGATCTGGAAAGGCCCGAGGCTGCGGCATAGCGCTGTTCCAACAAGAGGGATAAGCCGATCGAGGAGTCAATGATCAGCCTCCCACCAGATGATGTGAACTTATCCCGGTACAGATAGCCATTGATTCCGATTGATTCCTGCGCGGCAAAGCCAATCAACTTGGCGGCACTGGACCAGGAGGTTGGGCGGGAGTACTGGTAAATCGTCTTGATTCTTCCCCCCGCCCCAAATCCCCGCTGCCAGCCCGTATCCCCGAGGGACCCTTGATCAATGACTATTACATTTGCCGCATCAATTTTCTGAAATTGTGAAAGGTTGCTCTGATCGAGCCGAGAAAAGTTAACAACTGTGTATCCGCCTCTTCCTGCCAATAAGCCGCCAAAAGAACCCGCCAAAAAGAAGTCACTACTACCCACAGTCGCAGGAGACCCACCAAAAACCCTCTTTTGCCCTGTTCTAGCCGAAACCAGACCGCCGGCTGATTCGGCAACTGAGGCGCTGCGTTTAATGATATTTCCAACAAAACTGTCTTCGCCAGGTTCAAGCAATGTGAGACTTTTTGTCCTTTTGGTTACTTTTACTTCTTGGGCGACAACGGGCGCCTTTTCGAGGACCTGTATTGACTGTCTGCTTGAAGCAGCCGACACAAAAGAATTATTCTCTGATATGGGTATATCGATGTTTTCGTATTGATTTTGCTGCGCAAGTTGCGTGTTACCTAATAATGTCGAAATAAGATAAGGAACAGGAAACAGCCCCAGGCTCGCCAGGGAAGCGGGATTCTTGATGTATTTGGTGAAGCCAAATCCCTGCAGGCTCACTGGCCCCGCGCTTGGCTGGGCAAAGGACACCGGCGCAGTGGCGCCCAACGAAGCACCCAACAGCGTGGGGCTGGCCATCCTCCCGGCGCTCAGCAGCGTGGGGCTGGGGGCGGCATTGGCGGCCAGCACCGCCCGTGACAGCTGGGTGTTGCCGCCGAAGGCGACTGCCGGCGTCGCCACAGCGGCTGCCGGTGCTGCCGGGGTCAGCGCCGTGGTCTGGCTGTTGCCGTTGCCGCTCAGCTGTGCCGCATAGCCGCCGTTGCCATTGGCGTTGATCTGCAGGTTGCTCACATACAAATCGCCGTCGCCGCGGGAGCCACTGGCGAGATCCGCCAGCGCCTTGCTCAGCTGCTCGGCTGGCGCCTGCAGGAACGTCGTCAGCAGATCCTGGGGCGAGCTCGCCGCCTCCCGCTTCTGCAGCACCAGCTTGAGCGTGCCTACCGCACTGGGCACCAAGGCGAAGGCCTCGTCCTCGCCCTGGGCGTTGCTCAGCGGCACCGCCTCCGTCCACCGGAGCTTGCCATCGCTGCCCCAGGCCCCGAAGCTGGCCACCACCTGGGAGCTGGCGCCGTTGCCAAGCCGATAGGCCAGCACGATGCCCGGCGCATTGCCCGGCACCGCCCCGGTGGCACCGCTGCTGGGCCAGAGATCGTTCACCGCCAGCGCCTGCAGATCCCTGGCGCCGTAGGCCCCTGGCACCACCTGCCCCTGATCCCAGCGCTGGGCCTCGGCGTTCCACTGGCAGGCGAACAGCAGGCCGTTGTCCGCCAGAAACGCGTGGGCGCCGCCGTTGGCGTCGTTGACGATCTGGATAGCGCTGGAATACGGCACGACGGGTGGCCCTGGCGGGCTTAACGGGAACTGAATGCACTTTGCCAGGGCTCTTTGCCTGTAGCGCCCGACATCTGTAGGGTCCTGAGCGCCTAAGCCTCTGACTGCAGGGCTTGTGTCTCCCCAGTGCTCTCTCAGACCGGCGCTGACTCTTGGCTGCCGTTCGGCCAGGGGATAGGTCTTCTCTCGCCGCCAGGATGGACTGAGGCTGCCCAGGTGCCCCTGGCTCGTTTCAGCAGCGTTCCCGTGTCAGGCCCAGGGCGATGGCCCGGCTCACGACCTGGGTGCGGTTGTTCACTCCAAGTTTGCGGCAGAGGCTGCTGACGTAGTCGCGCACCGTGGTCGCCGCGATCTCGTTCTCCTGGGCGATCTGCTTGTTGGTGAGCCCCCGGACCAGGCCAGCGAGGGTCTGCCGTTCGCGGCCATTCAGGGCGATCGCCTCCGGTTCCTGCAGCCGCGCCTGCAGCCGTGGATCCAGGAACGTCTGCCCCCGCCGCAGGGCCTGCAGCGCCCGGATCAAGGTGCCAGTGCCAAAGCTCTGCACATGCACGATCGCCTGGGCCTGACAATCCGCCAGGGCCTCGGCCGTGAGCCACTGGTCGTCCTGCACCAGCAGCAGAATCTGCAGGTTTCGGCGCCGGCGTCTGAGACGTCGCATCAGCTGGCGCCCCTGGTCATCTTCAATCGAGTCGGTCAGCACCACCAGCGGCGGTTGCTGCTGGTCCTGCAGCAACTCCTGCTGCACCAGATCCCAGACCTCCTTGGCATTGATGCCGCAGCCGCGCAGGTTCGGTTGGCGCGTCGCCAGCCCCAGCCTTGCCACCAGGTGCCCCTCCAGCCAGGAGCCGGTGCCGATCACGATCGACCAGCCGCCCAGCAAGCCATTCACCAACCGGGTGCGGCGGATGAAGCCCGGGCTCCTGGGCAGGAAACGCAGGGTTTCCTCGGCCTTAGACAACAGCAGCGGCTCCGGCATGGATTCAGGCTGCATCCGGAGTGCTCGGCATCGGCAGTTGAAAGCGAACTCCCATCCTGGGGCCTCTGCGAAACGTCACTGTCGCAGCCTCCGGCGGCCATCGATTGGTCTTCGATCCCCAGCAGCCCGATGGGCTGCTCGGCGCATGGGTCTGGTTCAGCAGGGAACGCCACCATTGGCAGGCTCGTACGGCTGCAGAGGCAGCCCGACCGTTGTGGTCGTCGTTTGCTGTCAGTCCCCAGCCGGTTCCGACAGCAACAGACTGCGCCCCAGGCGCCGACCGACGATCAGCAGCACGGCGGCCGTGGCGCCCAGGGCGACGATGCGGCTGGCGATGGCCAGGGGGCTGAGGCTGCCGCGGCTGGCCTCCGCCCCTACCGCACCGGCCAGCACCATCACGGCAAAGCGCGGGATCAGCACCAGGCAGGCCAGGGCGTAGGTGCGGGCCGGTGTTGGCGACAGGGCACAGCTGGCATTGACCAGATTCATCGGAATCAGGGCCAGCCGCAGCAGCACCATCAGGCGCAGGCTCGCCGGGGTCTGCAGCAGCCTTCGCAGGCGCCTGCCGCGCCGCTGCCTCTCCAGCCAACGGCTGATCCGTGGTCGCAGCAGGCCCCGGCAGAGCTGCCAGTTGAGCACCAGACCTCGGTCTGGCCCGCCAGCACAACCAACAGGCCCAGCGCTCCGCCATACAGCACCCCGGCACTCACCACCAACACGCCAGCCGGCAGACCCAAGCCAACGCAGGCACTCAGCAGTAGGCCATAGAGAAACGGCGAGAGCGGGGCCATCAAGGGTGGGCCGTCGGCGCCGGCAAGCTAAGACCCAGGTCCCGCTGCTGTTCGGTCCGCCCCCCAGCGGCTCGCTCCGCTTAGGCCTCCTGGTGCTCCAGCCAGTGCTGCAGGTCGGCCGCAGCGCTGAAATCAAGCAGGCTGAGGCTCAGATCCTCCAGCTGGTTCAGCTCCAGCGCCTCGATGCGGGCGATGGAGGCCGTATCGAGGGGGCCAAAGCGGCGTTGGAGCAGGCGCAGGCTGAGGGCGGCGGCTTCCTGTTGGCGTCCTTCCTGAAGTCCTTCCTGAAGCCCTTCCTGCAGTCCTTTTTGAATTCCCTCTTGCAAGCCCTCCTGCAGGATCTCCTGGAAGGCTCGGGTATGGCGCCAGCTGTCGCGGGAAATGCCGATTGTGGCCATGATCTCCTCGTTACTGAGTCCAGCGAATCGATCGCTGAGCATAGGCAGGATTAGCTCCAGCAGCTCTGGCTGCAGCGCCAGGATCCTGCGGCAGCAGGGCACCAGTTCAGCTTCAGGGCGAACGGGAAGCGTGAGCAGGGCGAGCCGCAGATCGGGTTGCTCCAGATGGCAGAGCTCCTCCAGATCCACCCAGGTCACATCCTGGGCCAGAAACCGCTGGAGCAGCAGCGGCTGGTCGTTGCCGAGGGCCAGCCGCCGGTGGGCCACCAGCACCACCACCTGCAGATGCTGCACCCGGGGATGCTGCTGCAGGAAGCGGAAGCTTTCGGCGCCCAGGCGCCGTTGAAAGCCCCGATCCGGGTGCATCTGCACCTCCAGAATCACCACCGGCCGCTCGGCGCTGCCGCGCTCGTTATCCCGCGGCCAGAGCACCCCATCGAGCTGGTGGCGAACGGATTTGACTTCCTCCGCGCTGAAGCGATACAGCGGCGGCTGGCCGTTCTGACCTACCTGCTCGGCCGTGCCGGTGCCCTGGGAAAGCAGCAGGCGAATCAGATCCGGTTCGGCCTGAAAGACCGCAAAGAACCAGTGGTCGCTATGCACAGCCAGCCCGATTCGCTCGGGAACGTTACCCACGACTTCTGAACTCTGGGACTGTTGCTGTTCAGTCCGTCGGCGCCCGGCAGCAGCAGGCCCAGCTCAAGCGCCGTGCGCAGCACCATCGTGCGGTTGCGACAGCCGAACTTCTGAAGCAAGGAGCGGATGTACTCCCACGCCGTGCTCTCGGTGATGCCGAAGTGAGCCAAACAGCCTTGGGGACAAGGGCAGATCGGCTCAGCCTATGGGGGAGAACAGGGCGAGTGGCATGGCTCTGCAGGAGCTGGGCGGTCTAGGCCATCACCACCGGCGTCCCTCTGCGGAGGGGCACCCTCCGTCTCGCCTGTGAGCCCACGGGAACGCGTTCAGAGAACAAACCTGCCCCCCTTCAGCCCGCCAGCGCCAGTTCGAACTCGCGGCGATCCGTGGGCAGGGCCCGCTCGAACACCTTGCAGAACACCTTAACCACCCGATCGCCGGAATCGATCGTCTCCAGGGGGTCCTTGCGCAGGCGGTGGCGTAGGCAGCAGGCCACCACCCGGGCCACGTCATCGTCGCCCACCTCGGTGCGGCCCTCGAAAGCGGCCAGGGCCCGGGCGGCCCGGTTGGTCACGATGTCGCCGCGCAGGCCATCCACATCCAGCTCGCCGCACACCGCCGAGATGCGGATGCGCAGGTCGTCGTCGATCGCCACCTGGGGCAGCCGCTGCTGGGCCTCCACCACCAGCTCCTGCAGCGCGTCCTGACCCGCCTGAATGGCGTCGTTGAAGCTGTCGGGGTCGGCATCGAAGCTGGTGCGCTGGTCCACCACCTGCACCCGCAGCTCCGGATCCCGCACGGTGCGCACCTCCACGCTCATGCCAAAGCGATCGAGCAGCTGGGGCCGCAGCTCGCCCTCTTCCGGGTTGCCCGAGCCGATCAGCACAAAGCGGGCCGGGTGGCGCACCGAAATGCCCTCGCGCTCCACCGTGTTCCAGCCCGAGGCAGCGGAATCCAGCAGCACGTCCACCAGATGGTCGTCGAGCAGGTTCACCTCATCCACGTAGAGCAGGCCGCGGTTGGCCTTGGCCAGCAGGCCCGGCTCGAAGGCCCGTACCCCTTCGCTGAGGGCCTTCTCGATATCGATCGTGCCGCAGAGGCGGTCTTCGGTGGCGCCCAGGGGAAGGTCCACCATCGGCACCTGGCGCTTCTCGGTGGCCAGGGTGTCGCCCAGCTCGGCCCGCTGGCGCACCTCGGTGCTCTGCAGATCCGGATCCTCGGGCGAGCTGTTGTAGGGATCGCCCGCCACCACATCGATCTCGGGCAGCAGATCGGCCAGGGCGCGGATCGTGGTGCTCTTGCCGGTGCCCCGGTCGCCCATGATCATCACGCCGCCGATGCGTGGATCGATCACGTTGAGCAGCAGGGCCAGCTTCATCTCCTCCTGGCCCACGATGGCGGTGAAGGGGAAGACCCTGCGCTTCCTGGGCTGACTCACGGAGCGGTTGACGGCGGTTTGGGGGATTGTTTCACAGCCGCCCCGGGGGCCGGGGCTCGATTCGCCGGCGCGAGTCGGAGCACTCCGGGGGCCGCGGCATCATTGGGCCTAGCTGTTTCCGAGGCCGCCGCCGCTGCCGCCTCGATCGGCAGCAGGCTGAGCACCTGGGGCGGGGTGGCATCGGCCGGATAGATCAGCCGCACCTGCAGGGTGCGCTCCTGCCCCGGCGCCAGGCTCACCGTGCCTAAGGCCGGACCTTGCTGGCCGGCCCTCTGCACCAGGTGGAAGGCCTGGCGGCCCAGCGGCCGCCCCTCGGGGCCATCGAGGCCCGCCACCTCCACGGTGCCGCGGAACATCACCGCCGCTGCCGGGATGACCCGGAAACGCAGGCCGCCGAGGGGCTGGTCGTGCTTGAGGGGCGATTCCAGCGCCAGTTGGAGCTTCACGGGGGCGGCGGTGTCGTTGCGCAGCGGCAGGCTGAGCTCGTAGGTCACGCCGTAGTTGCCGTGGGCCGCCCAGGCGGTGCCGGGATAAAAGGCCTTGAGCTCAGCGGTCTGCACCTGGCTGGTGCCCAGGCTCCCCTTCGCCAGTGCGGCGATCGGCCAGGAGATCGGCGCCCGGCTGGCCGCCAGCACGGCGCTGCCGGGATCGGTGATCTTGCCCCGCCAGGTGCTGCCCACCTGCACGCCGCTCACCCGCGAATAAGTAATCGGGCCACTGGCGCCGCGGGGGGTGGGCTGGTGTTCCTTCGGGCTCAAGGGCCCCTGGAGGATGCGGGTCCACACGCTGGGCTCCGGCGGCCGGTCGTTCGGCCCGAAGGCAGCCAGCACCGCCAGATCGATCGGCGCCTCGCTGGCCAGCCGCATCTCCAGATTGCGGCCGTTGAGCAGGGGATCGAGGCCCCGCACCGGTAGGGGCAGCACCACCAAGGGGGTGAGCACCCCCGCCGGCAGACTCCATTCGGCCGGAAGCTCCGGGCTGCGGCTGCGCTGCAGCAGCTCGGTGGCCACCCGGCTGCCGGGTCCGGACCAGACCGGCTGGGTGCTCTCCTGAAGCATCAGGGGTGGCAGGGGAAGAAACGGGGCAGAGCTCTGGCCCGGCGCGGTGGCCTGGGAGAGGGCGGTGGAGCCGCTCCGCAGGCGCAGCTTCACGGCTGCCGGGCCCCGCGGAGCGCCAACCACCGCTAACCAGAGAGTGGAATCGAGGCTCTCCGGCTTGCCGGCAAACACGTGGTGGCTGAACAGGTCGAAGGCACCGTTCAGGGGCACATTGAGGTGGGCGGCGCCCACCCCCAGGGGGCGGCCATCCCAGCCGCGGGCGGGATCGAAGCCGGAGAGCAGGATCCCCTCGTTGCGGATCAGCTCGGGGTTGTTGTCGTTGAGCAGCAGCACCTGGTCGAGCCCCCCCGGCAGGGGTTCCACCCGCTGGCGGCGCAGGAGGGTGGGGGCGGGCTGGGGCTTGCTGGGCACGGCGGGGGCCGCTGGCGAGGGAGCCGGGGGGGACGGAGCTGGCGAGCTCTCTCCATCCTGGGCAGCCACCGGACGGATCAGGACCATGGCCAGCAGGGCGATCACGACCATCGGGATCCCCCTGAAGGGGAGACATCGCGCCGGGCGGAACGGGCCGGCAGCGATGCGGCAAGGGTCAGTTGGCAGGGGGCTCATGGTTGGACCACCAGCGTGCGCGACACCGTGGCCGCCATGGCTCGGATCAGCTCGGCCGAGCGGGGGTCATTGAAGGGGCCCTTGACGATGAAGGCCGCCACGGCCCGCTGGCCATTCGGCAGCTGGATGAGGGCGGCGTCGGCATAGGCGATGCCGATGTCGCCGGTCTTGTTGTAGGTGGTGATGCCAGCGGCGAGCAGGTCATCGTCGGGATCGGCGTTGGTTTGGCCCTTGCCCAGGCCCTTCAGTAGGCCCATGGGAATCAGGGTGTTGGTGTCGGATTTGGAAAGGATCTCGCGGTAGAGGTCGCGGGCGCGGGGGCTGAGCTTCTCGCCGGTGTCCACGATGGCGATGGTGTGGGCGAGGTCGCGGGCGCTGGTGGTGTTGGTGCCCTTGAGGTCGGGCAGCCAGTTTCGGAGCACCGTGGCCGGCAGGCCCAGCGCCACGAAGCGTGCATTCACGGCCTCCATGCCGCCGAGCCGTTTGATCAGCAGGTTGGTGGCGCTGTTATCGCTCACCCGGATCATCTCGGTGGCGGCCTCAAAGAAGGGAAAGCGAGTGCCGAGGGGCTTGTTCGCCATCCAGCCGGCTCCTTCCCCCATCACCTCCTTGGTGAGGGGCAAGGGCTCGTTCCAGCGCACCTTGCCCCGGTCCAGGTCGTCGAGGCCGACCAGCAAGATCGGGCTTTTGATCGAGCTAGCAGCCGGCATCGGCAGGTCGCTCTGGAGCTGGGCGTAGCGGCCGTCGTCGAGCACCAGCAGGAAGCCGGAGGCGCTGAGCCCCTTCTGGGCGGCCGCCAGCCCAGCCCATTGCTGGCTCAGGGCGGTGAGTTCGGTGCGGGGATCAAAACGGCCCAGGGCGAGGCCATGGCCGCCCACCACCCTCGGCGCCGCATCCAGCTGGGCCACACCCACGCTGCCCTGGGCCAGCCGGGGCGCCAGGGTCTTGAGGGCCGTGCTCACCAAAACCCCGAGCCCAACCCCCATCACCGCCAAACGCAGCAACAGCAGTAGGGGCTGGAGCCAGGAGCGGCGGGGGCGGCGGCCAACACTCACGAGGGTCTGCGAGCAGAGGTGATCTCGACCCTAAGTGTCGGATCCGGAAGGGGCCCACCGACGGCTCGCCCAGCGCAACTGGCACACCATGCCCCGCAGCAGCGCCAGCTCGCCATCGCTCACCTGGGCACGCTGCAGCAGGGCCCGCAGTTTGGCCATCCGGGCCCGGCTGGTGTGGGGCAGCAGGAAGCCCACCTCCAGCAGCAGCGCCTCGGCATCGGCCAGGGCGGATTCGAGCCCATCGCGACGGCAGGGATCGGCCCAGACCGTGCCCTGTCCTGGCGCTCCCGGGGAGGGGGAGGCGGCCAGCGGCCGCTCGCCCTGGCGAAGCGTGTGCAGTTCGTGCAGCACCACCGCCACCGCATGGGAGAGGTTGAGGGAGGCATAGGCGGGGCCGGTGCCGATGTGGAGCAGGCGGCCGGCCTGCAGCAATTCACCGTTGGCCAGGCCCCGGTCCTCCCGGCCGAACACGAGGGCGCCCGGCGCCACCGCCGGCTGGGGTACCGGATCGGCCTGGGGCCGAGCGCATCCCTCCAGCAGCCAGGCCAGAGCCTCGGTCGGGGGCAGCAGGGGCAGAGGGGGCCCCTCCAGGCGGCCGGTGGCGGCCACCACCCGTCCGCAATCGGCGATGGCGGCCTCCAGGCTGGGGAACTGGCGGGCCCCCTCCAGCAACGCCAGGCCATGCACCGCCATGCGGCGGGCCTCGGGATCGAGGGGATCACAGCGGGGCGCCACCAGCCGCAGACCATCGATGGCGAAATTGGCGCAGAGCCGGGCCACGCTGCCCACATTGAGCGGGCCCGCGGGCTCCACCAGCACCACCTGCAGGCTCATCGGTGGCGCCTCAGGTGGGAAGGCTGTGAAGAAAGGCGAGCAGGTCGGCCATGGCCTGGGGATCAGGCTGGAAGCGGGGCATCGGCGGGGTGCGCCCGCTCACCACCTGCTGGATGAGCTGGCGGTCGTTCTTGCGGCGATCCACCCCATGGAGATTGGGACCCACCAGACCCTGGGCCGCCAGGCCGTGGCAGCCGGCGCAGTTGAGCCGGAACAGCCGGCCGCCATCCTCCACCGACCCCACCCGATCCAGGGTTGCCCTGGTGTAGGGGTCGGCTCGGGAGGCCTGAAGCAGCAACAAGGCGAGCACGGCGCAGGCCACCGCCGCCAGCACCACCAGGGCGCTCAGCAGACTGCGGCGGCGGCTGGTGGAGTGCGGAGCCGCCACGGCATCGGCCGGACCTTCGGCGGCCAGGGGCGGCACGGGTCCGTCCGGGAAGGGCGAGGGGGATCCGGTCACGGTTGGTGGCGATGGGTCGCCGGGGAAGTCCTAGCCATGGGAGAATTGTGCTACGCCTGAACCCCCGACTGCGGCCCATGATCGAACCCCTTCTCTGCGGCATCGTTCTCGGTTTGATCCCGATGACTCTGGTCGGGCTGTTCGTGGCCGCCTGGAACCAGTACCGCCGCGGCAGCGCCCTCGGCGGCTGAGGTCTGGACCCGCGGTAGTGCCTCCACCAGCGCAGCGCAGGCTCCTGGCTCCGCCGGTGGTTCCTGCAGCAGCAGCAGCGTTGTGCCCCCGTAGCGGCGCTGATCCCGCAGATTCCACCCCGCTGGAACAGAGGGAAGGGCATCACTGCCGCACTCCCACACCAGCACGCCCTGCGGCGCCAGCCACCCTCCCGCCATCACCGCTCTAGCCACGGCCCCGTGGAGCCCCGCCCGGTAGGGGGGGTCGCAGTAGATCAGGTTGAACGGCGAGGGCCTTTCGGAGGTCAGCCATTGCACCACCTCCCGCCGGACCACCGTCACAGCGGCCGGTGCTGGCAGCGAGGCCGCCACGAGCTCCAGGTTGCCCTGTGCCACCGCGGCAACCCGCCGGTCGCGCTCCACCGCCACCACCTCCGCCACCCCCCGCTGCAGGGCCTCACAGGCCATCACACCACTGCCGCAGCAGAGATCCAGCCAGCGGCATCCCGCCAGCCGCGGAGCCAGCAGGTTCATCACCGCCAGCCGCACCCTCGAGGTGGTGGGCCGGGCCACGGCTCCCGGTGGGCTCTGGAGCCGCCGACCTCCGCTCAGCCTCAGACTCACGACGGCTCCAGCCAGGCCAGCCAGCGGGCCAGCATCGCTTCGCCCACGGGCCCTGATTTTTCCGGATGGAACTGGCAGGCCGCGATGCGGCCCTGCCAGATCGCCGCGGTCACCGGCGTGCCGGCCCAGTCCACCCACGCCGTCACGCTGGCTGGATTGCTGGGAACGGCGGCGTAGGAATGCACGAAGTAGACCCAGGCCGGCAGACCATTGGCCGGGAGCAGGGGGCTGGCTTCGCCGGGAAGCAGGGGGGCCCAGCCCATGTGGGGAATCGGCTGGCCGGGAGTGCGCGGCAGCGCCCGCACCCGCCCTGCCAGCAGGCCCAGACCGGCGGTTCGGCCCTCATCACTAGCCTCAAACAGCAACTGCAAGCCCAGGCAGATGCCCAGCAGGGGCTGGCCGGCCGCGCAGGCCCGCTGCAGGGCCGTGGCCAGACCGCCCTCCCGCAGCCGCTCCATCGCCGGGTCGAACGCCCCGACCCCAGGCAGCACCAGGGCATCGCATGCCGCCATCGCCGCGCCGTCATGAACCGGTTCCACCGAGGCGCCGAGGCGTTCGAAGGCGCGCTGCACGGAATGCAGGTTGCCCATGCCGTAATCAACCAGTCCGAGGCGGGGCATGGCGGGAATCGAGGACGTTTTCCTCAGGGCCGGGCCCCTCGCAAAGAACCAGCACGGGCTTCTCGATCAGCAGCCCCAGGGCTTGGCCCAGGAACTGTACGTCCACCACTTCGAGCGGGTTATCCCCTTGGGCCGGGGTCAAGCTGGACGGGAGCGTCAGGAGGGCTGGGCGTGCGTCTGGGTTCAGACGTACTTGGTGATCGTGGTGTGGAGCGTGCTCTTGGGTACGGCGCCCACCACGGTTTCGACCTTCTGGCCATCCTTGAAGAGCATCAGGGTGGGGATGCTGCGGATGCCGTACTGGCTGGCCACATTGGGGTTCTCGTCGGTGTTGAGCTTGAACACCTTGATCTGACCCTCAAACTCCTTGGCGATCTCATCCACGATCGGAGCCACCATGCGGCAGGGGCCGCACCAAGGGGCCCAGAAATCCACCAGCACGGGCACGTCACTCTTCAGGACATCTTGCTCGAAGGAGGCGTCGGAGACGGCGGCGGAGCTGGACATCCCTTGCTGGATCGCACTGTTGCGAATCTAGCAACCCTTATGAGCAGCGGCTTCGGCTTGAAACCGAGCGTTGCAGGCTGTTGGAAATGGTGGAGGCCGTTGGAGATGGTGGAGGCCGTTGCGTTCCTGCCGGCGGGCGAAACGGCGGCCCGTTGCGGCCGCCCCGGCTCTGGTAGGTGCCGTTGCAGAACCGCGCCCAATCTGCGGCCGCCCCGGGATGGGAGAAGACAAAAAGCCCGGGCGCGCCGGGCCGGGGGGTGTGAGGAGTGTGCGAGCCGTAGCCCCCACACCTTGAGGGTAGCGCCAAGGTTGCCGCCCGTCGGACCGGCCGACCGGTCGCGCCGGTTGGCGGTGGATCCCTACTTGCCCATGCCGAGTTGCTGGGCCTTCTGGTACACCTTCCCCTCCGTGAGCAGCGAGGGAGCCACCACCACCTCCACCTGCTGCATCTCCTTGAGGGTGCGGGCCCCGAGGGTGCCCATTGAGGTGCGGATGCAGCCCAGCAGGTTCTGGGTGCCGTCGTCGAGGCCGGCCGGCCCCCGCAGAATTTTCTCAAGGCTGCCGATGGTTCCCACCTTGATGCGGGTGCCACGGGGCAGCACCGGGCTGGGGGTGGCCATCCCCCAGTGGAAGCCACGGCCCGGGGCTTCGGCCGCCCGGGCGATCGGGGATCCGATCATCACCGCATCGGCGCCGCAGGCCAGACACTTGCAGATGTCGCCTCCGGTCACGATGCCGCCGTCGGCCACGATCGGCACGTAGCGACCGGTGGCCTCAAAGTGTTCGTCGCGGGCGGCGGCGCAGTCGGCCACGGCGGTGGCCTGGGGGATGCCGATACCGAGCACCCCGCGGGACGTGCAGGCCGCTCCGGGGCCGATGCCCACCATCACGCCGGCCGCGCCGGCCCGCATCAGCTTGAGGGCCACCTCATAGGTGACGCAGTTGCCGATGATCACCGGTACGCCGAAATCGCGGCAGAGGGCCTCGAGATCGAGGCTGGCCTGGCCCTCGGGACCGATGTGCACGGTGCTCACCACCGTGGCCTGAACGAAGAAGAGCTCGGCACCGGCCTCGGCGATCGCCTTGCCGAACTTCAGGGCCGCCACGGGGGTGGCACTCACCGCCGCGATGCCGCCTCCCGCCTTGATCTCGGCAATCCGTTGGCGAATGAGATCCTCCCGGACGGGCTGGCTGTAGAGCTCCTGCATCAACGGCACGAACTCCTCCTTGCCCACGGCCGCGATCCTGTCCAGCACAGGGTTGGGGTCGTCGTAGCGGCACTGCACCCCCTCAAGGTTCAGCACCCCCAGGGCGCCCTGGCGGGTGAGTTCCACGCACATGCCCACATCCACCACGCCGTCCATGGCGCTGGCGATGATCGGGATCTCCCGCTGGATGCCCCCCAGGGTCCAGCTGCTGTCAGTGACGGCGGGATCGACAGTGCGATCACCGGGCACCAGGGCGATCTCATCGATGCCGTAGGCACGGCGCACGGTTCGGGATCGGCCCAGTTGAATGGTCACCTTCGGGTTGGACGCAATCAGCACAAGTTATCAACAGGCCTCCCGCGCCCCCTGGCCGGAAGGCCTCAATCCCTGCCGCGGAAGTCGTTCCAGCGTTCACGCCAGCTGGTCAGGATCCGTTCCCGTTCGCTGGTGCGCACCAGCCGGGTGAGGGCAAACTGGGTCACGCTCAGCAGACCCGCCAACTGCAGCAGACGGGGGACCAGGGGGAGGTCGGCGAGGGTTTCCAGAAGGGCGGAATAAAGACGCAGCAGCACCACCGCGGCGAGCAGCAGGCCGGCGGCCCGCAGAGGGCCGCCGAGGCTCTCCCAGCGTTCCTGAAGCTGGGCACCATCGAACCAGGTCCTCACCTTGCCCGTGAGCAGATCCCATTCACCCCCTTCGCCCGCCTCGGAGGCGTCCAGGGGGGGCACCACCAGGCTGGCGGCGATCCCGGGTGGCTGGTTGGCCTCGGTTCCCGCGGTCTCGAAGAGCGCCCTTGGTTTGGACGCCAGGGATTCCCCTTCCTGGGCGGTGGGGATGGAGGCGGCTGT
>Ga0209401_1000314_pt1 | contig 33246 bp, 31 predicted proteins | sample M_140807_MF_Meta_FD_187318 | JGI IMG/M metagenome (GOLD analysis project Ga0209401, IMG submission 187318) | Freshwater microbial communities from Lake Montjoie, Canada to study carbon cycling - M_140807_MF_MetaG (SPAdes) (version 2) | ecosystem: Environmental > Aquatic > Freshwater > Lake... | reverse complement strand
TTTATTATATTTATTGAATAAATATTTTTAATTAGTTTGTAAAAATTCTTGTTTTATCATATTTTTTAAATCAATACTATTATTTTCTTCAATATTATTATTTTCTTCAACACTATTATTAAGTATTTCATTATTTGTATTTTCTAAATTAGTATTTACAAGTGTATTAGTGTATAATTGTTCTCTTTCTTCTAATAATGTTTTATTAACATCCATTGTATATGATTGTAATTTCAAAACAATATCTTTAATTTCTGTTATTTCTTGTGCAAATAGTTCAAATCTACTATTGAATTCATTAATAATATTGTTAAAGTCATTAACAGATACATTTTCGATAGTATTGAAACTATTTTTTTCTTGCATACTAGTATCATTATATGATACAGAAATCGGATTTTGTTTTGTTTCGCGCATAAATTTTTCCAATATAACTATACGGTTATCAATGACATTGATAACTTGTGGTAATGTAAGACCAGAAGGTTGTTGATTTTGAGTTACTGAAGAGGTAGTAGTAGATTTTGAATTATTACCAGATTGTGCAGCTGGTACATTTACTCTACGATTTATAGCGGCAGCATTTGATCTACTCATTATTCAATCTAATATAATATATTAAATGAAATCTCTAAATAATTATAAACAAAAATATATTAAATATATTATTGATATACTAATAATGACAGTATCTTTAATAAGTTACTCAAAATCAACGGACTTGGATAAAAGTATACAAGATCTAGTAGCGTATTGTGCTAGAGTATCCAATCCCGCAAATCAAAATAATACAGAGACAAATGAAAAATTAATAAGATATCTTATTAAAAACAATCATTGGTCACCATTAGAAATGGTAAGTATATGTTTAGAAATAGAAACAACACGTGATATTGCAAGGCAAATAATTAGACATCGTTCATTTTCGTTTCAAGAATTTTCACAACGTTATGCTGTAGCTGATTTAGGATTTGAGACAAGAGAAGCTAGACTACAAGATAAAAAAAACCGTCAGAATAGTATAGAAACAGATGATGAATCATTAGAACGAGAATGGGAAGAAGCACAAATAGTAGTAGGAGAATATGCATTGAATGCATATAATTGGGCTATTGAAAAAGGTATAGCAAAAGAACAAGCAAGAGCAGTATTACCAGAAGGAATGACAAAGACTAGAATGTATATGAATGGTACATTGCGTTCTTGGGTACATTACATTCAATTACGTTCTGATAATGGTACACAAAAAGAGCATAGAGAAATAGCAATAGAATGTGCAAAAGCTATAGAACCAATATTTCCAATGATTATGGAATATTTGATGTTGGATAATACAAAAACAATAAAAAATGAATAAAAATAATGAAATCTATAAAAAAATAAATATCTAATGGTTGTTTATAATGGAAATATTACACGAAACAACCGATGTACATAAAAAAACATTTTTTAATCATGTATTTTCTCAAACAGAAGAAGGAAAAGCAGAAATTTTGAATGTAGTCCAATATTCATTATTAGGTGTTGTACCTGTATTAATATTGAATAAGTTAATACAACGATTTATTCCAGAAGCAGATCCAGATAAATCTACTTTAGAACTTTTAGCCGAAATTTTCATACAATTAATAGTAATGTTCTGTGGTATTATTGTAATTCATAGAATCATAACATATATACCAACATATAGTGGTTTTAAATATGAAAGTTTGACACTTACTAATGTTATTTTAGCATTTTTGATAATTGTTCTCAGTATTCAAACAAAATTAGGTATAAAAGTAAATATTTTATTTGATAGAGCAAACGATTTATGGAACGGAACATCAAATGATTCTAAGGAAAACGTTAAAAGAGGTGTTCGCGTAAATAAACCAGTTTCAAGACATACGCCTAGTCAAGCTGACTATTTAGATAATAGCCAATCTCAAAGTAATATATTCCCTCCAGCACCTGTAGCAACAACACGTCAAAGTAATGGAATGGATTCATATGATATGATGATGGGTAGACCAACTGCGGATGTAGGTTCATTATTAGGTCCAATGGCTGCAAATAGTTTATTAGGTGGATCATTTGGATCATCTTTTTAATTTCATAAAAATAAATATATATTTATGAAAATTTTATTTATTCATATTAAAAATATCCATTGAATTTACTAATTCCATTTTACGTATTGATTTCTCAAAAGAATTTTCTGTTTGTAAATTCGCAAATAAATATTCTGTATTTGGACTGTCTTCTTTTTTTTTTATTTGTTTATATATTGAATTAATTTTATCTATTATTATTTGAATCAATTGTTTATTATTCATAACTTCAATATTTGACTGAACAGGCTCAGTCAAAAGGGCAACAGCAAAATAAAGTAAGTATCTGCGTTTTTTACAAGAAGCAGTAGTATATTTAATACAGAAAATATTAAAAATAGATTTCATTAATACATGAATATATTGATTATTTGTTAATCTAGAATAATGAAAAAGTATATCCCAAAGTATCCATATAGTATCATTTCTAAATTTTTTTTCTACATTTACAAATGGTCTAGCTTGACAAATAATATTTGTTTTTCTTTTTTTACATATTGCTTCGAAATCGATCGTCCATTCTATCCAATAACTTGCACCAACCATGCTTTTTTTATCATTTGAAATATTATATGCAAACTCATTCATAGCAATAAATAGTTCTTTTGGATCTTCTTTTTGAAAAATAGACTCAACATAATGAATATTAGGTGCTTTTAATCTTTCTGGCATTTGCGTCATATCAAACTCTTCTTCGCGATTTATTTTGATTGGTTCGAAACTATGTTTTTTATTTGATAACGTAATTGTACTTATTATTTCTGCAAATAGTTTTCTAATAGTTAGATTATTACGTAACTGAAGTTCATTCAAATATTGTCCTTGTGAAATTATATTACGGAATATTTCAAACCGTTTTTCTAAATATAGTACGATTTTTGGATTACCTAGATGTATATGTTTACCTACATAATGAAGAATAATTTCCCATAATTCCATGTAATGCCCTGCGCAAACCAATTCGGCGCTCCAATAACAAGCCGGTTCTAATTTACCTTTTTTCATGTTCTCTATAAGCTGTTTTCTAACATCCGATTTTTTATATTTTGAGAATGATATACCTTTTAATTGAGCAGGTGTTCGTATATCATTTATTTCACTATTATCATTTACTTTTGGTGTATTATCATCCATTTTAGATATAGAATATAATTATTATAATTTTATATTATAAATTTATATAAAGATTTTTACATATTTTTATTAATGATTCGCATTCGTATTTTTTCAAGTTTTGGAGATTCAACCAAGTGTAAAGATATATATGAAAGATTATGTGAAGCACCGTCGTTGTCAAACTATGGTCTAGACAAAGAAATATATATAACAAACAGCGATGATTATACCCATGTTCTCATTTTGAATACCGCAATGCCAGATATAAAACATATACCCAAACAAAATGTAGTAGGATTAGCTTTTGAACCACCTGTATTTTTAGGACTGACAGAAGAATTTGTTCAATATGCTATCAAATATATCGGAAAATATTTTATAGGTAATACTATGGGGTTACCAGAACCGTTTATTGAAGGTTTCTCCTATATGTGGCATAATCCACCATTGAAACAATTACCAATAAAAACAAAAATGATATCGATCATGGTTAGTGATAAAGCGGCACAGGAAGGGCATAAATATAGACACGAATTAGTTAAAAAAATTTTAAAAACAAACTTACCAATAGCTATTTATGGTCGGGGTTGTAGATATTATGAACATTTGAATGATCCACGTATTAGAGGTGAATTTGTAGAAGGTGAACCTTATAATGATTATAAGTATCATATTTGTATAGAAAATTGTCAAACAAATCATTATTTTAGTGAAAAAATAATGAATCCATTATTAGCAAATACTATACCTATTTATTTGGGTTGTCGTAATATCGATTCATATTTTCCGAATATGGTTATCAAATTATCCGGTAACATAGAGGAAGATATTTCAATGCTAAGACAATTAATAATTGATATAAAATTTGAAAAAACAACAGATATTGATATTGATATCGAAAAAGTAAAAAATACTATTTATTTATTACGAAATATAGATACTGTTTTTGCATAATGCATAAATAAAAAATATACACATATATAAATCAACTAATAATGACAGATTATGTTGTTTGTATTCCATCATATAAACGTTCTCAAATATGTAATGAAAAAACATTGAAAACATTGAAAAAAATGAATATTCCATCGAATAAAATATACGTTTATTTAGCAAATAAAGAAGAAGAGGACGAATATGAAAAGATCCTAGATAAAAAATTATATAATAAATTAGTCGTAGGAATAAAAGGTTTAGTTCCACAAAGACAGTTTATTATGGAACAATGGCCGGAAGAAAAACATATTGTATTTTTTGATGATGATGTCGCTAGTATTGATCTATCAATGTCAAAGATTTTTAAAGGTAAATCCCTAGATTTCTTTTTCAAATATGCATTCAAAGAGTGTAAAAAAATGAAATCATTCATGTGGGGAGTATATCCAGTATTCAATCCTTTTTTTCGTAAAGCACGTGATGAAATGAGTACTTGTTTAAATTATATAGTTGGTGCTTTTTATGGTATTTTGAATCGTCCCAATTTGAAATCTATACAATTGACATTGACAAAAGAAAATGGTCAAAAAGAGGATGTCGAGAGAACTATTAAATATTTTATAGAAGATGGTATTTTATTACGTTTTAATAAAATCGGGTTTGAAACAAAATATTATGGTAAATCGGGTGGATTAGGAACTTTTGAAGCTCGGTTAAAACCTATGTTAGAAGCATCGAAACTTTTAAAGAAAACTTATCCTGAGTATGGTGAAATTTCTACAAAAAAAAATGGTATGACGGAATTTCGTTTGAAGAAAATACTTGCGAGAACTGGTGGCGAAGAGGCCGTTTCAAAAAAATCCAATAAAACAAATAAAAAATATATCAAGAATGATAAAAATAAGACTGTTAAGAAGCGGTAGTTTTTAAATTATTGAATTAGTTATACTTTTAATTCAATTATTTTTATTATATTTAGATACTATTATTTCTACAATACAAGACCAAAACAATGCTGGCGCTATTGTTCCATTTTTACATACATACCACCCATCATATAAAGAGTGTTTCAATGAATTACCTTCTAAAAATTTATCAGTACTTGTTAAAAACGAAAACTTATTTTCTGAAACATTCAAAAAGCATGCTTTATACCAAAAATTATCATTATCAATACCTTTATATTTAATACCCCATACATATTCATAGTCATTTGGGTTCATTCCTTTATTATAAGTTCCTTTTGTTGTTTTTGTTGGAAAAAATATATTTTTGTTATAAAATTTTTCAAAAACTTGTTTATTTAAAATAGATAATTCATTATGCTTTAAATTCAATGATGGAACAGTTGGTAATTTTATTATATCTTCATATGTTAATCCACGGTAACTTGATTGGTAATTATTATGACTAAAAATTGATTGACGTCCTTTTATACCAGTAATTTTTAATGATAATTCATTGTTTTCTAAAAATCTGAATTCTAGAGCAGGATTATTATTCATTTTATATTTTGTATTCATAAATATAATATATTTTATAAAGCTTTCAATTTTTTACTCTAATAAAAAAACATTAAATTATTATGATTTATAATCATAATAATTTGTTCAATATTTCTTTCGTGTCCCATTACTATTGACATTTCGCATACTTTGCATAGTTTTTCTATGACATTCATAGAATTTCTTTGTTTTATTCATTGTTCTCAACCATACATTTTTTCTTAAATAACATACAATAGATAAACGTATCGCGTCCTTGTCTTCTTTTATCATTGGTAAATTTGCATGTGGTTGGTGAACATCCATAAATAATATATCACCATTTCTAACATCTATGCCTATTCCATATTGTGGGAAACAAGTTTCTGCACCACTGTATTTGCCTTGTTCAATTACAGCCAAATTACCAAACCCTTCATCATCGTCGCCTTTATCAGTATGTACCGATGTTTGATAATTAACATTTGTTGTTACTGTAGTAAAACTAGTTCCTGGTATTTTGAAATGTGTTTGTTTTGCTTTTTTGTATTGGTTTGCATATTGGTCAGGTGTAAGTTTTTTGTATAATTCATCGACTTCTTTTATAAGTGGTATTGTTTCTTTGTATTTTTCTGGATAATCCATATTGAAACGGCATTCACGAACATCTACTGCTGGTTTTTTAGATAATTTTTTGAAAATTATTTTCTGACTAGGTGACCAACGATCAAAATAACCGAATATATTCGACATTACTTTTGGATTTGTCCAAAGTGATCTATTTTTACTTCCAGTAGCATTGCCACGGTTTGAAGAAACGTTTTTGGCAAATTGTATAATGTTTTCATAGAATTTTTGAGTATTTGTATCAGTAAGAGCGTTTTTTCTAAATCTTAATAATAGTTTTCCTTCTTCTGTAAAAACATCCGCATCATGGTCAATAATATCTTTGATGTCATCGCGCTTTAATAATTTATTCATTTTTTTTTCCATTTTCGCATCATCAAAATCTTTTCCTACAGTATATATTGTAAGATTGCCTTTTTTTTCTTTTTTTAGAATTGTCATTTTATAGGTTATAATATAGTTAGAAATTTTGATACAATAAAAAATCCATAAATATTATTTTTATTGTAGATATATTATTCGGTAATAATACGTGGAACGACATTGATTGTTTGTAATTCTTGTGCCATCAACTTATAAGCATAAGGAATATCTACTAATGCGAAATCAGTTTTATTATCGCATGTTTTACATAAATGAATTGTAAAATCATTATATTTTTTATTACCTTCGTTGTATGCTGCAATCATACCACATTTCTTACAAACATATACACTATATTTATCAGATACATCATATAGACGTTCACGACAGAATCTGGATGCTCCATGTGCAATCATTACATCACGTTCCATTTCACCAATACGGAAACCACCATCACGACTTCTGCCTTCAGCTGGTTGTCTAGTAAGATTTACCATCGGCCCGATAGATCTACTATGTTGCTTATCATTCACCATATGTTTTAATCTTTGATAAAAGACTGGACCAATAAATATACTAGTTTCTAATTGTTCACCAGTCAAACCATTATACATGACTTCGTTACCATAGCTTTCATAACCTAATTTCAAAAGTTCGCTACAAATAGTTTTGATGTCTAGATTACCAAAACTAGTTCCATCGCCGAACATTCCTAATTCTAAAAGTACTTTACCCAATAGGGTTTCTTTCAATTGTGCAATAGTCATTCTGGATGGAATAGCATGAGGATTGATAATGATATCTGGTCTTAGTCCGTTCTTAGTAAACGGCATATCACATTCCTGAATAATATTACCACAAGTACCTTTTTGTCCATGGCGCGAAGAAAACTTGTCACCAAGGACTGGCTTTCTTAAAACGCGTACACGGACTTTGGCAAAATTATATCCATCACCATTTCTACCTGTATAGTTCTTATCAATATAGGTTTCTTCGGTTGTTCTGAATGTTTTACTTTGATCTTCATATTTTACGGTTTTTGTAGGATCATTACGATTTTCCTTTATAGGGATTGTCTTTGCAATAATAACATCGCGATTTTCAACCAATTCGTTTTCTGGAATAAAACCATTCGTATCTAGTTTATCATAATTACCAAATTTGATACCCTTGGTCTTGGTTGGGTCGGGTTTACAACGAATGATTTCATCACGAATGATGTTTTTGTCCTCGTCTTTTTCGGTATGATAAATTGTTGCTAAGAACAAGCCACGGTCTAATGATCCTTTGTTAACTAGGACACTATCCTCTTGATTATATCCGGTATGTGTCATAATAGCTACATGGATTTGTGTACCAGAAGGTATACGATTCAAATAAATCATATTCATGAGACGTGTGTCGACGAGGGGTCTACTTGGATAATTCAAAACATAGGCAGTTTTGTCCATTCTTTTATCGTAGTTTGTAGCGTAGACACCCATAGCTTGCTTTCCCATGGCGCATTGGTACGTGTTCCTCGGTGCTTGATTATGTTCCGGGAAAGGAATACAAGAAGCCAAAACACCGAAAATTGTACTAGGATGAATTTCGCAATGAGTATAATTGAAAATATGATTGACATCCTGTAAATAACCATGTTTGCATTTCATAGCAATCATAGCCAAGTTTTGTTCTTCTGGATCGATGTATTCGATGACTGATTCATCCAGTTTACAATTTGTTAGTAAATCATTCCATGATAATTCCTTTGATATTAATCTATCAATGACACCTCGATCTATAAGCGCGCGATTATTTTTGACTTTCAAAACTGGCCGAGTGAGTCTTCCACCATCATTACAAATACGTATTTCTAACATTTTGTAATCAAATATGATCGACGTGTAAATATTGATAATACCCTTGTATTTTTTGTCTTTCATATCACTGTAAAGTTCAATTGGCGTTTCTGTAATTCCTAACCAACAACCATTCACAAATACCTTGACTTTTTTGTAGAGATTTTCTGAATTAGTATCATTGACACTTACCAAAAATGGTTTAACGTATTCGTATAGTGAACTACTATTTGTAGGAATAGTAATATGTGCCATATAACTGATGTTCTTGACTACACCAATCGACTGGCCCTCTGGAGTTTCCGCAGGACATAAGAAGCCGAACGTCGTGTTATGTAATTTTCTAGGTGCAATCAATTCACCACTTTTTTCCAATGGTGTATTAATACGTCTAGAATGACTAAGACTAGCTACATAAGTCAACCTATTCAACACTTGTGCAACACCGACTTTACTACTATTTGATTGTTTAATACTAAAATCGCCAGTAGCTAATGCACGATTGATACCATTTTCAATCGTAGTAGATTTCATTATTTTATAAATATTCGTCATATTAACAATATTTTCATAATCCTCCTTTGAACGCCATGATCCAGTATTTATTTCACGAACAATTTGTTTCTGCATTTCTTTCACTAATTTATTGAAATAGTTTCTGAATAAATTATTAAGGAGTGTTCCAGTGAGTTCAATACGTTTATTGACATATGAATCACGGTCGTCTGGTGGTAAATGACCCAAACTAGTTTGGATGAGTTTTTTAGCCATATACCCTAATAAATATAATTTCTGTTGAAGCGTTTGGCAATGTGGAAAAAGGTCGCTATCTAAAACTTCTATGGTGAATTCGCGCTTTTTACGAATACCAGTTTCCTTATCCATATTTAGTGGAGTATATGCAACATAACTACTAATATGTTTAATAGCATCTTCTTGTATCATATATTTATTAGCATCAATCATAGATGCTTGTAAACATTTTAATAAATCTTCTTGATTTTCATCTTCAATATCTAATAATATATATTTTGCAATTTCTTTATCACTTAATACACCTAAAGCCCTATACAACACAAATAATTCTATAGGTTGTTTAATACGTGGAATTGAAACAAAAATACCATTACCAAAACCGTTATTTTTACTAGAAATCATCATTTCTATTTGTTTTGGCGAAATGCATTTAAAATCTGGAACAGATTTAATTTCAGCAAACCAATCCCATTTTGCAGTATTTTTGCCATCAAAACAATATACTCGATTTTCTGCTGCACGTTCTTGACCTAATACAGTTTTTTCAGATCCTTTTATAATAAAATAACCACCACAATCCATAGAACATTCACCTGTATATAAAGGATTAATATGTCCGTTTTGTTTCAAAACACAAATGGATGATTTCAACATAATTGGTAATTTACCTATATTTATTTTTGGTAACGTTTTTTCAATTGTTTTTGGTACATCCATATTTTCAGTATTACGGATCACATATTTTATATTAACATCTACAGTCATAGTTGAAGCATATGTAAAGTTACGTAACTTAGCTTCTTGTGGCAACATTATTTTGGTTGCTCCATTATTTTCATGTATTTGTGGCGGATATAGTTTGAAATTAGTAAATGATATGAATACTTCTAAAAAATATTTATCTTTTTCTATTACGAAATCATTTTCAGAGCGAATAGTGACAGGATTAAACATTTGTATTGTACGTAATATTTGATAATTTACAAAATGATTATATGATTCAATTTGATGACGAACTAATCGTTCGAGATGTTGACCTTCGAAATAAGATTCAATAATATGATATGGTTCTTCGATATATTTTCCCAAATGTTCTAATAGTTTTTTTTCATTATCTGACATTTTTTCATTATCTTCCAGTTGTTTCTTTATTTTTTCCTCGATTTCGATTGTTTCCTTTATGAATGTAGTTTCTACATTCGATACAACGGATTTTTTGGGTGCTTTTATTTTTAATTTCTGATCAGTTTTATTGGATTTTGTTTCGTAGCTCAACATTTTCGATTATATTTATAATCGATTGTTAATTATATTATAAATTCAATTTTTTAATTTGTTTTATTTATAAATATTTTTACGTATATATAATTATATTTATAAAACTAAGATAAATACATAATTATTTATATAGAAATGACTAATAAAAAATCAACTCGTTTTATTGATTTTTTAGATTCATATGATAAAAAAATGCAGTGTAATTATTTAGAATATACTATTTTGAATACTGCAATACAAAACAATATACATGAACAAAAACTAACAGATCCAAGTTTTTCAGGTAAACGTTACGAGTATAATTATACCATTAAAAAATGTAATATTGACATTTCAGATAATAGTTTTTATTCAATGCATAATTCATCTATATGGAATAAAACCAATGATAATTTTCATTTTTCTTTTTTTCCAAATCAGTATTCAATATGGCAAAAGGAACATGAAGCAAATATTATAGTTCCAACTAACGAAAAACCAAAAATAAAAACAAAAACACAATTGATTGATGCGTCAATCAATTGTTTGGATGATATTCTTTCTATCATAAAAAACAACGAATATCAAGATGATGTTGAATATAATATTGATTTGAAATCATTACATAATATAAAAGAAGAATTGATAGAATTGAATAATATGATTGGTATTCAAACTATGAAAAAATCTATTTTGGATCAATTAATATATTTTATTCAAGAATTACATTTAGGTAAAGAAAAAGAAACAAGTGATTTTAAACATACAGTTTTATATGGTCCACCTGGAACTGGTAAAACCGAAATCGCAAAAATAATAGGTAGGATGTATTCAAAATTAGGTATTTTGAAAAAAAATGTATTCAAAAAAGCCACACGAAGCGAATTAATAGCTGGTTATTTAGGACAAACATCGATAAAAACTAAAAAAATAATCGATGAATGTTTGGGAGGTGTTTTGTTTATTGATGAAGCATATTCTTTAGCGAGTGGTGATCGAGAAGATAGTTATTCGAAAGAATGTTTAGATACATTATGTGAAGCATTGAGTGATCATAAAAATGATCTAATGGTTATAATAGCTGGTTACGAAGATGACTTGAACGAGACATTTTTTAAGGTAAATAAAGGGTTAGAATCTCGATTTATTTGGCGTTTTACTATGGAAGAGTATTCATCAAAAGAATTGATGGAAATTTTTAAGAAAAAAATCAATGATATAGAATGGTCATTAGATTGTAAAGATGAAAAACAACTTCAAAAATGGTTTGAAGATAATAAAACATCTTTCAAACATTTTGGTCGTGATATGGAACTTTTGTTAACTTATGTAAAAATTGCACATGGAAGACGTATTTATATGAAAAACAAAGAATTACGTAAGATTATTAGTTTTGATGATATAAAAAATGGATATGATGTATTTATGAAAAATAAAAAAACGAAAAAAGAATGTATTTTTATGAATAGTATTTATATTTAGTTACAATTGTAATTTTTTATTTACAATTATAATATATAATGAAAAATATAATTTTGCCATCTTTGTTTTATAAGATTATAAAAAATAGAGATGCGTTTTATAAAAATAAAGAATATTTAACACTATTTGTTTATTTTGGATGTTTGTTTGTTTTAGATTATTCAGGTGTTATGGAGTTGTATGGGCAAAACTTCTGCAGAAGAGCAATAAATATGTATAGACGAATAGATCGTTTGTCTTATTATAAAAAACTAAAACCTTTTTGCGAGCCAGTAAAAAAAATGTTGACTAAAGAAGATGTACAGAAGTTACAAAGTATAAAAATACCTGAAGGTAACGATTTGTCCATATTGACGAGAAAAAATACAACAACACATCAGTGTTGTGAAAAATTTAGTGAAAATGAAAAGGCAATAATAACTGATATTAGCGAAAAGGTTAGGAAAGCTTATGAAAAAGAAATAGGAAAAAAATTGTATTATTTGAAAGTGAATAAGGCAACTATTTATGTATATCATGGAAAAAATTCACAACATTTATGGCACGTTGACCCTCAAAATCTTAGTGAAATATACAATGTAATAATATGTTTCAAAAAAGTAGGAGATATAAGCCCTTTACAATGTAAAGACGACAATAATGAAATTAAATCTATAAACTTCGAAGAAGGTGACGCGGCTATATTTAACGGTGGCACTACAATTCATCAGGTTCCTCCAAACGCTGATGATAATTCAGAAAGAACAGTTTTGTCTATTGCTTTTACAAGTGATATTAAGTTAAACAAAGACGATAATTATGCTAATAATATGTGTACATACACAGAGGGAGGAAATAATTATTTTAATATTTTTAAATTAGTATTAATGGTCTTTTTTATTAATCTTATTATTACCCAAATTTCTGGGATTAATTGTTTATCGTATAAATTTTTAATTATATTTTTCATATTTGTATTAATTATAGTCAAATATGTGCCGTTGTATTTAGATATTGGACTTGGTTCTGGGAGGTCATCATCTATGACTAGTAATTTAGTTATATTATTTGCATTTATCGTTTCAACGTTTTCAATAAAGGGTGCAATTTTATTTTTTAGTTATTTTGCATTAAGTGATGTGTTTTTTATAAGTTCTTGGGTTGAATATGATTGATTTGATATTTACCATTAATTTAAAAATAATATATAAAACATCTTTACAAATTATTTTGTGTTGATTTTATTAATTTTACTGTATTTGTCGATTGTTTTATTGGTCAAGATATAAATTATTTGGAATCCGATAATTATTATCAAGAAAACCCTAATTGTTGTTTAGAAAATAATTTTTATAATTTTCTACTAATTTAGGAATTTATAGATATTGTAATAATTTTCTTTTCAATGTATGTAGATATAGTATACAATATATTCAATAAATCAAAATGAGTGATAAAAAAACTTTAACAATAAATCCAGAACTATTTTCATTTTCCAATAATACAACTAGAAAAAAACGCGCAAAAAATACTAGCGAAATCAAAATAAAAACAAACGCAGCAAAAAAGAAAGATGATACCCTTAAAAAAAGATCTATTTTAAAAATGATACGTCAACATCAAGAAGATCGATATAAAAAATTATTTGAAGATAATAAAACCACTAAAACCACGCCAGTTGATAATAATTTTAATAAAGAATTTCAAGAAGCAAAAGCATTTTTAGAGAACTTGACAGAAAAAAATAAAGTGGAACAAAATTTAAAAAATCATACTCTGAAAAATTATCCAAACAACAACCCCACTTCTATGTTATTTTCACCAAGCTTAGATACATTAGCACCATTGAATGATATTATTACTACAAATATTACTAATGTTCCTTCTATGAAATTGAATATATTACAACCGCCACAATATGGTTGTTTGAAAAATGGTACGTTACCTACCTATAGAAATTATATGAATCAAACAAGAAAAAATATTCAACAACCTATTATCACTATTGGTGGTAACATGAATAATATGAATACGCATAACAATGGTTCAATTCCTGTAATTGTTAACGCGAATAATGAAACAAATAATACTATTAATCAAATCGGCGGCAATAATTCACAACATGTAGAAAATAAGATAAATGAAGCAATAGATCGCGTTAAACAAATGAATCAGACTGCTATTAAATTACAAGAAATGAAAAAAAAGATGAAACCTAAAAAGATGAAACAAAAAAAAACAAAACGACGTACATATAAAATTGGTAAATCAAAAGTATTACCGAAAGTCTCTGTGTTAGTATCTAATAAAACTATACGTAATAATATTAGTACAAAAAAACAATTATTAAAACAAGTACCTATTCAAGAAGTAAAATCATATCTTATGAAAAGAGGCTTTATAAAAGTTGGGTCAACTACACCAAGTGATGTTTTACGTAAAATGTACGAAAGTGCAGTTATGATATGTGGAGAAGTTCAAAATCATAATCCAGAAAATCTTTTATATAATTATTTTAATGGAGGTGATACATAAATATTATAGAATATTGTACATACTATAACAAAACATATGACATTTACAAATATATTGATATATGAATTCTCTTTTGGTTTTTTTGTAATAGTAATAATATATTTTGGTAAAATAATGTCATCATTTTTTTTGATGTTTGAATCAATATTGATATCTATTTCTATAAATTGACCATAATCTTCCATATCATTCGTCATTGGTTCTTTATATATATATATATATTATATAAATAATTTATATACATTTACTATTGAAAATATATTTTTTGTAATTACACTTGTAATTTGCAGTCAATTTTTTATTATTTAGACAAAATCTTTATATTATATATAATGAAAAAAGATTTTAATGTTCATTCTGATGTAATATTTAATAAATATTCACATCATTTAACGAACTATGTTAACCAACCACATTTATCTGATAACGAAATTGAAAATGTTATAGATGATATAAATTTTGTATTAAATATAGGTCTTCCTGTATATATAAATATATATACTAATAATGATGGTACTACATTTGCTAATGATAGTAAAGGTAATCTAATAACTAATAGAGAAGTTGTTACAATTGTTCATGTAAGACCTTATGAAAATATAATTAATGGGATTGTAAATAATGTCAATGGATATACTTCCTATTTATTTGATGATAATAGTACATTTCGAGTATATGATACAGACCAAAGTTTTTATTATTATATCAATGGGGTTGTTCCAAATGATATAAAATTATTAATATAGTGTTGTATTTACAAAAATACAGTTATAATCCAGTTACTGCATAATATGATAACAAAAAATATTTTAGCTAATTATATATAATGAATATTGTATATAATTTATTACAACATTTTTTTTATGAAGAATATGTGAATACGGTTTTAATGATTATTACAAGTTTTATTATCAATATTATTCAAACAAATGGTATTTCATATTTGACTGCCAAAATAATAGACTTCATTCATAAAAACAAAAAAATATTAGTTTATGATTTTTTCAAGTATTTTGTATTAATATCAATAGCATATATATTATTGTATAATTATTATAAATATTTTCAAAATAAGCTTTTGACAAAACTCCGTCAATGGATGCGACATCAACTTGTCAAAGCTATGTTGATAGTAAATAATGAAAATTTCAGTGAAATCAATTTTACAAAATTGAATTCTCCTATTAATCGTATTTCATCAGTTTGTTTTATGGTGTTTAATGATGCAATTACTTATTTGTTGCCAAACATATCATTTTTAATAATAATTTCATCTTATTTTTTATTGAAAAATACTATATTTGGTATTTCTTTTATTATTGGTAATATATTATTATTGATTTATTTATATTTGAATTGGGAAAATATGTTAGTATACAACGAAGATTATGAAAAACATGTTAACGACACAGAATCCTATTTGCAAGAAATATTAAATAATATTGATAAAATTATTTATAGAGGACAAACACTTAATGAAATAGAAGTTTTTTCGGATAAAACGAATAAGAGCATAAACAAAGCATTTGATTTTTATTCAATAACGAGTTTTCATGGAACCGTGATGAACTGTATTGTTTTTATTATTATATTTCTATCTATTGGTTACTTGATTTACTTATATTTCGATAAAAAGATTGATTTTACTATTTTTGTAGCATTTTTTACTATTATATTGCTTTATAGAGATAAAATGATAACTATAATACAGCAAATACCAGATTTTATAGAATTTTTGGGAAGATCTGATTCTGTTCTCGTACATTTCAAAAATATGGAAAAATCTTATGATATATTGAAACAAAATGAAAAACAATACAAAAAGGTAAATTTAGAATTCAATAAAATATATTTTGAAAATGTATCATTTGGTTATCAATCAAGTGATAAATTATTGTTTGAAAATTTGAATTTATCATTAGATATTGATAATAAAATTATAGGTATGGTAGGATTATCTGGTAGAGGTAAGTCAACTTTCATGAAACTGGTTCTTAAATTATATAAACCTAAAAATGGTAATATTTATATAGATGGTCAAAACGTAGATAATATTGATCCTGATTATATTCGTAATAATATTACTTATGTAAATCAAAATTCAAAATTATTTGATAAAAAAGTAATAGATAATATGTTATATGGTTGTCTCGATATTCATACATGTAACACATATTTGAAGAAAATAATGCAATATAAAAAAATAAATGAGTTATATAAAAATGTTGATATTTATAATCAACGTTCTGGTGCTTTGGGTGAAAATTTATCAGGTGGTCAGCGACAGATTATTAATATTATTGGTGGACTCATCAATCCATCGAAAATATTGATATTGGATGAACCAACGAATGCTCTTGATCCAGAATTAAAGAGCGAGCTTTTAGAATTGATACGTGATTTCAAGAAATATAAAAAAAGTATAATAATTATAACGCATGATAGGGATGTACATAATTTATTTGATGAGGTTATTAAAATATAATAATTTGATAATAGTATTATATTTTATTGTTCATATATATTTTGAATTTCAGAAACCTTCAATACTATGGTATGTTTATTTGCGTCTAAAACAAAGTGTAATCCTTCATTTTTATTCCTCCCAACGAATTTTGCTAAAATATCACCTTTTTTTGTTGTTATTTTATATGTATTATTAATAACTAATGCAGATTCTTCAATTTGGTTTGCGTATTTATCCATTATATATTATATAAATATATTTAAAGTATACAAAATATATTTATTAATGAACGATTTTTTTATATTATACGAAAAAATAAAAGCAAATACAATTGATAATAATATGATGCACCAATTTATAAATAAAGGTATGGAGATTTATGAGATGACTAATGATATATCTATAAAAGAAAGTGTTTTATCTAAACTTATTGAAATTTATCCTAATGAACCTGCATTTTATTATTATATGGGGTATTCTTTAAAAAAAATAAATCCATCTAAAGCATTATTTTTTTTACAAAAATCTTATGAAATAAATCCATATAATATTGAAAATTTGATAGATTATTGTGATTTATTACATGAATTTGGTAATTCTAGAAAAGTACTTGAGTTGAATGAAAAAATTCCTTTCGGTGATTATCTAAAAGATGTTCGTTTATTAACTGTTTTTGTAAATTGTAAATATAAGGAATATTATTTTAAAGATTTATTGAAATATTTATTATATATTATTAAAGAAAAATCTAAAACACCAGCAATTATATATAATGATAAAGAATGGAAATTTTCTAACTATTTGAATGCTGGTCATATATATAGTTTTTTAAGTGATCATGATAATTCAAAAATATATACTGAAAAAGCATTTGATTTGTGTAAAAAATATAAATTGGATAAAAAAATAATATTTAATGGATTATCTAATTTATTAGCTCTGGAAGATTATACTTATCATAATCAAAATAATCATTACACAAAATGTTTACAAATAAATGACTTATATCCAAATAAAAAACAATATAGTTTTTATACAAATCATGATAAAATCCGAATAGGCTATATTTCCAGTGATTTTTCAAGCCATGCGGTTTCTAATTTTATTCTACCTATTTTAAAAAATCATAATCGAGAACATTTTGAAATTCATATATTTTATAATCAAAAAAATATTTGGGAGAAATATTCGGATTTGAATCTACATACATATAGTATTTTTAATTTATCAACGGAACAAGCAGCTGATTTAATAAATAGTTTTGAAATTGATATTCTATTTGATTTGAATGGTTATACTGAAAATAGTAGATTAGATATATTTTCATTAAATCCATCGCCTATACAAATTTCTTTTTTGGGTTATCCTAATACAACTGGATTGGATGCAATTCAATATAGAATAACTGATAAAATCGCAGATAACAATGATTCATTACAGAAATATTCAGAAAAACTAATAAAAATGCCGAAATGTTTTTTACTTTATGATTCTATTAATCAAGATGTGCCTATTATTCCTAGGAAAACTAAAGATACTATTATATTGGGTTCTCTAAATAATGAAAAAAAAAATTCGAAAGAATTATTAGAAACATGGAAAAAAATATTAGAAGTATGTCCAAACACAAAACTTTTGATAAAATTAGTCGCGTATGATGATTTAATAGAAAGACAATCATATTATATGAATAAATTAAATGTTAGCAAAGATCGTCTTATAATGATTACCAAAGTCGATAACGATGGATATAATAAATTATTTTCTATGGTAGATATTTTGTTAGATACATTTCCATATAGTGGAACTACAACTACTTGTAATGCTTTGTATAATTCTATTCCAGTTGTAACCATGTTTAATAAGGATTATCACGCACATAATGTAAGTAGTTCTTTATTGATAAATGCAGGACTTGATGAATTAGTATGTGATGATATAAATCAATATATAAATGTAGTAAAATACCTTACGATAAACCCCTTGAAAATCGATGAATATAAAAAAATGATTGGTGAAAAATTCAAAAAATCTATGAATGTTCATGAATATATGGTGTCTTATGAAAACATTTTGAAAAACTTGTACAATAATATAAGAAATGATATTTTGGATGATAATGTTATTGAGATATGTATTTAAAAAATTCTTACATGTTTAGCTCGTTTATATATTTTATAAAAATATATAAATAGTTTTTCATAATATAATCTATGTCAAAATCAAAAAAAACATCCGTATCAAAAGATCCAGAAACTGGTATATACTATGAATATTTCAATCAAACAAAAACATATCAAAATCAATATGGTTTGAAAACCGTTATTCTTATGCAAGTAGGCGCTTTTTTTGAAGTATATGGAATAAAAACTATTGATAACAATATAACAGAAAGCATCATAGAAGACTTCTCGTATGTGTGTCAACTTAATATCTCTGAAAAAAAAATATCATACGGCGGTGGTCAAATTGTAATGGCGGGGTTTCGTGATTTTACACTGGAAAAATACCTGTCTATATTAACTGAAAATGGGTTTACAGTTCCAGTCTTTGTTCAAGAAAAAAATGGAAAAGAAGTAATACGTAAATTGAATAAAGTTTATTCGTCTGGTACATTTATATCATGTGATATTGATAGTTCTCCAAGAATTACAAATTATATAATGTGTATTTGGTTAGAAACATTTAAACAATTATCAAATGGTTCTCGTGATATAATAGTATATGGTGTTTCTGTTATTAATATTTTTACAGGCAAATCATCTATGTTTCAACACGAAGCTAGCTTTTACATGAACATGACTACTTTCGATGAATTAGAACGATATATATCTATATATTGTCCTAGTGAAGTTATAATAATAAGTCCATTTGAATATAAAGATATTAAATCAATTATTCAAATGACTGGTATTCAATCTCAAATGATTCATTTGATAAATACAAAAAACGTAGATAATAAAACGGAAATAGAAAAGGTTCAGCGTTGTTCAAATCAAAAGTACACTAAACAGATATTAACTAATTTTTTTGGCGAAGAATCATATGATTTGTGTAGTGAATTTCAAACATATAATATGGCAACACAATCATTTTGTTATTTATTGAACTTTGTTCAAGAACATAACTCACAATTAGTTCATAAAATCGCTATTCCTGAATTCAATAATACATCGACTAGGATGATATTAGCAAATCATACACTTTCCCAATTGAATATTATTAATGATATGAATTCTGGATCAAAAAATGGACAATTTTCATGTGTTTTATCATTTTTGAATAAATGTTGTTCTTCTATGGGAAAACGTAAGTTTCAATATCAATTATTGAATCCAAATTTTGATGAAAATTGGCTTACCATGGAATATAAAATGATCGATGTATTTATAAATAATTATTATTTGGTTGATGTTTTTCGTAAACAACTTGTTCAAATACGTGATATTGAAAAAATTTGTAGACAAATCGTTATAAAAAAAATATTTCCATCGTCGATTGCATATTTATATAAAAGTATCGAGAACATTAAACAAATAAATAATTGTTTGTTTGAATTACCGAATGTTTCTGAGTATTTATGTAACGACTTCGAGAACATGTATAAAAAAGACCCATATTATATCAATAATTCGTGTGATAATTTGGTTGAATTCATTGATAAAAACCTAATTATTGATTTATGTAAAAATATTTCTTCCATGACTAATTTTGATGTAAATATAATTCAATCTGGTATTTCTTCCGAATTAGATGAAGTTATTACCAAATACAATGAAAATCAAGACAAATTTAATAAAATTAGACAATATTTCAATGGGTTGATACAAACCCAAGAGAACTCTCCGGATACAGATTATGTAAAAATTCATGAAACTGAAAAATCTGGCGTATGTTTACAAATTACTTCGAAACGTTCTCAATTATTGAAAAAAGGAATTGAATCTGAATTATCTGGAAAAAAAAAATACGGTAATATAGAAAAAGGATGCGTTATTATTGATGATACTTTGAAAATTCCATTAAAAGAAGTAAAATTTGTGAAACCATCATCAAGTTCAGTCGATATTTCATTTACAGAATTAGATACAATATGTAAGAATTTATTGAATTATAAAGATACAATGAATACACTGATTGGAAAGGTATATATTGATATTTTGGGTAATTTAGAACAACATTTTTATACTGAATTGGAGAACCTTGCATCTTTTGTTTCAAAAGTCGATGTTTTACAATCAAAAACATATATTGCAAAAAATTATAATTACTGTTGTCCAACCATTCAACATGCGGATAAATCGTTCGTTGATGCCCGTGATATTCGTCATTGTTTAATTGAACATATTCAACAAAACGAATTATATGTAACAAATGATATTTGTTTGGGTAGAACCGACGATTTATCAAAGGATGGTATTTTATTATATGGTACAAATGCTGTTGGTAAAACTAGTTTTATACGCGCATTAGGTGTAGCCATTATTATGGCACAATCCGGTATGTATGTTCCATGTTCTCAATTTATATATAAACCATATACTGCAATTTTTTCTAGAATATTAGGAAATGATAATTTATTTAAAGGGCTCTCTACATTTGCAGTAGAAATGAGTGAATTACGTATCATTTTGAAGATGGCGGATGAAAATAGTTTGATATTAGGTGATGAATTATGTTCAGGAACAGAAACTGAAAGTGCATTGAGTATTTTTGTAGCAGGTCTTATTAATTTGAATGAAAAGCGGTCTTCTTATATTTTTGCAACCCACTTTCATGAAATAGTTAATTATGTTGAAATTCGAGAACTTTCAAAACTAGTTATGAAACACATGTCTGTTTTTTATGATAGAGAAAATGATTGTTTGGTATATGATCGTAAATTAAAAGACGGTTCGGGACCACGTATTTATGGTTTAGAAGTTTGTAAATCGCTATATTTAGACAAAGACTTTTTAGATTTAGCATATTCGATACGAAATAAATACTATCCTGATTCCCGAGGTGAATTATCAAACCCACATAGCGTTTATAATACAGATAAAATAAGGGGGTTATGTGAATTATGTGGTGAAAAAATGGGAGAGGAAACACATCATTTAAGTCCACAGAAAGATGCGGACGTAAATGGATATATTGGGACATTTCACAAAAACCATAAAGCTAATTTAGTATCTGTTTGTGAAAAATGTCATGATAAAATACATTCTGATAAAAAAACATTAGTAAAGAAAAAAACAACTAAGGGGTTTGTATTGAAAGATTATTGACAATTGCCGTAACATTTACCTTGAAAATAATAAAAATCGCGATTTGGAACAAATATATCACTATAATTTGATTTTAATGAAGGACCGCCTTCATTACCACTTACACATTTAGATCCGCCTAATAAAACACAACAAGATGTAGATGCACAAACATTTCCATTTAGTTTTTGACAAGCTTCTTCTAATAATAATGGTTGATCTTTGTATTGATTACATATACCACCTAAAACATAGGGAGGATTGATTATATTACTAATTGTTGAAAGTCCGGTTGTTTTACTTAAATATACACTATCTTCATAATTAGGAACATAAGTTGATGAGCCGAATTGAAAATAACCAGGTTGAAAATATAACGTACTACCTTGAACACTAGAACCTGGTAATATAACTACATTTCCTGTTTGATCACGAACATATATATCTCCGTTTTTGAATTCTGTATAATCTGAATCCTCTTTTATTTGTTCTTCACTAGCATGATATTGAGGAAAATTGTCAGGATTACTATTGTATTTTACATCATTATTACTTGTAATATAGTTATTGTTATTATCTAAATAAATTAAATTACCAGCTCGATCTAATTCTGCATAACCAGATGTTGTCAATTTTAATTTTGGTGTTACCGATTCAACTAAACCGTTATATTTTACACTATCTATTATAAATGTATTATTAGAATATCTATCGCGAACAACTGCGTCATAAGCATCTTTTAATAAATCGCCCTTATTTTGCTTATTATCATTCAAATATGTGTTATCTTCATTATTATATAATGCAAATCCATTTGCATCTAATGCAATATTTGGTATAACTCTAGAAACTATACCTTTATTATCGACCATAGAAACTTGTGGAATAACAATACTTGCTCTATCTTTATATTTGACTTGACTACCATTTCTATCTTTTAATAAATCACCTATATTTTGTTTATTTAACTGATCTAATCCTTCTTTTGATATGTTATTATTATTAAAAATAAACATTCCAACTCCTAAACTTATAAAAATCATCGATATCAAAATAATATAAATTATAGTAATTTTATTCATTTTGTTTTATATATTCTTAGAAATATTTGTAAATAAAAAATTGAAAAAGATATTATATAAAGAATATCATTATAAATATATAAAATGATTATTCCAATTAGATGTTTTACTTGCGGTAACGTTCTTGCCGATAAATATCGTTATTATCAAAATGAAGTTCGACGTATAAAGCTTTCACAAGGTATAAAACCGGATAAAGTAATTTATTTAACTGCAGAAAAAGTTGAAAAAACTGCTGAAGGAACAGTTTTAGACACTTTAGGATTAAAAAATGTTTGTTGTAGAAGACATATGTTAACTCATGTTGATATTGAATAAAAAACAACAAAAATATATACTTTTTTTATCATAATAGTATATAATGGCAAAACATAGAAAATCTAATAAATATACAAAAAAATCTAAAAAAAATATGCATTCAAAAAAATCACATCGTGGTGGTTGTGGATGCAGAAAAAATGCGGGTTATTTATCAATAATGCAAGGAGGATATGGATCTTCTAATTTATCGTCATTAGATTCTAGACATTATTATAATTTAACAAACCCAAATGATTTGCCTGCACCAATTTCAAGTAGAAATACTATTATGGGAGGTAAAAAAACAAAAAAAATGCGTGGTGGTAATATATTACCAAATTGGCTAACAAATCATCCTTTTGGTAATAATTCATTAATATATACAGGTGATACAGCGGGAGCATTTTTAGGAAGTAATGTTTATAATGGAATTTCTAATTCATCAAATTCAATTACTAATGGACCATTATTGAATCCAAATCGCACTAGTATTATTTAATTTTTTATAAAAATATATGTATATTTATATATAAAATGACAGTCGCTGGACTAAGAAATTTGTGTACCCCTTCTTATGTTTATTTAGTTTTTTCTATAATTTTTATATTAGTTACTTTATTACAAAATTATAATTATTCAGAAACATATTGTTTAGGATCATATAGTTGTAGTGTTCCTAGTACTATGATGATTTTTATAATAAAAATATTATATGTTTTATTTTGGACTTGGGTTCTTAATTTGATTTGTAGAGCAGGTGCACCAACATTTGCTTGGTTATTAGTTTTATTCCCTATTATTTTAATGTTTTTATTGATAGTTATGTATATGATTGCTAACAAAGTTAGATAATGATAATATATATTGAATATAAACAATATATATTATATAATAAATGGAAAAACAACTCTGGAAAAAAATTCCAGTGGATATATTTATTAATCATATAATGCCTTTTGTTTATAAAAAACAAGATACTATTCTTTTGAACGATATTCGTAATTTTTATCCGGACTATCGGATGATAATAAATTATTATTTTTTTGATCTAAATGAACAGTGTTTACTAGTAGATTTGGTTTCATTTTGTACCAATTATTTATGTAATGATTCATTGATTAATATATCAAAAATGTCATTTATAAATTTTTTGGAGCGTAATATAATATTCAGGAAGATGTCTTTAGGTAAAAAATTTGAATACATTAAATCAAAATTTTATTTTAATATACATACAAATACCGAAATGAAAATTAAATTTTTATTTACATTGTTAACTCCCTCCGAACGAGCGAGGTTTATAAATCAATATATTATTATATATGAATAAAAAATTGAATCATAATAATATTTGCATAAAATATATAAAAATATAATATTTGTATTATAAAGATGAATCCTCAATTATCAAATATATCAGAAGATGGTGATGTTTATACATTTACATTAAGTGGTTTAAATGTAAGTTTAGCTAATGCTATACGTAGAACTATTTTATCTGATATTAAAACATTAGCTTTTTATACAGAAAATTATAAAGATAATCAATGTACTATTGATATCAATACGACGCGTCTTCATAATGAAATTTTAAAACACCGTTTAAGTTGTATTCCTATTCATGAACCAGATCTAAGTGTTTTACCAGGAAATTATGTTTTAGAATTGGATATACAAAATGAAACTGAAAATATGATGATAGTTACTACTGAACATTTCAAAATACGTAATAAAACAAATAGTAATTATTTGACAGAAACAGAACAACATCGTATTTTCCCACCAAATCCTATTACTAATCAATATATTGATTTTGTAAGACTTCGACCAAAAATTAGCGATTCGATACCAGGTGAATATATCAAACTAACAGCTGATTTTTCCGTTCATACTGCTCGTGAAAATAGTACATTTAATGTTGTTTCTAAATGCGCATATGGTAATACAATTGATGTTGCAAAAGCAAATGGTGTATGGGATGATCATAAACAAAAATTAATTGAAGATGGCATGACCAAGGAAGAAATAGAAATGCAAGAAAGTAATTTCAGGGTTCTCGATATGCAGAGACATTTTGTTACAGATAGTTTTGATTTTGTAGTTCAAACTATCGGTGTTTTTGAAAATAAAGATATCGTAAAAAAAGCATGTATTGTTTTACAAAATAAATTAGTAGATCTTGTTAAAAATATTGATTCGGATACTATTCCAATTTTGAATAGTGAAACTACCATCGATTTCTGTTTTGATATTATTTTAGAAAATGAAGATTATACTATTGGTAAGGTTTTGGAATATATATTGTATGAAAAATATTACGTCAATGAAAAATTATTTACTTTTTGTGGATTCAAAAAGTTCCATCCTCATAATGACGATAGTACATTGAGGGTAGCGTATGAAAAAAATGCTGACAAAAGAATGGTTGCTCAACATTTGAGAATTGCTTGTATTGAAGCCAGTCAAGTTTTTGAAAAAATATATAAGATGTTTTAGAATTGTTTTTGAATAATTATCAAATATAAACAAGTTGATAATTATATTTTTTTATTAAAGATTTTCAAAAAAACTATTATAATATTGTTCTCCTTGAAAAGGATTTTTGAATCCTTTCTTGAAATTTTCTTTTAAGTTTTCTTTGAATTTTTCTTTTCCTTCATCATCTAAAGTTGCCAGATATGTTTTGATTTTCTCGATTTTTTCATATCTTTCTTGTAGCATGATTCTATCTGACTCTGATCTAATTGCAATTTCTTCGCGTATATTTATGTTGTTTTGTGCGACGATTTCTTCTAATTCTCTTTTTCTTAATTTTTCTACACATCTAATGCGTTGTCCAATTCTATGAAAGTGGAAATTGATTGCCCCTATCATATCAAGTTTAGTGAATTTTTCAGACATTTTGATTTATATAATATGACGCCTATTTTTTAAATTATTTTTTATAATATATCTAATAATATTATAAAAAATGACTAATATACCAGAAAATTATACATTCAAAAATGGCGTATTGAGACCAGACTTTATATTTTCATATTGGATATTTGTTTGGGTTTTGATCTATTTTATTTCAAATATATTATTAAATAAAAACATTATTCCTTCTCCATTATTAGCAATATATATTGGATTCTTTGTAAGTTTGTATGGACTTTCTTATTTAGTATCTACAATTTCTAATAATTCAATATTAATGAAGTTTCTTCTAATGTTGATTTTAATAAAAACTATTCCATTATTGATAACTATTTATTTGAGTGGCACTTATAAAATCAACTGGAATTATGATTTGAAAAAAATATTGATATTATTGCTTTTTTATTTTGTTTATTTAGTTTGTTGGAATGTAAATGTGTTCGATGTTTATAATTATGAAGGTATATCGATTATCAATAATGATAACAAAACACCATTTTTTTATATATTGTCAAAGATATACCCAGTGGTTTAGTTATTATAAAAAATTGAAAACGATATTTGAACATCATTTAATACAATACTGTTTATACGATGGCAACTGACACATTAAACGCATTTCAAAATTGGCAACAATATTTACAACAAGCAGATTTTGAATATCTAATTCAATATATAGAAAACATAAAAAACGGAATACCAAATCATGAAATGATAATTTTACTTGGACCAGGTTGTAATGGTAAATCAACTCTTATTGAAGAGATCCAAACACACTTGGGTGATCAATTATTTGAATTTCATGATGTTCGTGAATTGATTTATGAAGAAAATATTAAACCCTTGATATTCTTGCAAGAAGGAATTCTCCTCAATACAAACCGAAATTATAGAAGAATCAAGAATTTTCCTAATGCAGTTATTAATTTTATTAATTATGGTGTTTCATTTATTATTGAAGCAAATCATTTAGATACAATAAATACAAAAATCCTCGAACATTCCAGAATTATTGAGATGACCCATATATTTACGCCAAATGCTCAATATATACACTAGCAACCACAAAAATACCAATATAGTTTAGAATAAAAAATTGAATAATGAAAATATTTATTTTTTTTGTTTTATTCAATAAGATGTTTGCTTTGAATTTCATAAAACAAAAAGTATGTGCATGTGGTCGTTTCAAAAAATGTTTTTCACCATCTGAAAAGGCATGTTTTACAGATAAAAAAATACAGAAACAAATTGACGCCAATTATGATTACCTAAAAGACATCGAATACAAAGATACGATTGGGTTTGTTCCACCTATATTAGTAGGAAAGGTTATCAAAGTATATGATGGCGACACAATTACGATAGCATCGAAATTACTTAATACTGATAATCCGATTTATAGATTCTCTGTTCGTTTAAATGGTATCGATTCTGCAGAAATAAAAGGGAAAACTGCGAATGAAAAACGACTGGCATTTGAAGCCCGTGATAGACTACATGAACTTATTTATGGTAAAATGATCCATTTAAAAAATATTTCTACTGAAAAATATGGACGTATTTTAGCAGATGTATATTTGGATGATTTACACGTGAATCAATGGATGTTAGATAACGGTCTAGCAGCCCCTTATGACGGTGGAACTAAAAATAGACCGGTTGAATGGGACACAAATTAGTGTGTTTATATCATTTCCAAATAATATTCAAAAAAATTGAAATAAATATTATTTTTTAATTCATGCAAGACAAGATGGAAAAACGTATCAATAAAAAGATCGAGACTTATGTAACCGCACTCAAAGAATCGGTACATAAAAAAATAACAGAACTCTCTTTCACTGAAAAAGATAAAACCAGTGAATTGATAGAATATATATATGAATACCAACGTTTGACTATACAAAAAGAAGATCTTATCAAAAGAAAACGCATTAAAAATTCTATACCCAATCTGAATCGCTGTATTGCAAAACGTGCAAATGATGAACAATGTACACGTCGTAGAAAAGAAGGTTGTGAATATTGCGGAACTCATGTAAAAGGTACTCCTCATGGTGTTATTAATTCCAATGCCACAAATGAAATAGTATCTCATAAAGTAGAAGTATTTGCAGAAGAAATATTTGGAATTGTCTATTATATTGACAAGCAAAACAATGTTTATAAAACAGAGGATATTTTAGAGGGAAAAGAAAATCCAAAAATAATAGCAAAATGTTTGAAACAAAATGGAATATTAACTATACCCGAATTAGGTTTAGTGTGATTACTTTTCTTTGGTAATTTTACGAACAATTGTTTCGTGTACGACTTCTTCTCTATTATCTCTAATAAATTCATTTAATTCTGATGCTTTCAACATATCACCTTTGAAATAATCTGATAAAACATTCATCAATATTTTCTGTGTAATTGGTTTTTTTATATTTTTTTTAGCATAGCATATTTGGCCATCATTGATATCAAAAACATCGATCTCATTTTTTTTCATTATTTCCATTAAAACTTTCGAAATATTTTTTTTATCATCTTTTCTTTGTTTTTCCTCTTTTTGTAATTTACGAATATCATTATCTAACCGAACCCATTCTTTTATAGTTTTTATTAAATATTCTTTAGTATCCATCTTTTAATATATAAATATATATTTTTATGTTTTTATTTAAATAATAAATTTAGGATTTATTTATTAGTATATATTAATATGCAATTTGTTAATAGCAGACCTAACCATAATTATAATAATAATACACTTATAATGCCTTATACAGTTTATTATAAAAAACCAGTACAAAATAATGTTCAGAATGTTAGTAAAACTACTTCAGATTCGTCTGGATTTAACAATGAAAAGAAAATGAAATGGGGTGAACCAACGTGGTTTTTATTTCATACACTAGCAGAAAAAGTAAAAGAAGAACACTTTCATTCTATTCGATATGAATTATTAAATACTATCGTTATTATTTGTAAAAATCTTCCATGCCCTGATTGTGCAAATCATGCATCTGAATATATAAAAAAAATAGATTTTAATTCTATTAAAACAAAAGAAGATTTAAAACTATTGTTTTTTCAATTTCATAATATTATAAATAAAAAAAAAAAATATCCATTATTTTCTATTGATGAATTAGATTTGAAATATTCTAATGCTAATCTTATTAATATTATACAATTATTTATGTTTCATTTTCAAGATAAACATCATAGTATACGTATGTTAGCTAATGATTTATATCGCTCTAGGATTGCAGATCAATTGAAAATATGGTTTAATAATTATATACAATATTTTAATATATAACATATATAAATTTAAAACAACGAATAAAGCGAATCCATAAGGCGGATTTAATTCTTTGTTGGTAAATTATTATAAAAAATGTGCGAAGGTTTATTAACATTTCCTTAATTGAGGAATTAATTATTCAACAGTTCAAATAAATTATTGCTCGATTTATAATAATATTGTCTATAAAAATATTATTATATATCATTACGGAAGTACATTTATAGTATTCCCATTGGAAGTTTTACATTTAAAATATTGTTTAGTTGGTTTACTACATACTTCATTATTTTTAGGACCAACTAAATATTGTATTGAAGGATTTGTTTTATAAATTAAATATCCCCATCCCAATCCTATTCCGCCGCCTAATATTAATGATGCTAATAAATGTTGTAATTTGTAACAAGTATTCTGTATATTCCATGCAATATCAAATAATATTAATATTGGAAAAAATACAAGAGTTGGAATATTTTGTTTAGCAAGATGTTGTTCTTTTATTGGAACTAATAAATAAAATAATGTGAAACTGAATACTGTTTGACTTAAAGGTAATTTTGAAAAATCACCTTGTTGATTTATAGTCAATAAATTACATATTTCTGGTCTTTCATCTGGTGAATAATTATATAAATTTAAAATATTACCAAACAATATCGTAATAAAACATGCAACTATTAATCCAGCCAAATATACAAGCCCTTTGAAATCTTGATTCAAAAGTGATGATAATGAGAAAAAACATACCAATACAAATGGCGCTAAACGTAAAAATAAATATGTTATACTTATAATATTCAAATCCATCTAAATTATATTTATATTATAATTAGACAATACTTTTTATACAAAAGCATAATCAAAAACTTCTTGTATATTTGATACTTCGTAAAATTCAATATCGTTATATAGCGTTTTATATTTATTTTTCCAGTCGTTAAAATCTCGCGTATTTGCTTTTGGATATAAAAATGTTTTTACCCCTGCTCTAATACCTCCAATAATTTTTATATCTAAACCTCCTATAGCAGTAATTTCACCACTTAAACTTATTTCTCCAGTTATTGCAATATCATTTTTGATTTGTATCTCATTAAATAAACTGTATATAGCAGTTGTTATTGCAGCGCCTGCTGATGGACCATCTTTTGATATTGCCCCTTCTGGACAATGAACATGTAATCCTTGGCATTTGGTTTCTTCAAAATGTTTTAATAATTTTTTCTTTGTTTCATTATTTGTTAAATTCCATGCTAAAGTTTTTGCTACATTCATACTTTCTTTCATTACATCGCCTTGCAATCCTGTCAATTGTAAATTCAAAAATGTAGCTGATGGATAAAATAATGTTTGAATAGGGATAATACCACCACGGCCTAAAGAGTTTGCCCATAAACCATTTATTATTCCTATTTTTGATTTATTATGTACTTTTATATATTGAATTATTTGATATTTTGATAAATATTTTGCTTCTAATTTTTCTCTTGTTATTTCAATAGGTAATTTTATAGTTTCATTTTTATTTTTTAATAATTCTAAATTTATTTCACCATATAAATCAAATAAAATTTCTTTTAATTTTCTAACTCCAGGTTCAATCGTATAAGCGTCTATTATATATTCAATTATATCATCTGATATAAATACTATATTTTCAAATCCCATTTTCTTATTTATTTCAGGTAATATAAATTTCTTTACTATCTCTAATTTATCCTTTAAAGTAAGATTTTCAAATTTGATTCTATGTATTCTATCCAATAAAATTCGATCTATTTGGTCTGGATCGTTATATGAAAATATAAACAGCGCTTTTGATAAATCTATATCAATTCCACTGAAATATTTATCTTGATATACGTCATTCTGTGTTGAATCTATTAAATGTGTAAAAATACTTATTATTTCTCTACCATGTTCTGTCTTACTCACTTTATCTAATTCATCTATATAAATAATAGGATTCATGCATTTTGTTTCCATCAATATGTCTACTATTTTTCCCCATGATGAATTGATATACGTATAACCATGTCCTTCTAATGTAGAGCCATTTGATGAACCACCTAATGCAATAAATGCAAATGGTCTTGATAATCCATTTTCATCTGTTAAACAATTAGATAATCCTTTTTTTGCTAATGATGTTTTACCAATACCTGGAGAACCTTCAAACCCAAAACAATAACCGGTTTGTTCTCCATTTATCCATTGTGCAATTATTTTCATTATCTGATTTTTAGCATGTAAATGACTATATATCGAATAATCTAATATTTCACTTATTTTTTCCATTGATTTTTCCATTTCATTTATATCTGTTTTAATTTTATTGATTTCATTGATTGATTTTGATAATGAATATTTATAATTTGGGTTTGTTTTATCAAAAATTTCTATTAAATTCGAGAACATTGTATTTCGATTGTCATTTACATAACAAATGATGTTGTTTATAATTGTTGATTTTTTTTGATTCGCGGTGGGTATTTTTGTTTGACCATTATTCTTTTTAATTATGTTTATATACTGCACTATATTCATAATCTCACGATTTGTTAAATTTTCCAAATTATTTTCGATCGTTTTTTGAATATTGGTTTTTATATATGTTTCAAGACTACGAATAAATTCTAATATTTCTATTATCGTATATTTTTCTTTGTTTATTAGCAAAATATCCGGAAAAAAATAACTTACTAACGGGTTTATTTTTAAAAACGTTGCATTAATATTTTTTATCTTTTTTAATATTGGTTCTTCTTTATATATTCCAAATGGTATTTTTATAAGACCTTCTAAGTATTGTTTTGCCTTTGCACCACCTTCATTCGTATTTCCTTTTATCTCCTTTAATTTTGTCATTGCCTTGTCTTTCACAGTATCATTTACTTTCAATAAATATATTTGTTGTTCTAATGATATCTTATTTACATCATATTTTTGCATTATATCATTTGTGTATTTTATAGTGTATTTTACTACGTCTTTGAAATACTCTTTTATTTTCCATGGCAAACTATTATAAATATAAATCTGTTCATTTTTCTCATTACTATCTATTGAATTTGCTGTTATTAAATCATATAATAAATAACACACATATAATATTTCATCATCATTAGATAATAATAAATTAATTAACATATCTCTTTTGTAATAATTATCCAAATCCATAAATTTTTTAACTGTTAGATCTATTTTCGATTGTTTTACTGAATTAACCTCTGTTATTACCGAAATAACTTTCTTTTGAATATCATTATTTCCATATATTAAAATATCTTTTAATGATAGTGTTTCAATTATTCTGTTTATTATTTTTTTTTCATTTTCTTGGTGTGTATTTGCGATTTGTTTTAGTTCTGATATTCTATAGTCTATGTATAAATTTGAAAAACATTCTATATCTATATCTTCTATTATTCCATTTATAACTAATGTTTTTTTTTTTTT